>Ga0302182_10001125_pt1 | contig 14628 bp, 16 predicted proteins | sample I_Palsa_N3_1_FD_198781 | JGI IMG/M metagenome (GOLD analysis project Ga0302182, IMG submission 198781) | Peat permafrost microbial communities from Stordalen Mire near Abisko, Sweden - I_Palsa_N3_1 | ecosystem: Environmental > Terrestrial > Soil > Palsa > Peat permafrost | place: Sweden...
GGTTCTGGGACAATACTCCACTCCCAGTGGAGCAACCACGCTGATGCTGATCGAGTATCCGACGCCGGCATTGGCTGCCGAACATTTACGGCGCATCGATGCCGCGCACAACGCGGCGAAGCCCGAGGCTGGGGTTTCTTCGGTCGAGAATATCGGACCATTCTTCGATAAGCGCACGGGGCCGATCGTTGCGATTGCGGCCGGCACGCTTTCGCAAAGCGACGCACAGACGCTTTTGGGCGCGGTGAATTACGAGGCGAGCGTCACCTGGAACGAGAACACCTACTTCGACAAAAAGAACAACATCGCTAATCTGCTGGTAAACATTATTTTGCTGTGCATTCTCGTGGGCGCGATCTCGCTGGCCGCGGGACTCGCCTTCGGCGGCGCCCGAGTCCTCTTGCGGCGCTATTTTCCGGGCCGGGTTTTCGGCCGTTCCGACCAAACCGAGTTCATTTCCCTCCACCTGGGCGAACCGGCCGCGCGCGGGTCTGCGATGCGCCCAGGGGGGCCCGCCGACACCTCAAAGCAGTCCTAAGTGCCTTAGAAGTATTGCCTTAGGCGACTTTCGACGCGCTCCCGTCTCAAATTGAAACAATTCGGCGGAATGTTGATTATTTATGTAAGTTATTGAAACTAAAGACATTTATTTACCAAAAAACGCTTGACACCCCCCTTTTTCGGCTCATAAGATTTTATACAAGAAAGTTTTAACGGGATAATTTGCCTCCGTTGGAACTATTCTCCCTTGAAAAGAAGAGGTCGCCCTGTTGCCGGGCGGCCTTTTCGTTTGTGCCACGATAACTTTCGCGGCTAAAAGCAATTCGACTAAACTCTTGCGCGCGATTTTACGTATCATCTTTTGGGAATCGTGTTCGGCGGCGATTTTGGCAGCGAGATTCCGATCAGGAATCCATGCCGGAGGAAATCAATGTTCTGCGATGGATGTGGGGCAGCGGTGCAAGCGGGTCAGGGATTTTGCAGCCGGTGCGGCAAACAGATCGTTGGGCCGCTGGCGGTTATTCAGCAGCGTCCCGGGCGCGTGCAATCGCATCTTCATTTACTCGGGATTCTTTGGCTGGCCATGTCTGCACTCAACACCCTCGGCGGCGTGATCTTGTTCATTCTTGCCAACACGTTGTTCGCTCATATGCATGAGATCGCTCCCGAGGCGCCTGTCGGCTTTCTGCGTCCGCTGCTGAGCGCGGTCGGTATTTTCATCCTGGCGAAGGCGCTCTGCGGATTCATTGCCGGATGGGGATTGATGCAGCGCGAGCCTTGGGCACGAGTGATCGCGCTGGTGTTGGGCTTCATCGCGCTATTCAACGTGCCCTTCGGCACGGCCCTCGGAATCTACACGTTGTGGGTGCTGCTGCCGGCACAGTCGCAAAGCGAATACGAGGCACTGTCCGCACCCCGCGCTGCGTGATTGGAATTGCGGTGAGCGATTTCTTTTCTGCGGAATGGCTGATCATGGACTATCTGCGGTTGCTGCGGCGGCGATTTGATAAACTGGATTGGTCAAATCAGCAGGCCGACGTAGCTCAGTTGGTAGAGCAGCCGATTCGTAATCGGCAGGTCAGCGGTTCAAGTCCGCTCGTCGGCTCCATTGTCTTAATCCTTAGCTCCAGCCTTCGCCAATCTGCGCACTGCCGTGAGAGATCGTCTAATCACTGCCGGCTGATGTTTAACAAGCTGTTATGCGCCAGATCCACTCCAAAGACTTGCCTGGCCGTGACTTCAACTGACGAGAAACCGACCTTGCCCTCAAAAAAATAGGCCGGCGGATTTCCCTGACAGTTGCCGATGTTCAGCAACATAAATTTGCTATGCGGATTGTACACACCGGTTATCGCGCACGAGGCCGAGTTACTTCCTTCGGCATCAAACGTCAACGTACCTGTCAGCCGGTCAGGACTGCTGTCCTCGGCAATCTGCAGAGCGACTTTTATGACAGCGTTCGCATCGTGATTGGTGTATTCGCCGTGCCATTTCCCCGAGAGGCTTGGACCAGGGGCGGTAGCCGGCGCGGTCGCAGCAGCAGGGGAAGCCCCGCTCGCATCTTCTTTCTTGGGCTCGGTCGCGTTTGGATCCTGAGGCTGCGCTTGAGATTGCGGCGCAGCAGCATTGTTCGGGGTTGACTCTAGAGCTGAGGGTTTGTTTGGAGCTGTCGTCGTAATCCTTGAACCCGAGGAACTGCTGGGGCCGCCGTTCATTGCGGGCTTGCGCAGCAGGAACCAGTACGCGAGTCCGCCAAAGACGAGGCCAAGTACGGCCACGCAAATCAACAAAACACCTTTGTTATTCCCTTTGCTGCCCCGAGGAGTTGCTACGAGACCGGGCTCGATCCCGTGGCGTTCCACCGGCGGTAGCGGCGCGGGGGCCGGAGGCGCTTGATACACGGGAGGCGCTTGATACGCTTGCGCCGCCGGCTCGACTCCCGTGAGAATCTGAGTTTCAGCTCGCGGGCTCGTTGCCGATAGTGGCGGCGTCTGCGACGACACCGGTGAAGGGGCTGGCGGAGCGATTGGCGAGACCGGTGCGTTCTCGACCACCGTATCAGCCAGCGCGTCAGACGGCGCGGGTGTCGCGTCAGGGCTTGCAGCGGCCGCCGGGACAGGCTTCCCACACAAATTGCAGAACTTTACGCCCGGCTTTAATGTCGCGCCGCACCCGGTACAAAACATGTCGTCCTCCAACGGAGTCTGAATTTCTCTTCGCCCTGAAACGGCAACATTGTACGCTATCTCTTGCCGGGTTCCACCACGTGGTAACCATCTTCATTTCAATGTTCAAGCCCTGCGGAGAATCCCCGCAACCTGTGGAATGAGCCGCCAATAGGCTTGAGCGTACCAGACATGCTATCGGCTTAATCAATTTCTTGTTGTACGCTTGGCGAAAGAAGTAGTACGGAGTCGTGCAGTTTTCGCAGACTCTCTGTGCGGGTTCGATCATTCTTATGGCTGAACAGGATCGGAACATAAACGAAAAGATCGCCGGCGAGAGCCTACGACCGGCGAAGAAACAATATCAAGACCCCGCATTTCGTCATGAGCGCGTTTTCGAAACTATGGCACTGTCCTGCGGCAAGGTGCAGGACACTAGTTTCCAGTGCAGGATCAGTAGGAAAAACTCGTAGCCCTATGCCACTCACGTCACACACGCCAGAACTTTGCGAAGACCCCAGACTTACGCTTGCGGCCCAAATGCTCAACAGTCACGGCGTGGTCCGGCTGGAGCTGCGTGGGACCAGCATGCTCCCATCCCTGTGGCCAGGCGACTTGCTCACGATCCAGCGCGTGGCGCACGACGAAGTCGTTGCCGGAGACATCGTGTTAGTCATGCGCGACAACCGCTTTTTTGTTCATCGCTTGATCGAAAAGCGACAAGTTGGAGGTTGTTGTTCGTGGATTACGCGAGGTGACGCGATGCCTCAGAACGATCCGCCCGCAGCCGCGTCTGAACTGCTAGGCCGGGTTACCCTAATTCGCCGCGGCATGCGAAGTTTCGTTCCGACCCGACATGTATCGCTGTTCAATTTGGCATTGTCGGGAGCGCTCAGCCGGTGGGACCACTTCCGCAGTTTCGCATTGCGCATGCATGCTACTCGCATGAAAGCATGTGCCACACACCCATGACGCCTACTCTCACCGCCGCCGAGAAAGCGACCGTCTCCATCGAGATCGGCGGAATGGCAATCGCTCTTCGGACAGACGATGCCGCATTTCAGAGGCTGATCGAAAATCGCTATGCAGGTTTTATTGGGAGTTCGCCCAGTTCGCATTCCGAATTCGACATTGATCTGTACGAACAATCCGAACCAACCTCCGCCGATGAAGACCTTGAGGTAAGGACTAAAGCAGGCGAATGGCTGCTGAGGCGGGGCGACTTTCGCGCGCGCTGGAATCCGAAGACCGGCTACGGTCACGTTCGCCAATCGTGCAGCCCTTATGCCATTGATTGCGTCTTGCGCATCGTTCACAGTCTCATCCTGGCGCGTGAAGGTGGCTTTCTGGTTCACGCCGCAAGCGCCATTCGCAACGGAAAAGCTTTTATATTTTCCGGAGTTTCGGGCGCGGGCAAGACGACAATTTCACGGCTCGCACCGCCGGATGCGACGCTGCTCACCGACGAAATTTCCTACGTGCGCCGCGAAGGCAATCGCTACATGGCCTGCGGAACGCCGTTTGCGGGAGAGTTGGCGCGGGTTGGCGAGAACTGCTCCGCTCCGCTGAGCGCACTTTTTTTTCTTGAGAAAGGTCCGCAGAACAGAATCGAGCCGATCGGTCCAACTGAAGCGATCCAGCGGCTGATGCGGAATATTTTGTTTTTCGCCGACGATACCGAACTGGTGAAACTGGTTTTTCAGTCGGCATGCGAGTTTGCAACTTTGGTTCCCATGCACCGCTTGGTATTCGTCCCGGACCAGCGAGTGTGGGACATAATACGTTAGCCCAGTACCGAGTACCTAGTACCGAGTTGCGGATAGAGCGTCAGGACCAGGAGAAATCACGATGGCGGAAAAATACATTGCGCGGAGTAAGGCGATTGCCGCCCGCATGATCGGCGGCGAAACGATGGTCATGTCGGCTCTCGATTCAACATTTTTCACGCTGAATGAAGTTGCTTCCACAATCTGGCAGGCAGCCGACGGTCGTACGCCGCTCTCGGAAATCGTCACGGGCAAAGTTTGCCAGGAATTCGACGTCGACCGCGAACGAGCGCAGCGCGCCGCCGACCGCTTCGTCGAAGAGCTTTCGCAACATGGCATTCTTCTCGTGTCGGATCAGCCGCTAATCGATTCATCCCTGGAGAGCCGGTGAGCCTGATCGCCGAGATGAGTCAGAAGGCGCTGAAACTGGGCCTGCCGATCAGCGTTCACCTCGACATTACTTACCGCTGCAACGAGCGTTGCGTTCATTGCTATCTCGATCACGACGATCATGGCGAGATGACGACCGCGGAAATCATCGACGTGCTCGCACAGCTCGCCGATGCCGGAGTCTTCTTCCTCTCGATTAGCGGCGGTGAAGTTCTGATGCGCCGGGATTTTTTCGACATCGTCGAGCGGGCACGGCAACTGCTTTTCAACGTCAAGGTGAAGACCAACGGCGTCATGATTCGCGAGAAGGAAGCTGCGAGACTTCGCCAGCTCGGCGTCGAGCAGATACAGATCAGCGTCTACTCGCATCGGCCGGAAGTTCACGATGCCATCACGAAGCTGCCGGGATCGCTGAAGAAGACTCTCCGCGCAATTCGATTCCTGAAGTCGCAGGGGTTGAAGGTCAGCATCGCCAATGTACTTATGGCTGGAAACTTCTCCGACCAGGCGGGCGTAATCGCGCTTGCGAAAGAGTTAGGAGTTCACTACACGCTCGACCCTACCATCACACCAAAAATGGATGGAGACAGATCCATCCTTGCCCTGCAAATTCCGGGCTCCGAGCTCAAGCAGGTTTTCAATAACGCGGAACTGGTCGGCAACGTGGAAGAATTCTGCGCGCCGCCGCCCGCGCCCGACGAAGACGTGATGGATGGTTACCCGTGCAGCGCCGGCCACACCGCCTGCTACATTTCTCCGTACGGCGATGTGTTTCCGTGTGTGCAGTTCCCTCTTCCCAGCGGCAACGTGCGACGGCAGAAATTCCTCGACATCTGGCATCATTCAACTCAGTTAAAGGAAGTTCGCTCGATTCGCGCCCGAGATCTTCCGACCTGCTCGACTTGCGCTCATGTGGGAACATGCACGCGCTGCCCTGGCCTGGCTTACATGGAAGGCAGCATGCGCGGGCCGTCCACGGCCGATTGCGAGAAGTCGTTCCAGAGAACAGGCATCCCCTCGGCGAATATGTTGAAGCGGGCGCGGACTGATTCCGCGGGTCCGCTGATTCAAATTCAACTTCCCATGAACTCAGCGCAGGACGGCCCGTTTCCAGTAGAGACAGGTTCACCTGAAGCATTGGTTGGGATAAGCGCGCACGCTTGATAGGCGCCGGCCGAAGCCAGCCGGTAAAGAATGTTAGGTTACGAAAGTAAGCACCTACATTCCAAAAATGCGCGAAAATAAGAATGGCTTAATGCCGGGAGTCTTCAGGAGAAACACGATGCGAGGGCATGCATTCCGTTGGTGCTTTGTGGCGGCTGGGACACTATTGTTGGGACTTCCACTTTCCGGGCAGACACAGATCGAGAGAACCGCGGCAGATGACGCGAGCCTCGAACAAACGCACGTGGGATATCTGCAGGACTGGAGTTCGCAGCACCTGCTGATGCTGGGCGTGCAAGCCGAAGATGTTCTGACCGCCGGAAAGCCTGATCCCCGTAGTGTTTACAGCATGATGCAACGGCAAGCCGCCGTGGACCGTCTCCGCCGCAGAGAGCCTGGAGAGCCCGAGACCAAACACCCAATGAAGATCGACTGGGCCGTTTCGCTCGAGAAAGGATACGTGCCGCAGAACCAATTTCCGGCGAAATATCAGTTCAGCATCACGAAGGACAATTGCAACGCCGACTACATTGTGTTCGGGCTCACGGTAACTGGAGGCACGCAGGCCAACTTGGTCGGCATCAACAACCTGTATACGAGCGGCACTCTCGACTGCAATAGTGGCGCGCCCTGGGTGGCGTTCGCCTACAACACGGTGACGCAAGCGGGAGGCGGAGGTGGACAGATCAAAACCTCTCCGGAAATCTCGGAAGACGGAACCAAGGTGGCCTTCGTAGAGAGCACGAACAACGGATCGTACTTCCACGTTCTCGTGCTGCCGAATCCGATTCCGGCTCCGCCAACGCAAGATGGCACGGTGTTGAGTCCGCAGACGCCGACTTCATGCACCAAGCCGACCACTCCGGGTTGCATGACGACCCTCACCATCCAAACCAGCGCGACCGATTCCATTTCCTCGCCCTGGGTCGACTACAACACCGATACGGCCTACGTAGGGGCCGACAATGGATTGCTTTATAAGATCACCCCGGTATTCGGCGGCGGCGCGCCGGCGCTGGTCACCACCGGAGGATGGCCGGTTACGGTGTCGACTCAGACCGACGCGGTACTGACCGCTCCGGTTGTCGACGATAGGGCAGGATTGATTTTTGTTGGAGACGGCGAGGGCTATCTATACTCGGTCAGCCTGAGCAGTCCCGGTGGCACTTACGCGGCGCAGGTCGAGGTGGGCTGGGCGACGCACGGGGCCGGAACTGGAATCGTGGATCCGCCGATCGCGGTCGCCGATCCCGCAAATCCCGGCACTGACCAGGTATTCGCCTTTACCGGATGCAGTGTTGTGCTGGGCATCGGCGGCGCTGTCAGCCAGCTTCCGGCAACCTTCACAAGTTCCTCCACGCTCACAACCAGCAATACCGTGGACTTGGGATCGGCCAGCGGAGACGGAGACTGCACCGGAAAAAACGTACACTCGGGAACGTTTGATAATGCGTTCTGGTTGAATGGGTCGGCATCGGGGCACATGATTGCGTGCGGGTTTGTAAACAGTGGGGGCACACCAGCGCCTGCTGAGATGTACATGTTCCCCTTTACTGCCGGTGTGCTCAATAACGGCACCGCGCCCACTTCCAGCTTTCAGGTGAACAACACAAAAGGGGACGAGTGTTCGCCTCTGACCGAGTTCTTCGATGGCACGGCGGATCGCTTATTCTTCGGCGTGGGATTGACTGATGGATTTCTCGAGAGTTCGACGATTACAACGTCGTTAGCTGCACCCGTCTGTACCGGCGCACCGACCTCTACTTGCGTAACGACTCCGAAAGCTCTCGGAGGCACCAGCGGGATCGTGATCGACAATCAGGTGTCGAATGGCGGGGACAATATTTACTTCTCGACACTGGCGGTTGGAGATGTCAGCGGCCAAAAGTGCCCGTCTGGCGTGGCCGGCGGATCGGCAAATCCGTATTGCGCGGTGAAGCTGACCCAATCGGCATTGCAGTAAAGCGTCGGTCCGAATCGAGCCGGCCATCGTAAAGTTGTGCAAAGATTGCCGGAATCCTGTTTCTTGCGCAACCCTGTGCGCGAAACTCCATTCATACATAGCTAGAGAGATTTTCTCAAATTAAAGGAGTTTTCCCCCATGTTGAAGCAATACATGCTCGTGCTTGTCGCGAGCGGCTTGATCGCGATTGCAGCACCTTTCGCGACGGCGCAAAGTAGCCCCACCCCCAACGATCAGCCATCCCCCTCCGCGCAGAATGATGGTGGACGGCATCACGGCCCGCCAGATCCTGCCGAGCGGACTCGTGAACTGACCGAACATCTCAAACTGACCTCTGATCAGCAAACTAAAGTGCGGGAAGCGCTTGACTCCGAACACTCACAGATGGAGAACCTGCACCAGGACACTTCTCTTTCGCAGCAGGATCGCCGCAGCAAGATGATGGAGATTCGCAAGAATACTGACGACCAGATTCGCGGCCTCCTTGACTCGGACCAACAGCAAAAATGGGACAAGATGCAAGCCAATCGTGAGCATTGGATGCAAAACCATCACGGAGGCCCGCCCAACTCTGGCCAGCAGAATCCACCACCACAACAGTAGCGTCTAGAAAATGAAAGCCAGTCGCTTGTCATGGTAGCGCCGGCATCTTTGCCGGCGCTACTGGGGCAGTGGCCGCCAAGTTAAAATGTTGCCTTCCCATCCACGTACTTTTCAGTGCCCTGCCTTTCTGCTACTGTTTTGAGTCCGTTGGCCGCTGGTTCGATTACCATGTGACGAGTGTCACAGTGGAAGCGCCCTCGGTTCAGTAGTATTCCCCGGTGGAAAGGATAACCGCGTGATTGTCGGAGTTCCGAAGGAAAGCTATCCGGGCGAGCGGCGCGTTGCGCTTGTTCCCGCGGTCATTCCCATTCTCGCCAAGGCCGGCCTCGATGTGGTTGTGGAATCAGGCGCTGGCGAGAGAGCGGGCTATCCTGATTCGGTTTATGTCGAGAAGGGCGGAAAGATTCTTTCCGATCGAGCCGCTGTGTTCGCGGCCGCTGACATTATTGTGCAGGTGCTTTGCTATGGGTCGAATGACGTTACCGGCAAGGCTGACCTTCCCCTGCTTCGTCGCGATCAGTTGCTGATTGGGTTTCTGCGGCCTTTCGGTTCTGCTGAAATAATTCAGCAGATTGCAGCGGCCGGTGTGACTTCGTTTTCCGTTGAACTGGTGCCGCGCACAACCCGCGCACAAAGCATGGATGCACTTTCCTCCATGGGGACGATCTGCGGCTACAAAGCGGTGCTCATCGCTGCTGAAACATCCATCAGAATCTTCCCCATGATGACGACGGCCGCGGGCACCATCACACCGGCTCGTGTATTCGTCATCGGCGCCGGAGTGGCGGGACTGCAAGCCATCTCTACAGCGCGCAGGCTGGGCGCCGTGGCGTCCGCGTATGACATGCGGGCTGCCTCGAAAGAGCAGGTGCAGAGCCTTGGCGGCCGCTTCGTCGAATTGCCGATCGAGGCCAAAGACGCGCAGGATGCCCGCGGTTACGGCACCGCTCAGGATGAGAATTTCTACGCGCGGCAGCGCGAACTGCTCACTCGCGTGGTTGCAGAGAGCGATGTAGTCATCACTGCCGCTGTGATTCCCGGCAAGAAATCGCCAGTGCTGATCACCGCAGACATGGTGAAAGGGATGGCGCCCGGCTCAGTGATCGTCGATCTCGCCTCCGAGCGTGGCGGGAATTGCGAACTCACTCACGTGGGAGAAACCGTTGTGGAACACGGCGTCTCGATTATCGGCGCCATCAATCTGGCCAGCAGCGTCCCCTACCATGCCAGCCAGATGTATGCCCGCAACGTCGCCACGTTTCTTGCCTACATGGTGAAAGACGGCAAGCTGCAACTTAATCTGCAAGACGAGATTATCCGCGAGACGATGGTCACGAGTGGCGGAGAAGTTGTAAATACAAGGGTGCGGGAGTTTTTCAAGCTGCCGGCGCTAGTAACGGCAGGATAATTTTCACGCGTGATTTTTGCTGAGAACTGAGAACCGAGAACTGATTGGAGATCCCAATGGGCGACAACCTGATCGATTCGCTATTCATTTTTATGCTGGCCTGCTTCATTGGCTTTGAAGTCATCCGCCACGTTTCGCCCCTGCTGCACACACCGCTGATGTCGCTTACGAATGCGCTCGACGCCATTGCCGTCATCGGAGCGATCGTGATGGTGGGCGAGCGCAAGAGCACGTTCGCGACCGTGCTGGGCACAATCGCCATTGTCGCTGCCACCAGCAATGTGGTCGGTGGATTCTTTATTACTGACCGCATGCTGAAGATGTTCAAGAGCAGCCGTCCGAACAAGTAAGTCGCGAAAATCAGATCGCGCAAGACATTAACAAGCGTCATTGAGTAAACCATGAACCAGTTCGCCGGAAGCCAGTACGTGATTGAAGCGATCTATCTGATCGCCAGCGCCCTGTTTATTTTCTCGCTGAAGTGGATGAGTTCGCCGAAAACCGCTCGCCATGGAATTTGGGCGGGTGAAATTGGAATGCTGCTGGCCATCGCTGGCACGTTGCTGCACCACGGCATCATCGACTACAAGTGGATTGCCGTCGGCCTGGTGCTGGGCAGCGGCATCGGCATTCCGCTCGGCATGGTGCAGATGACCGCGGTGCCGCAGCGGACTGCGCTCAGCCATGCCTTCGGCGCTTTATGCGTCACACTGGTCGGTACGGCGGAGTTTTATCTGCGCACTCCGAACGTTCCGAGATTCATGATGTCAGTGCTCTCAATGGAAGTGATTCTCGGAGGGCTGACATTTACCGGAAGTCTGATGGCCGCGGGCAAGCTGCAAGAAATCCTCCCGCAGCGGCCTATCACTTATAAAGGACAGAACCTCGTCAACTTTCTACTGTTCGGCGTCGCTGTAGTCAGCGCGGTCTATCTGGTGCTGCACCCGGAAGCAAGTTATCTGTTCCCGCTGATCTTGGGCATTTCGGTCGTCTTCGGCGTTCTGCTCGTGATCCCCATCGGCGGTGCCGATATGCCGACTGTTATCTCGCTGCTGAACGGCTACGCTGGACTGTCCGCAGCCGCCATGGGTTTCGTCCTGCAAAATAAGCTGCTGATCATCGCCGGCGCACTCGACGGATCTTCTGGATTAATTCTCTCGGTCATCATGTCGAAGGCGATGAACCGGTCGTTCACTAACGTACTATTCGGAGCCTTCGGCCAAGTGCAGGCCGCGGCTTCCGGCGGAGCCGAAGCCAAACCTGTGCACAGCGCCACGGCCGAAGAATCGGCCGCGATTTTGTCGGCCGCGAATAAAGTAGTAATCGTCCCCGGTTACGGAATGGCGGTGGCGCAGGCGCAGCATAAAGTGCGCGAACTCTATGACATCCTCACCAAAAAAGGAATCGACGTTCGCTTCGCCATTCATCCCGTCGCAGGACGCATGCCCGGCCACATGAATGTTCTGCTGGCCGAGGCCGACATCCCTTACGATCGTCTCATCGAGATGGATGAGATCAACGGCGACTTCCCGCAAACCGACGTGGCCCTGGTGATCGGAGCGAACGACGTCACCAACCCCGCCGCGCGCAGCGACCAATCCAGCCCCATCTTCGGCATGCCGATTCTTGATGTCGATAAGGCTCACACGGTAATGGTGATCAAGCGCGGCATGAGTCCTGGTTTTGCGGGAATCGACAATCCTCTCTACTACCTCGACAACACGCTGATGCTCTTCGGCGACGCCAAGCAGTTTGTGGGCGCGATTGTCAGGGAGTTGAGCGGGGGACACTAATGCTAGGACGATATCATGCTATGTGATATCATGATATCGTGGCTTAGGGCAACAATCATGGCTCAGCTTGTTGTGCGGAATATCGAAAACGGGGTAAAAGCGCGCCTGCAACGCCGCGCCAAGCGCAATGGCCGCAGCATGGAAGAAGAAGTCCGCGATATCCTCCGCGCTGCGGTGCATAAGGAAGAAAACTCTCCCGCAGGCGGACTAGGTACGGAACTTGCGAAACTCTTCCCCAAGGGCGGTCCAGATTTCAAGATTGAAGAATTACACTTCGAGATTAAGCCTCCTATCTTTGAGGAATGATCATTCTCGATAGCAACGTAGTCTCCGAACTGATGCGCCCCAGACCGGAGGAAAGAGTAATCGCGTGGCTTGACCGCCAAGCCCGATCTTCGATCTGGACGACTTCAGTCACCGTGTTGGAAATACGCTTCGGACTGCAAATCATGCCCAGCGGGAAACGGCGCGATGTTTACGCGCAAGGATTCGAGACTCTCTTAGAGGAGATTGACCACCGGATCGCCTCCTTCGATGTTGAATCCGCAGAACACGCAAGCGCCTTGATGGCTTCTCGAAAAGTGCAAGGCCGTCCACGCGAAGATCGCGACACGATGATTGCGGGAATCGTTCTGGCCCGTCGTGCCGCGTTGGCGACGCGCAACATTTCGCACTTTGATGATCTTTCAGCGACTCTTGTCGATCCGTGGGACGCAAGCGCATGAAGCGGCCGTCGCAGAAGATCGACGCGCTGCTACGGATTGAGACTTAGCGCCTTCTGCGCTCCGCCGTTGGCACTGACAAGATTGCCATGGTCTAGTTGGTCCGCCAGGTCGTTCACGTCGTTCGCTATTAACCTCATCATCTGAATGCTGTTTAGGTCGATAATGTGTCTCTGCAGCCGGGAGATATCGAGCCCGTACGGCTTGGCTCGTCGCATAACGGATTCGATGGGACTACCGAACCGCTTCAGGAAGTCCATGATGGCTTGCTGGTTGTAGCTATTTGACTCTTCCATGGTTTGTCGCATGAGGTCTGGCTGGCCACCGACAATAATAACGGGTACACCTCTGAGCCGGTTGCCTTGGAAGTCGAGCACATCGCCCGCCAGCGCGTGAAAATCCTCGCTCATCGATTTTGGCGATTTGCGGCGGGATATTGTTGCCGATTTTGCTGGAGTGCTTTCCGCAGCCTGGGCTCGTTTTTTCCAATCGTTCATCTCTCGGATAAGGTCTTGAACTTCTCTAGCCAGCCGCGAGTTCGCGGATACGAGAGACCGCTGATTGTCGTACGCCGCTCGTTTTACCAGCCGCATATCCAAAAACGCATATAAGAGTGCACCCGCGGCCAATAAAACAATGGCGATCTTTCCTTTCCAATGCCCAGTTACGCGCGGAGTTCTACCCCCACCGCCCACTAGAGTCAGTTTTGCCATCTTTCGATTACCTCCACTTCGCTTGGAATATAAACCCGAACACTGTAAAATCAATATTCGAAAGGACGTGGTTGCGGTTCGGCATATTCCGCCCTTCGCATCATGAGTCCTGTTCTACAGTTCCCCGCAGTATTCCGACGAAGCTTCCCTGAAGAAGCGAAGAAGAGAAATCAGAAATCATGCTTTCAGTCAGCAATGTTTCCATGCGCTACGGCGCCAAAATTCTGTTTGATGAAGTCTCCGTGGCGTTTACGGCGGGCAAGCGCTACGGCCTCACCGGACCCAACGGCTCGGGCAAATCTACGTTTATGAAGCTGCTGAGCGGTGAACTCGAGCCGCAAAAAGGAACGGTCGTCCGTCCGCGCAAGCTCGGAGTGTTGAGCCAGGATCAGTTTGCCTTCGACGCCTACACCGCGATTGACACGGTCATCATGGGCAACAAACGCCTGTGGGCAGCGATGCAGGAGCGCGACGGAATTTATGCCAAGCACGACATGACGGACGAAGACGGCATGAAGCTGGGTGAACTTGAAGGGATCGTTGGCGAAGAAGACGGTTACACCGCCGAAAGCGACGCGGCGATCTTGCTCGATGGCCTGGATATTCCCGAAGAAGTGCATTCGCGTAAGATGAGCGAACTGCAGGGCGGGCAGAAAGTTCGCGTGCTGCTGGCGCAGGCGTTGTTCGGGCATCCGCAGGCGTTGCTGCTCGATGAGCCTACGAACAACCTCGACTTGGATTCGATCCACTGGCTGCAGGGATTTCTGAATGTCTACGACGGCGTCGTTATCGCGATATCGCACGATCGCCATTTTCTCAACAGCATCTGCACGCACATTGCCGACATCGATTACGAGACCATCATCACCTACACGGGATCGTACGACGAAATGGTTCTTGCCAAAACCCAGGTGAGGTCGCAGGTTGAATCGCAGAACGCGCAGCGAGAAAAAAAGATTGCGCAGTTGAACGAATTCATCGCGCGCTTCTCCGCCGGCACGCGGTCAAGCCAGGTGCAGTCGCGGCGCAAAGAAGTGGAGCGGTTGCAGGTGACCGAACTGGCAAAGTCGAACATTGCGCGGCCTTACATTAAGTTCGAGCAGAAGCGGCCTTCGGGCAAGCACCTTCTGGAAATCGAGCATCTGAGCAAAGCCTACGGGGACAAGACTGTCATTCGCGACTTCACCGCCAGCATTACGCGCGGCGAAAGAATCGCACTGATGGGCCGCAACGGAGCTGGCAAGACTACGCTTGTGAATTCCCTGCTGGCAAATTCTCCGACCACACCCGAAGCTGAGTTGCGCAAGACCAGCGGCTACGATGGGCCTTTCGTCGATTCCGGAAAAGTGATCTGGGGACACGAAGCGTCGATTGGATATTTCGCCCAGGACCATCGCAGCCTGATCGAAGGCGGAACCACGGTGCTGGAATGGCTGCACC
>Ga0302182_10001154_pt1 | contig 14473 bp, 14 predicted proteins | sample I_Palsa_N3_1_FD_198781 | JGI IMG/M metagenome (GOLD analysis project Ga0302182, IMG submission 198781) | Peat permafrost microbial communities from Stordalen Mire near Abisko, Sweden - I_Palsa_N3_1 | ecosystem: Environmental > Terrestrial > Soil > Palsa > Peat permafrost | place: Sweden...
AATCAATAAACTTCTGCGTTCCGTTATGGAAGCTAGGTCGCGACGGCGGCGCGCCTAGCCCAAGGAGCCTATTGCTTCTCTACAATCACCGCTCTGTCCTTCTCCCCGCTGCAACTTCTGCCCCAAACTCCTTCGACCGCCCTCGCGGAACGCTCAATGTTTCCCACTTCCCGCCCGCCGCCACCGTCAAATGCTTCGCCAAGAACACAATCTGCCCCACATGCTGCGCGTAATGCGTCAACTGCCGGTTAATCGCTTGCATCACCGAATGCGGGTTCGACCGAATGGTCACCGTCCGCGCTAGATCCGCTTCCGTCAACGGCGCGAGCGCATCGAAAACAAACGCCCACCCGCGCTCCCACATCTCCATCAACTCCGCCCGCGTTTTCGGCGGCGCTTCAAATTCCGTATCGCGATTGCGGTCCGGCTTCTCCCCGTCGCTGGACAGAAAATCCATCCAGCGCGACCGCATGTTCCCCGCCAGATGCTTCACGACGAGCGCAATCGAATTCGATTCCGCATCAATCGTCGCCGCCAGCGCTTCGTCCGGACACTGCGCCATCGCTCGTTCCCCGAGTTTTTTGTAGTAGCGAAAAAGTTCCGTCGAATCTTTCAGGTAGGAAGTGGTCAGTTCGTGTGCCATCCCGCCATTCTCTCTCGCCTAGCCCGCTTGTCAATCGCTTAACGCCCAGGTCCGGCCGCGCAGTAGGTTTAAATGTAGCGCTGCGGCCTTTAGCGCGGCATTCTAACGCTGCGTCCGCGTTCGATTTCGTAGGGGCACGGCATGCCGTGCCCGGGCCGTGCCCAGCAACCCGTAGAGCCAACGAAGGGAGCTAGCCCGCTAGGATCTCCTAGAACGCGAGCTTGAAGATGTTGCCGTGATTGTCCTTAGCGACTCCATCGATTCGCACCACCGATCTCGAGCCCGGATTCAGCCGGTAGAATTCCACGTTGAGGATGGTCCCCTTGTCCCCGGTCAGCATGGCTTGCCCGTACAGCGCCGCGCCCAACACGTGCGAGACATAGAACCCCCGTCCGTAAACCGCGTCCCACGCCGCCGGCATCCCTTCTGTCACCGAGCTGTCCGCCACCGTAGCGACGCCGGGAACTTCGGAGGGCGACCGTCCCGACGCTACACGCGCCCAATGGCCTTTACACACCTCTCCGTTCGCCGCCACAATCGTAATGCTTCCCGAGTAGAAGGCGCCGCTAAGTTTCGCGGAATACACCGCCGACGGCGTCTCGGACGCCAGTGGACCCTGCACCGGATACATCCGCGCACTAGCGCAACTCATCATCATCGAAGTCGCCAGCAGCACGAGCCACAGTTTCCCGTTCATGCGCATGCCTCCTCGAATCGATTCGCTCTAGCCGCGCGGCGAATTAACTCAACGGTAAGACTCCTCGCCCAACCTCCTCGTTTCGTTTTCCTTTCCTGCTGTTGCCATTCACGCTTCGTCCGCGTTCGAGTTCGTAGGGGCACGGCACGCCGTGCCCGGCACAAATGCTTGGCGCGATTCCCGCCATCAGCCACCCCTAGCGTCCACACCCTCCAACTCCTTCCCAACCGCCCTTCCTCGTGGTAGCGTAACTCCCGAGCGATGACGATGGAACACAAACGAAAAACACAACAGCGCCACGCATTCGACGAAGCGCGCGCACTGTCCGTCCGCCACTCGTCACTCGCCACTCCTCACTCTCACTTTCTAATCGCAACAACATGGATTAGAATTCCTCATAACTCATAGAAAACAAACGATGACGACCCTCTCTAATCGCAACAAATTTGGCAGGTCCTGTTCCGCGCTTTATGCGCGTGTCTTTGTTTCCGCGAGCCCACTTTTCCCGCTCGATCGCAGTCAATCCACCGGAACTTCCCCGCGACCATGCCTCTAGACAAAACATTTTCCATCAACTCCATCCGCTTCGGCGCAAACGCGCCGCTGTTCCTGATCGCGGGTCCCTGCGTGATCGAAAGCGAAGCCCACGCCATGAACATGGCCGAACGCCTCGGCGCCATCGCTCGCGAGCTCAACGTCCCGTACATCTTCAAAGCCTCCTACGACAAGGCCAACCGCTCCTCGGTTTCCTCCTATCGCGGCCCGGGACTGAAGGAAGGGCTGCGAATTCTCGGCGCGATAAAAAAGCGCACCAGCTTGCCCATCCTTACGGACATTCACGACGTGTCCCAGGTCGCTCCCGCCGCCGAAGTTTGCGACATCCTTCAAATTCCCGCCTTCCTCTGCCGCCAAACCGATTTGCTCGTCGCCGCCGGCCGCTCCGGCCGCGTGGTCAACATTAAGAAGGGCCAGTTCCTCGCGCCCGCGGAAATTTCAAACGCCGCCGAAAAAGTTGCCGGCACCGGAAACGAAAAAATTATTCTCACCGAGCGCGGCAGTTCCTTCGGCTATCAGAATCTCGTGGTGGACATGCGCTCGTTCCCCATCCTGAAAAAGCTCGGCTATCCCGTTGTCTTTGACGTCACGCACTCCGTGCAATTGCCCGGCGGGGAAGGGAAGTCCAGCGGCGGCCAGCCCGAATTCATCGAACCGCTGGCCCGCGCCGGAACCGCGGCGGGAATCGACGGCCTGTTTCTCGAAGTCCACGACGATCCCGCCAAGGCCCTCTCCGATGGGACCAACGCGCTCCCCCTCGCACAGTTTCGCCCGCTGCTCGAAAAAATCCTGAAGCTCGCCGCGCTCGTGCGCGAATGGAATCCTAAATGAGTCTCGACACCGCCAAACGCGTCCTGCGCATCGAGTCCGAAGCCATCGCCGGCCTCCTCGAGCGCCTCGACGAGCGCTTCGAAAAAGCGGTCGAGCTTCTCTACGCCTGCAAAGGCCGAGTGGTCGTCACCGGCCTCGGCAAGTCCGGCCTGATCGGACGGAAAATTGCCGCCACTTTTGCCAGCATCGGCACGCCGTCCTTTTTCCTTCACGCCGCCGAAGCCCTGCACGGCGATCTCGGCATGCTCACCGCCGATGACGTGCTGCTCGCGATTTCATCCAGCGGCGAAACCGAAGAATTGATCGAGCTTTTAGAAGCCGTGAAACGCCTCGGCATTCACCTCATCACGCTTACCGGGCGGGTCCAGTCCACTCTCGCTACCGCCAGCGACATCGTTCTCGATATCGCGGTCAAAGAGGAAGCCTGCTCGCTCAATCTCGCGCCGACTGCTTCCACTGCCGCCGCCATGGCCATGGGCGACGCGCTCGCCGTCTCTTTGCTCGATCGCCGTGGCTTCAAAGAAGACGATTTCGCCACCTTGCATCCCGGTGGCCGGCTGGGGAAAAAATTGCGCCGCGTGGATGCGCTGATGCACGCGGGAGAAGATTTGCCGCGCGTCCTGCCCAGCGCCAAGATGCCCGACGTCATCTATGAAATGAGCCGCAAGGGCCTGGGCCTCGCCGCCGTCGCCGACGCGGGCGGAAAGCTTCTCGGCATTATCACCGACGGCGATTTGCGCCGCATGATGCAGAAGCGAAAAGAAAATGTGCTGGAACTCACCGCCGCGGATTGCATGACCAAAAATCCGGCCACCCTCCCGCGCACCGAGCTCGCCGCGCGCGCCCTGCGCCTGATGGAAGAAAAGAAAATTACGTCCGTTCTCGTGGTGGATGAAGCCGGCCGTCTGGAGGGTGTGGTGCACGTCCACGATCTCTGGACATTACAGTTATTTTGACGATGCGACGAGCATCGTCATCCCGAGCGGAGCGAAGCGAGCGAGGGATCTCTCGTATGAGGTCGGCTGATTGAAAGGAAGCTGAAATGGCGATCAAAGAAATCAAATTCCCGGCCAAAGTGATGCGTCGCGCAAAACCGATCCGCGTCCTGCTGATGGACGTCGACGGCACGTTGACCCCGGGCGTGGTCTGTTTGCAGACGTTTCCTGACAACAGCGTCGCGGAAATGAAAGTGTTCGACCCGCACGATGGCGCCGGAGTAAAACTCGCGAGCATCATGGGCATTCGCACTGGACTCATCACCGGACGCGATTCTCCCGCCACCACGCGACGCGCCCGCGAAATGGGAATGGAATTCGTCATCCAGGGCCAGCCGAAAAAACTCGAATCCTACAAAGCCATCCTCGTCCGCGCTGGAGTAACCGACGAAGAAGTGGCCTACATCGGCGACGATCTTCCGGATCTTCCGATTCTCGGACGCGTTGGATTAGCCGTCGCGGTCGCCGATGCCGTGGTCGAAGTAAAGCGCGCCGCGCATTACATCACCACCGTGCAGGGCGGCAAGGGCGCCGCCCGCGAAGTCGTCGAACTCATCCTCAAAGCCCAAGGCAAGTGGAAGAAGGCCGTGCCTCTTGCCATCGCCTAAGCTCCCCCGCCGCTATTCACACACTTTTAATTATTGACTCCGGGTCGTCCGGGGGTATCATGTCGCCAACTTTCTCGCGCCACCTCCGGTTATCGGAATCGTATCGGTGCCTGAGTGGGAAGCACGACCGGGAATTGATGGGTGTCTTTGGGGAACCCACCGGGCGCTCGGCCGGGGAAAACGCCGTCTGCTATGCGCGTCCATATCGCAAAGGAGAAATAGATGCCACTTCAAAGACTGTGGAGAGGTCTAGCAATTTCGGCAGCAATTTTGTTTTTCAGTTTGGGAGTCTCTTCAGCTTTCGCCCAGGAAGCCGTAACCAACGTGCCTTCCGGCCTTCACTTGGCAAAAGACCTTGGCGCTGTCGATCCCTCCGTCGAAGCCAACATAACCGTCCGCCTGAAGCTGAACGACAAAGCCGCGTTCGACAAAGCCGTGGACGCGCTTTACGACAAGTCGTCGCCCAGCTATCACAAGTGGATGACCAATGAGGACCTCAAGAAGTTCGCTCCGGCGCAAAGCCAGCGCGACGTCGTGCGCAAGGAACTCGAGAATCACGGGCTCACCATCGTGTCCGTGGATCCCCTCGGCTTCAGCATCCGCGCTCACGGCACTCTGGGCAACATCTCGAGCGCGTTCAACACGGAAATTCATCAGTTCGAAAACAACGGAAATATTTTCCGCGCTAACGTGGTGAACGCTCGTCTGAATGGCGAAGCCGGCGACTACGTATCCTCCGTGGCCGGGATCGAAAGCCACCAGGTGCGTCCGCTGGTGCAGCGCGCTATCAACCCGCGCACCAAGCAGCCCTTCGCTCCCGTGCCGCTCACTCACGCGACCGCCAACGACTTTCCGCCGGAAAGCACCACGCAATGCCTCACGCCGACAGCGACCTACGATTTCGGCACTCCTCCGGCGCTTCCCACCGCGGTTTATTCCGGCACTGGTTACGATTTGAGCGGCCTCTTCTGCGTTTACCTCCCCGCGCAGTTGCAGACCGCCTATGGCTTGAATGCGGTGTACGAGGCCGGACTCACCGGCGCGGGCCAGACCATCGTTCTGGTCGAAGGTTTCGGATATCCCACCATCGAGAAGGATGCCAACGCCTTGTTCAAGGTGGCCGGGCTGCCGCTGCTGAACAAAAACAACTTCAGCATCATTTACCCCGAGGGCAAACCAGCCGATCCGGACGCCGGAATACTCACCGGCTGGAATATCGAAATTGCTCTGGACGTGCAATCGGCGCACACCATCGCTCCGGGCGCGAACATCCTCGTGGTCGCGACAAACGGCCAGGACAACGAGGATTTTCAAACCTCTATCGATTACGTCGCCGACAACAATCTGGGATACACCATCTCCAACAGTTATGAGGAAGACACCGACCTTTTTGCTGGGCCGTCCGAACAGATTTCCTGGGACGACGCCCTCGAGATCGCAACCGCCAAAGGGATCTCCGTCAATTTCTCCACGGGAGACGGCGGAGACAACGGACTCGGAACTCCGCTCGGCGCTCCCGGCGTGCCTTCGGTTGCTCCTCACGCCACCGCCATTGGCGGGACTTCGATCCTGAACGACGTGTACCATCCGGGATCGGTAATCACCACCTCGTGGGGCGATACCTGGACGTATCTTATTGCCGGTGGCTCAGTTCTCGATCCGCCCGAACCGCTTTTCCTTTACGGCGGTGGTGGCGGCGGCGAGAGCGTGTATTGGCCCAAGCCAGCTTGGCAGGCAGCGCTTCCCGGCAAAGGACGCCAAACGCCCGACGTTTCCGCGCTGGCCGATCCCTACACCGGCTTCGTCATCGTCTTCACAAGTGAAGGCGAACAGTTTTACCTCTACGGCATCGGCGGCACCAGCCTGGCCAGCCCGATCTTCACCGCTTTCTGGGCCCTGGCCCAAGAGCAAGCCGGCGGGCCGCTCGGCCAAGCCGGACCGTTGCTCGCTGGCCTGCCGTACGGTGCCATTCAGGACGTGCTCCCCACCACCGACAGCTCGAAGCAAAACGTCGTGGGCTCGATTACGGACTCCGGCGGAACCACCTCGTACTCCGCTGATGCGCTCTTCACTGGAATACGCTACGGCAACACCGCTTTCACCAGCACGATTTGGGAACTCGATCCCTACGACTTCATCGATTTCGGGTTCGGGATTGACAGCTCGCTGACGGTGAAGAAGGGTTGGGACAACGCCACCGGCTTCGGCACGCCGAACGGCCTGCAATTTATTTACGCGGTGACTGCACCGTAGCAAGCGGTCGCGCAACGAAGTGCGAATGGACGAGCCGGAGAGTATTTTCTCCGGCTCGTTTTTTTGTGGCTGTATTTTTCTTGTCCGTGTGGCCGTGCGAGAGGTTGCGTAGAATCGAAATTCAAAAATGACGGGACGTTTTTGGGCATCGCCGGACATGCACACGTTGGAGCGGGTCGCGTACTACGCGCTGCTCGCCGCGGTGTTGTTCTACGCGCTGAATCAGGTCCGCAAACCTTCGAGATACTTCGGCAGATTTTTTGTGTGGCTGATGAACATGTCCCACTCAGGCTTGACCGATTGGGGACTCGCGCACGTTGGGATCCAAAATCAATTCACGATTCTGGACGTGGGCTGCGGCGGAGGCCGGACGATTCAGAAGCTGGCCGCTCTTGCTCCCGGAGGAATGGTTTACGGCGTGGATTACGCCGAGGGCAGCGTGGCCGCATCGCGTGCGAAGAACGCCGAATCGATCCAGGCGGACCGCGTGGAAATACAGCAGGCTTCGGTGTCCAAGCTGCCGTTTCCCGACGATAGATTCGATCTCGTTACCGCCGTGGAGACGCAATATTACTGGCCGGACCTGCCGAGCGATATGCGCGAAATTCTGCGCGTCCTGAAACCCGGCGGAAAGCTGATCGTCATTGCAGAAAGCTACAAGCGCGGCGCGTACAACGCGTTCCAACGCCCGATCATGAAGCTGCTGAAGTCCTCAAACTTGAGCGTAGATGATCAGCGCGACTTATTTTCGGCCGCAGGCTACACAAATATTCAAATCTTCGAGGAAACCGCGAGAGGCTGGATTTGCTGCGCCGGCCAAAAACCTTCGCCGCTCCCGGCTTAAGAGTTCATTTCCATCTATCTCCGCGCTCCTTCACGTAGGTTGCCAAAACGTAGGACCAAGGAATGCCAATCAGATCGACGACTACGCCGATAGCCATGGCATGGGCGAGGTCTGTTGACCGGACGGTGGACCACATCGGGAACCCAACGGCCAATAGCCAGACAATCTTGTAGAACATTTGCAGCAGAAGCAGAGGCGTCATCTTCAGCGGATATCGAATTCCCAAACCCGACAAAGCCGACAACGCAGCCCAAAAGGCGAAGGCAACGCCTTTCACTGGGTCCCATGCTCCCTGGTGCCTGACGATTGCCGGCCAAACGTCCGATCCGAGCAGCACGAAGTTAAGCAGGAAAACGAATCTCATTACATACAGCCGGAGCGTTGATACTTCATTAGGCATTGTACGACTTCCGCTCTCCAAATAGTTTTGCGGGAGTATATACCGGGTGGAGAACAGAACCACTTCCGAGTTTGTGCGCTGGATGCTGGAGCGGGAGAAGGGAATCGAACCCTCACCTATAGCTTGGGAAGCTAAGTCGATTCTAACCCAAACCGTTGGAACGGCGGCTCTTAACTTCCCGAGTGAAGCTCTTAAGTGGAAAATGAGGGGAAAATGGAAAATGAACGGACGCGAATTTCCGAGGTAGATTCAATCGGGCTACTTCTTCTCTTCGGTCAAGCCGCACCGCTGCGTAGCCAAACTGTTGGGGCACGGTGTCTGAGGTAATCCGCACTGACGTTCCATATCGTTTATGGCGTCCCAATTAACCTTTTGGCCCTGAATTAACAAACTCTCCTGAATGTGTGGCAGCTGAAACGTTTTGACAAATATCGGAAGAAGCTCGCGCATGCTGGCAATTGCATCGTGCGTCTGCCCCTCCGGTCGCGGGTACCCGTGGGTAATTTCTCCGCTCGCCCCCAACACCCACACGGTGCCCAAAAACTCGAACCTATCGTCGCCACGCTCAAAGGCGGCGGCTCTTAGCTGTTCCCATTCCGCAATTTGTTCCGGTTTTAGCTTCGTCAGCGGCTTGTCCATAATCCCTCTCTTGAATTTCGGCCCAGCGTCTCTACGAATCGTAACGCTGAACTCCTATGCTCACGCCAATAGCTTGCAGTGCGGCAAGCAGCTGCGCCGCACGTGGAGAAATCGCAGCCTTTGAATCACACACAATGACGATTGGCTTGGTATGCGTGAGCACGCCCATTTGCGCGCCCATCGCCGTGTTTTGCAGGAATGTTTCTATCGCCTCGTCTTGCGCGTTGGGGAATTTGCGCATATCAAACGTTACGGCGGCGACGCTTTCGCTACGCGCAACTGTTACAATTTCCTCATAATTTAAAGGCATTGAGGGCATCGCAGCTGGTCTCCGCGCGGATTCTACCACGTCTTAATTAGCGGTTGTGATACTGTTCACTTCGCGCTCTCCTCACTTCGTCGCTTAGGCTTGTTCCGAGTAAGAACCTAACGCTATGGCAAATCAAAACCACGGCGACAATCCAACCGACGGCACCGAAGGTCAGTCGTCTAGCGAGGCCCCAATGAATCCAGCCTCTCCACCACAGGAGAGACAAATGTGCGAACAGCGCAATGCAAACACCACAAGCGAACAGAACGTAGGCAGAGAACTTGCTAGAAAGTTTCGATGGGTGGAGTTCGCTCAAATTGCAAGCAATGTAATCCTTGCTGTCGTGGGAATCATTGCTTTGTGTATCTACAGTGGACAACTCACCGAAATGCGCAAATCTTCCAAGGCCGCTCAAGACGCTGCCAATGCTGCTGAGAGTGCCGCGACGACGGCTAAAGACACCCTCGTAGACCAGAAAAATCTTTTTCAGATTGAGCAAAGGCCGTATATCGTAGTCGCCGACGGGTCGCTCCAGTTCCTTAATCCTCCAACAGCAAGTTCGCCAATTAAAGCGAACATAACTTTCAAGAACATCGGCAAAACTCCTGCGTTCAGGATGGTTTGGAACATCGCCTTGCTTAAATTCACAGCAGAGCCTAACTCTGGACATCAAAAGTTGAGAAACTTTCTGACACGCAATTACGCCGAACTTGCGGATAAAAACACAGCTGCCATTAAAGAACTTTCCACATTCTCCCCGAAATTGCGGGTAGAACTCGATTTGGCTCCCCAAGCAACGGTGTTCAGCACAAACCAAGAGCCGCCGGTAGTTTTGTCTGGAGACGAATTGTCTGTCTTGCAAAAGGCTGGTGGCGTCGCCCTGTTCTATATAGGCGTCGTCAACTATCGGGACAGCTTTGGTGACGAGTATGAAACCACTTTTTGTGACCTCTACTTCGGAACCGACCCTAGGGTCTGGCACATCTGCGATTCGAACAACACGATAAAATAAAAACCCCAACCCTGCCACGGCAACCAACTTCGGGAATCGAATGTGTTGCGCGAGGCTTTGCATCCGGCTCTGGCGGCTCTAGGGCTGCGGATAGGTGGGATGCACGGGTTTCGTCACGGCACTAATCGACGGCGGGAGCTTGCGGGAATGAATCCCGCTGTGCTACGGCAGATGATGGGTCACAGTTCTGCTGCGATGACAGCGCGATATTCCGGCGAGATTCCTATCGAGTCAATCCGTGCTGATTTTGTCAGGCGGAATGGCCCCAAAATTGTAGTAATGGAAAATAAGGAAAATGCGCAGGTTGCATAATCCTCAGTGTTTTATTGGAGCGGGAGAAGGGAATCGAACCCTCACCTATAGCTTGGGAAGCTATCGTTCTGCCACTGAACTACTCCCGCTCGGGTGTTACCAAGCATCTCCGCCGGGCACGGCATGCCGTGCCCCTACGGAGACTGTGGCGAAATCGAGAATAGCACCGGGCTCGGCGTAAAGAAAGCGGCGAGTGGCCGTTCGCAAAAGGCGCTCAGGGCAATTGAGTGAGGAGTGGCGAGTGGCGAGCAAAAGCGTGAGGCTCCGTGCTAGAGTTGGCGGCTCGGGATTACAAACCTGGAAAGCGACAGAGAGCAGGAGGGGAAGTGGCGTACAAGGATTTGCGGGATTTTCTGAAGGAACTCGAGAAGCACGGCGAGGTGCAGCGCATCTCGGCGGAAGTCGATCCGGTGCTCGAGATTACCGAAGTGACGGATCGCGTGACGAAGGCGGGCGGCCCGGCGCTGTGGTTTGAGCGGCCGACGGGGTCGAAAGTGCCGCTGGTGGTGAATCTGGTGGGGAGCGAGCGGCGGATGTGCCTGGCGCTCGAAACGGATTCGCTGGATGACGTGGCTGGGCGAGTGAGTTCCTTTCTCGACATGAAATCGCCGCAGGGAATACTTGAGAAAGTGAAGATGCTGCCGAAGCTGGCGGAAGTGGGGTCGTTCTTTCCGAAGACGGTGCGCAGCGGGGCGTGCCAGGAAGTGGTGCGCACGGAGAATTTTTCGCTGGGATATTTTCCGATTTTGAAATGCTGGCCGCAGGACGGCGGGCGCTACATCACCTGGCCCATGGTGATCACGAGGAATCCGGAGACGGGCAAGCGCAACGTGGGCTGCTACCGCATGCAGGTGTTCGACGAGCGCACCACGGGAATGCACTGGCAGACGCAGAAGCACGGCGCGGAACACTTCCGCAGCGCGCGGGCGAAAAACCGCGGAGGCAAACTCGAGGTAGCGGTCGCGATCGGAGCGGACCCGGCGACAGCCTTGGCCGGAATTCTTCCGGTGCCGCCGGATATGGACGAATTTCTTTTCTCGGGTTTCCTGCGCAAGGATCCGGTGGAACTGGTGGCGTGCAAGACGGTGGAGTTGGAAGTTCCGGCCAACGCGGAGATCGTGCTGGAGGGTTACGTCGAGCTGGGCGAAATGCGCACCGAGGGGCCCTTTGGCGATCACACGGGATTTTATTCGCTCGAAGGTTCTTATCCGGTGTTCCACATTACCTGCATCACGCACCGCGAGAATCCGATTTACTTGACGACGATCGTCGGGCCGCCGCCGCAGGAAGACTATTTCATGGGGCACGCGATTGAGCGCGTCTTTCTGCCGGTAATGAAGATGCAGTATCCGGAAATTGTGGACGTCGCCATGCCGGCCGAAGGCATTTTTCAGAATTTGATGATCGTGGCGATTCGCAAGAGCTATCCCGGGCACGCGCGAAAGATCATGAACGCGATCTGGTCTCTGGGTCAGGCCATGTTTACGAAGGTGGTGGTGGTGGTGGACCACGATGTGAACGTGCAGGACGCAAGCGAGGTGGTGTGGAAGGCGCTCTGCGCCATCGATCCCGAGCGCGACATCGAGTTCGTCCTCGGCCCGGTGGACTCGCTGGACCATGCGGCACGGCGGCAGGATTACGGATCGAAAATGGGTGTGGACGCGACCCGCAAGTGGCCGGAAGAAGGTTTTACCGGGCGCTGGCCAGACGAAATAAGGATGGATGAAGCCACAAAAAGACGCGTGGACACAATTTGGCAGCAGCTGAAATTGGCCGATCCGAAGAAAAAGTAAAAAGCGAAGCAAGCTCGAAACAAGCCAAGCCCGGGTGCGTTTCTAACTCACGCGCTGTGAATCGGCTGCCCTGCCTGCGGTTCCCACTGTACTTTTTCCCGACCTGTCCCTCTGACCGGGGTTTTTACCAATAGCACACCCTCCCAACACGTTGCTTGACAGTGGATGCTGCGGATGTAATAAACGGTGAAAGCAGAAGGTACCGGGCGTCTCAGTACTACTAGGCGCCGATGCGGTCGAGCGCCCCAGGGGATGGGGGCGAAAGCAAAGAGCAGGACGGAAAAGTTTCCCGAGAAACTCTGGAGCAGGAAGCGAAGCTGGGTCCGGCCTGCGAAGCGGGGCGGAGTGAGGAGCGAGGGGCCGCGTGATGTTTAATCTGGGGAAAACGAAATCCTTAATCGGCCTGGATATCGGCTCGAGTTCTGTGAAGGCGGTCGAGCTGAAGAAGTCGAAAGAGGGCTACGAGCTGGTGAGTTACGGGCTGGAGACGCTGGCCCAGGACACGGTGGTGGACGGAGCGATCATGGATGCTCCCTCCGTGGCCGAGAAAATCATTTCGATCTTCGATAATCAGAAAATCAAGGCGAAGGACGTGGCCACGTCGGTTTCCGGGCACTCGGTGATCGTCAAGCGCGTGAGCATGCCGCTGATGACCGAGGAAGAACTCTTCGACCGCGTGCAATCGGAAGCGAGCCAGCACATTCCCTTCGACATCGCCGACGTGAACCTGAGCCATCAGCTGCTGGAAGCCACCGAGAACCAGATGGACGTGCTTCTCGTGGCGGTGAAGAAGGACAAGATTCTGAATCACACGAACGTGCTGGCGCAGGCGGGCAAGACTCCGGTGGTGGTGGACATCGACGCCTTCGCGCTGCAGAACTGCTTCGAAGTGAACTACGAGCCGGACCCGTCGCAGGTGGTGGCGCTCCTGAACGTGGGCGCGAGCGTGATGAACATCAACATCGTGCGCGGCTGGACTCCACTCTTTACGCGGGACGTTTCGGTGGGCGGCAATCAGTACACCGACGCGCTGCAAAAGGAACTGGACCTGAGCTTCGAGGACGCCGAGAAACTGAAGATGGGCGGAACGCTGGCGGGAGTGAGCGAGGAACAGCGCACCGCGATTCTGCGGTCGGTTTCCGACATTCTGATTCTGGAGATTCAGAAGACCTTCGACTTTTTCCGGGCCACGGCGAGCGGCGAAAACATCCGGCGCATCTACGTGGCGGGAGGAACGTCACGCGTTCCCGGCCTGCTGGACCTCTTGAAAGAGGAATTCGCCATGCCGGTGGAAGAGCTGGACCCGTTCCGCAAGATTTCGATCAATTCCGGGCGTCACGATGAAAGCCAGATACGCGAGTTGGCGCCGCGCCTGGCAATCGCAGTGGGGCTGGCGCTGAGGAGCTTTGACACGCCATGATTCGCATCAACTTATTGGGGCAAGCTCGTCCGAAGGCCACCAAACAGGCCGTGCCGCTCGAAGCGACCATGCAGCTGATCTTTCTGCTGGTAGCCATCGGGCTGGCAGCGGTCATACTTTCGATAACCTACTTCCAGCAGAAGCGCGAGCTGGACGCGGTGAACACACGCATCGCGGCATTGCGCGCCGAAAAGCAGAGCCTGCAGCAGGTGAAGCAGGACGTGGACCGTTTCGAAAGCCAGAAAGCCGTGCTGCAGCAGCGCATTGACGTGATCGAGACGCTGCAGAAGAACCGTACCGGCGGCCAGGAATTGCTGCAGACCGTGGCCAACACGGTAGTGCGCGTGGATGCGCTGTGGCTCACTTCGCTCGAGCGCAAGGGCGATAGCCTGGACATCGGCGGCGAAGCCGGCTCCATCAACGCGGTGGCCAACTTCATTACGCAGCTGAAGCGCACGGGATACTTCGACAAGGTGGAGATTAAAGAGGCGAAAGAGAACGACGTGATCAAGTCGGTCACCACGTTCGGCTTCACCATGAATGCGTCCATCGCCGGGCAGCCTTCTACTGAGGCGCAGCCGCAAGCGAAGCCCGCGTCCGGACCGGCACCGGCACCCCCGCAGCCCGCGCCCAAGGGGAGGAGCTAGAAATGGCGACCGCTTTCAGAGATTGGCCCTGGCCTCTCCAAGCTCTTTTTTATCTCGGGCTCACGGTAGTGATTATCGCGGCTGGTTTTTACATTCCGGGATTGCCGCTGGCGACGGTGCGAGCGCAACTGCAAGACGCGCAGAAGCAGGAGAAGCCGCTCGAAACGGAAGTGGCGAGCCTGCGGGTTTACAAGCAGCGCCGGGCGGAACTGCAGTCGGAAATGGACGCGCTGCAGAAGCAATTGGCCACGCTGCAGACCATCGTTCCGGAAGACAAGCAGACCGATCAGTTCATTTTGATGATTCAAGGCGCGGCGGCGAGCTCGGGCGTTTCGCTGCGCAGGCTTACGGCCAAGCCGGTGGCGACGAAGCCGTACTACTTCGAGTTGCCGTTCGAAGTCGAGGCCGACGGCCCGTACTACTCGGTGCTGGATTTCTTTGCCAAGCTGGGACGCCTTTCGAGAATTATCAACGTGGGCGATTTGAAGCTCACCTCGGTCAGCGACAAGTCAGG
>Ga0302182_10001162_pt1 | contig 14391 bp, 8 predicted proteins | sample I_Palsa_N3_1_FD_198781 | JGI IMG/M metagenome (GOLD analysis project Ga0302182, IMG submission 198781) | Peat permafrost microbial communities from Stordalen Mire near Abisko, Sweden - I_Palsa_N3_1 | ecosystem: Environmental > Terrestrial > Soil > Palsa > Peat permafrost | place: Sweden: Abisko...
CATGAAAACAACAAAAAGCAAGTCTCATTCAAACAGTTGTGGCAGAACGCTGTGCCTGACACTTATGCGTCTTTCTTTTCTTTGAAAGACAATGCTATCGCGCTTCTTACTGGTGAAATCAACGATCTGTATGTTGTAGACTGTGATTTGTTGAAAGAGAAGGACATTGCCCTCGAAACAGCTTGTGGAGTCTCGGTGTTTTCAGAATTAATCAAATCAAACTTTCTAGAAGGAAAAACACCCATCCAACAGTCGGCATCGGGTGGAATGCACTACTTCTTCTCTTTATCTAAATCGTTTGAAAATGGGCTTTTGAGTGGAAAAAACACAAGCAAATTGGTAGTTAACGGAAATCCGACATCGATTGATACACGTGGCGAGAAAGGCTGTATCATTGTTTCCCCAACAACATATACTATTCATAACGAAAATCGTTCGTATTCGTGGATATCGCCTCTTGTATCTTCTAACAAACTCCCTGCTATGCCGAAATGGTTAGTTACTATTATTAACGCTACCAATCTTCCGAAATCCTTTAACAAAGAACTCACTATTTCTAGATCCCCCAGCGATCCACGAACCGGAATGGTTCGTCGTTTGAATACATTCCAGCACACAACACAGCCGATCGTCGAAGAACAATTCAACGCCCATTTCCAGCACATTTATGATAGAGAGAATGGATTCGACGGAGCTTTTCGTGAAAAGAAACCTTGTGTGTTGTGTAATCACACACATCGAGCCAATAACTATATGGTCAGACAGATCTTCGAAGCAGTTTATTTTATTAAAAACTATTCCAGTTCATGCAAGTCTGGTGCATTCAACTGGGAAGATAATATTTTATTAGGAAGCATTATAGCATCGCCAACAACAGATGAACCATATGCCAAAATGGTCAGAGAAATTATGCGTTCAAGAGGCATTGAAATTATCTTTACACAAAACCATGGTTTCCTGTGTTTCAATGGCCATTATTGGGAAGAGCTTCATAAACTCACCATGGCACGTGAAATCAGAACCATTTGTGGCACGCTTCTGGAAATGTTATATAAGAACATTCGAATCGATCCTATTGTTTCAAAAGATGAACAGGAAGTAAAGGATCGTAAGAAGGCGCTGCTTGATAAAGTAAACAAATTCAAAAGTGGAAGAAATTACATCAAGAAGGCGGGAAGTGTCAATAATATTACTGAGTGTTATAAACAACTGTATTTCGATTCGACTGCGGAGGAGAAACTCAATATTAACAAAGATATTCTTGTAGTTAAGAATGGAGTCATTGATCTCAAAACAGGCTTGTTGAGAGAAGGCGAAGAGTCAGACTTCACAACAATCATGCTTAATGTCGAATATACAGAAAACGGAAACACACCAGACATTTCGGCCTTCTTTGGTAGCATTTTCAACGAGGATCAAGAACTTATTCTTTATATCCAGAAACTGTTGGGATACGCGATAACTGGACACACTTCCGAACAGATTTGGTGCATTTTTACAGGTGAAGGAAGCAACGGTAAATCTCTGTTAATGTCAATTATCGAGAAGCTTATGGGGCCTTCTTACTACAAAGTTGCACCTTATGAAGTGTTTTTTAAGTGTGATCGAAAAACACAAGCAGGTGGAGCTACTGCACACTTATCGACGCTGAAAGATGCTCGTATTTGTGTAAAAGAAGAAGCTGATCCGACAGATACTTTGAATATTGAGCTTATGAAGATGTTAAGTGGCGAATCGACCATTACATCCAGAGGCCTATATGAAAAACACTTCTTAAGCTTTGTGCCAACAGTGCTTCCGATTCTACTGTGCAATCATAAGCCTGCGTTTGATGTAGATGATTATGCTATGACCCGAAGGATTGTTGTTATTCCATTCACTAATATCTATGTGGATATTAATGACGCAAAACGACCATATGACGAAAGCAATCCGCGCCATAGAATCCGAGACAATGGTCTCCGCGTCAAGTTAATGCTTGATAATCAGCAAGAACAGCTGTTGAATTGGCTTGTGCAAGGTGCTATCAAGTGGTATGCAGAAGGATTAGGAGAACAGCCGCAAGCTGCGAAGAATGCATTCAATAACTATTTCACAGAAAACGATAATTTGGGACAATTCATTGATAATTATTGCACTAAAGAATCTGAGTTGTATGTCAATGCGGGGGAATTCAAGCGTGCTTTCGAAGAACAAACCGATGTAAAAATCAAGCAAACAGAGCTGATTGCTATGATGGCAAAGCGTGGATTTAGACACGGGAATGTCAGGCGAGATAATCGACAATCAAAGTGTTATCTGGGATTAGCACTGTCAAACTAAAAGTAGTGAACACTAACTAAAATAAAGCTTTCCCGAAAAAAGGCCTTTTTTAAAATAGTTTGGAAAAAAGTGGTAGCAGTGGTAGCGGGTCCGTGCGCGAGAGACCAGAGAATGATGTGGTTTTTAGATTCTAAAATTCAAGAAAATAAGCCTTATTTGGTGGTTATTTGAAAGAGAACACCAAAAAAAATGGAAAAGAAAGGGGGCAATTTGTGGATTTCAGTCGTCCAATTTTTTCTTCAAAAATTGTAAAGCCTGGAACGAAGGCCAGCGCCTTTGGAGCGTTAAAGGAAATCATTATCAAGACCGAATGTCCGGTCTCTGCCCCGATTGGTTTTCTAGAAAAGCCGTTCCGACCTCTAGAAATAACACTGTTTTTTGGGATTGCTTCTTTTTTGTCTTGGACTATAATAATGAAGAAGAACTTAACTCTGCACCGCGAGACATTTTTATTTATTCCATATGTTTTTCCATTGATTGGCAGCATCGAGACGGCGCGCAGTCCTAGCTTCAACCTCACTAAGCATTTCATCTTCCAGGCAAATGGGTAGATTTTCTAGCCCACATTTGTTAATTGCATCGATTAATATTTTAGCGTTCTGGATTGTGGTTATATCAATATAATCATTATCGCTGGATTTACTAATTTCATACAATTCACTGACTGACTTTCCAATAAATTTTCCGAAATTTAAATAAATCGTATTGCTTTGACATTCTTCTACAAAAGTTTCCAGGAAAGATACAAACATTCCAATGTGATGATGCGCGTTGATGTGTCCATTTTGGAATATAGCAGTTGCCAAAAAGATGCACGATTCCGCAGGAATCGTAACTACTCAAGCCGTAGGGGCTTCCCAACTTTTAAAAACGAGCCCGCCGTACACGTAGTACAGGACACTCTTCGAGTGTCCGCCACGAGAGCCTCGAAGCGGAGAAACAAACAATATTTCTTTTCTAGAAACTTTCTTTTCAGAAAAAAAATCTTTCTAGAACATCTTTCTGGCAACCACTAAATAATTTTGTAAAATATATATTTTTGCAATTAAATAGGCAAAAAAAATTGGATTCGCAAAATTGGCGTTTGGAAGATGCGAAAAGAAAAGCGGAATGTTGTGCTTGGGAAAAATATAAATAAGTGATTGAAAACAATATATTCATTATAGTGTAAAGAGCACCGCAGAAGGATGGATGGCTCCAGAAGGATAAATACCCTTATGATACCCTGTAGTTTTTTTAAAAAATAGATCGAGGAGACGGCGCTGTTTCGAGTCGTCATATGCGAAAAGTTTCGACGCAAAAGTCAACTTTTTCCGCCGACAAGAACCGGATAACGAAGGATGGATGGCGCCCATCGGATTGGCGGGCAGGGATTGTAGGTTTCCGGAAAACAGAAACCGACTTGGTATGTCTTATAAAAATGAATTAATTTAGTGGGTGTCGATGAAACACTCACAAAATGCCCGAGATATTTCTTCAGTGCCAAAAGGTTCGGTCAAAATTACGAATGCGGATTGTATCTAGGGGTTATAACCAAACATTAAATTGTTCGACCCCAACAAAGATCCGAGAGCAGGATCAATATTACAGGGCTACAAAAATCACCTTGATTGAATCGGGTTTACGACAGGCTTTTTATAAAGTTTTAGCTTCGGATATTACAAAGATTTCGAAAGAAGAATTTGAAGAAAAAATTAAACAACAGGAAGAAGAAGAGGCAACAAACATTTTTAAGGAAAGAGTTATTTCCGACTTGAATAGGTGTTCAATGTGGGTTGCTAGCACCGCCTGGCTATTTGATAGACTTCGAGAAAATACATTTGATTTTAATTCATTAACCTTTGAACGATATTCAAGAAATGTCATACCCCTCACAGAAGCTTTGAGAGTGTGGAATAGTGTGATTTCACACCATAGAACTACGATCAACAATGCATCCTGGAATGCTACGGTAAAAGAGGAACTAAACGAAATGCTCGATGTTTCAGCACAAACCCACGTCGAAATATCTGTTATATGTAGACGTTATCTCGAGTTTATTGGTCCCTTTGCAGAAAATGCTGAAAGCAGGCAAATATTTGGTGGAATCAATTCAGTTCCGACATTCAATCATAAACATATCAAATTAAACCGTAGCGATTCAAGTGTGTTTGAACATGATGATTGCGTTATCTGTCTTAATGAACCAGTGACACATGGAATCAAAGATTGTGGACATTATTTAGCATGTAAAGAGTGCATTGTGTGTATTGGCAGCTGTCCATTGTGCCGAACAAAGATCAAAGAAATATTTAGTTTTGAATGAACAATTTTCGACGTTTGGCAGCATTTTAGTGTCTGCCATCGATTATATTACAACCAATCGCAAAATAATTTTAAAATCGACATTGGCGATAGACATTGATAATTTTTAAAAAAAAACCAAGGAAAAGTGGATATGATAGCCCTTTCTCAAGACTTTTTGTCTCTAAAAGACATCCTCGTGAAACACCCTCAAACAAAAAAAAGAATACCACCCCCTGGGTCCATTCCTACACAGATCACAACTACACAATAAAAACACTTAGTGATTCTAACCGATTTGGTTTAAGACATTTTAATTAGAGATCCATACGGATCTCTTGTGAACCAATAAAAAGCGTCTCCTAAGCTTCGGGGTTTGAGATGATTGGTCAGATCAAAATCCGTATGGATCACTGCTAAAATACTCGAATTCGAAATTTTTGTTTAAAATTAAAACAGTGTCAGACTCCTGTTTGGGAAGATAAAAATCATTTTCTTGGACAAGGTGCGCAAGAATCTGAATTAAAATTGCTGATAAGTGGTCGTGTTTTCCCCAGACAATATTTCCGTCTTTTTGTCCTCCTGCAGGCCTTGCTGCTTGCACATCGTCGAACTTAACAAAAAGTTTACTAAACAACCAAATCTGAGAGCCTAGGTATGGATATCGGTTAATTTCGCGCTCTTTTTTTGCCAGTTGAACTCTCAGTGCAAGATCAAGATCCGACATGACAAGTGTTCGGATATGAAGTTCACGGAAAGCACCACTGGTGACCACATCAATAATTCCATTGGAGCGCGTATTTTTCAGAACGCTATATTGTTTAGCATACCGCGAAAGTGGATGGACTCGCACATCGCTTTCACGTTCAAAATCTGAAATTTCTCCAAATGCGCGTGGAACAAAAAGATCCAAAAGCAGATATACCGGAGGTTTTTCAACATAGAAATCAAAATCGGAAATGCGCATTGCGTCCTCAAAAACTGCGCAAAAAATTTCAGTCACAATTTTCACAAGCCCTGGCGCAGAAATACGTTTTTGAGGTTGTGTCAGAATAAGTTTTTGGAAAGATTCAGGATATCCGATCAGAGATGCCACAAAATTTAGCGATGGGAGTTTTCCATCCTTGTTTTGAACAGCAACATGATGATATTGTATTATTTCTGCAATACAAACATTTCCGTGGGGTTCAAATCGCGAACAGATGTCGAAATATATCGAATCGAAATTCTGCATCATAAACGAAATTGTTGGTCTTATTTTTTTGGCACCAATGTCTCAAATGCGACATTTTTTTTTCATGGATGATGATAACCTTCTCTTGACAGATCCAATTTATTTGACATGGAACCATGGAGCCACTGGAACCACAAGAGAGCCATAAGTTGCGTAAAAACAATAACCATATTCTCCAAATGTTTTTTGGGCACCAGTGCTCAATAGAAGAAAATTTGTTGGCCTTACGAAAGTCCAAGCCACCGGAAATGTCAAACATCGCATCGACTTTGGACTCGATTTGGATGCTTCGAAGCCCCTGTTCGCAACCGTTTTTATAAAACACGCACTGCTCGCCCTTTCGCTACGCTTTTTTTCTATAAAAGGCGTGTTTAGTTTTTGTGAACGAACGATTTTTTAAAAGTCTTTGCAAAACCCTCTCCAGACCTTTCAAAAAGTCAAAATCCACCACAACACAACCCATGTTCTAAAACGACAATTGCTACCCGACAGTGCATTGCTTCTAGAAATGAAAAAGTCTCTAAAAAAGAAGAAGCAATGCACTGGCCTCAGGACGGAGTCTCCTGAACTACGCATACCAAACAATCGTTATGTTGCTTTTGAATATTCGGTTTTTGGATTGACTCCACCTCTGTCGATAAAGGCCTGGATACCTACTTCTCCGAACCCACTTTTCTCGATGCTTTTAATCCATTCGGATCGATCGTCTGAGCCGCATCTAAATCTTTTCGGGTTGTCAATGATGTAGTCCTTCGTTACAACGTAATCGGAAGTGTTCTCCTTCTTAGTAACGGAGTATGCAAGTTGGATCAGAGGCTCAATCTGGTCGAGATCATAGCAAGTCCACATATACCGTTGGGTATTTGGGTGTGGCGCTCCAATACTTTCGACAGACCCTGAAAGTAGAGGTCTGTTGAACGCGGTACGGAGATCCTTTAACATATCGAGGTTTTCGATCTCAGTCATGTACACAGCCGCATAGTATCCGTAATAAATTGCGAACGAGATCTTGGTCATGTTGAGGTTCGGTATGTTGTGTGTTGGTCTGGTTACTCCGGAATCAATCATTTTTAAAACTACAGTCAAACCTGTCTAAACGCACCAGGTCACGTGACCTAAAAGTTCCCCCACTTCCCCCACTTTTTACACAAACTCCATTTATTTTTTTGCTTACTAATAAAAAAATGTTTTTTTAAAATAAGAAAACGGCAATATTATTGCGCAAATTTAAGGCCAACATACACCTTTTCAGTCATATAAGAAGGTTTATCGTACTTGAAACCTTTCTTTTCCATCCTATCGATCAAGGCCTTCTGCGTGCATTTTAAACCACAATGTTCGATGAGTTTGTCTTTAAACAGGCCAGCATTGATAAAATATCCCTCTTTCAATGTATCTTTTTTGGACATTCCTTTTGGAGCCACTTCACACATTGCATTAATGAAAAGCTTGACTCGGTCGTTCTCTTCTTTAAAATTCATAAACGCATCAACCATGTCTTTTGGCTGCTCTCCGAGTTGTTCTTTGTACCATTTCATTGCGCCTTGCACAAGCCAGGTTAACAGCTGTTGCTGTGCATCTGCTGTCTGCAGCTTTTCTGCAAGCAGCGGATCTTTCAGTCTGTGGCGCGGGTTCTGAGGATCAAATGGTCGATTATTGTCGGTTGGTGAAGTATAAATATTATGAAACGGAACTACAACGATACGGCGCATCATAGCTTCGTCCTCAATATCCACCGCCGGTTTGTGATTACATAACAGAATCGGAAGCGCAGTTGGCTTGAAAGATTCGTCGTCCTTGTAAAGTCCTCTGCCGACAATTGGATTGTCGCTTGTAATCATCTTCAACAGCTCTGTGTTTAGTTTGCTTTTTGGCTCTGCTTCTTCTTTTACACACAGACGGGCTCCTTTCAACGCTGCAATATGTGGCGTTGGACCTCCAGCATTCGTTCTTCTGTCGTTCTGGAAAAAAACATCGTATGATGCAGTCACAAACCATTTTTGCATAAGAGATTCGATAGCACCCATGATTAACGACTTACCATTGCTTCCTTCGCCTGTGAAAATAGCCCAAACTTGCTCTCTTATGTGCCCAGTAATCGCATAGCCAAGCAGTTTTTGCACATATTCTACAGTTGGCTTGTTTTCGCTAAAAATGCTTTCAAAGATCTCTTCAATGAGATATGTAGGCCCATTTTCTTCATACACTGTATCGAGCTGGATCGACACGTAGTCGTCAATCCTTCCTTCTCTTAAAACACCGGTTTTGAGATCGATGACACCATTCTTGACAGCCAAAATATCTTTGTTAGAATCAAGCTGCTTCTCAATCTCGGTATCAGTGTACATCTGCTTATAATGCGTTGCGATGCCAGAGAGATTGGAATGGCCTCTCAAGAAATTGCGCCCCGCTCGGAACAGCGCCATCTTCTCCTCGAACTCTTTTTTTTCCTCATCTGTTATGCTGTTTTCAGGTTTTAAATTTTTGACAAGCAGATCCATTGTTTCTCCACAGACCGAGCTGATCTCACGCGCAATGACAAATTTGTCCATTTCTTCCCAGACTGTACCGTTGAAATTCAAGAATCGGCCCTTCGTTGTGTGAACAAGACAGTATCCCATGTGGTGGTATCGTTCACGCAGCATACGGCTGTATGGCGCGTCTTTTGTTGGCGTCTCGAGCACCATTCTTAATAAAGGATGTGACTCCCAGTTAAACACCTGTTTTTGGCATTTTCGGGAATAGCTTTTCATCCAGAAGCAGCCGTCAACTACACTTCTTACCTGGAAACAGTGTGAATAATGGTTTTTATTGCAGCATGCGCATTTTCCTATAGAAGAAAATTTAAAATCGTAGCCGTTAGAACGACCCCACAAATTAAGCATTTTGGTATTCTGCATTTTTTCGATCAATGATTGTGTCTGTTTGATAAACAGTGCATCATCTAGAATCGTGATTGTTGTCGTGTGGTTCGACTGCTTCCTGATGCCATCTCTCTCTTTTTTTACTGGCGGGAAATCAGAACTTTCATTGACAAGTCTGATACACCACTCTGGCATCGCTTTTAATTCAGAAGAAGCAACAAGAGGTCTGATCCATTCATATTTGTTTTCTATTCCATCGATTGTGTAGAAAGTCGGTGCTGCGATGACACATCCACCGTCGCCGCGCGTGTCCACTGTGATACTCTTATTGTTGCAAGAATCGAGCAGTCCTCTTGTCACAACGAGCTTGGTGGTGTTTTTGGCAGCATTGAGGCCTTTCTCCAGAGATTTAGATAAAGAGAAAAAATAGTGCAGGCCGCCGCTAGCAGTTCTGGCAACAGGGCAGTCGAGCGCGCCATATGTGTTTTCTAAAAGCTGGAAAATCTCAATTCCGTCCAGTGTGCCCTGCTCAAAGTCTTTTTCCTTCAATTTGTCACAGTCTATCACGTACAAATCGCTCCTCTCGCCTGTCTGAATCGCAATGCCGTTGTGCGTCTTAAGGAAATACTGTGACCATGTTTCGACACAAGCAGATCGCCATCCTTGTGGAGGATAGAAGTATTTCTGCTTTTTGCTCGAATCCCAGCCAATCGCGATTCCAAAGGGCACAAACCCCTTATTTACAAGCTCAACAGCTGCAGAATTCATCTCAATGCTATGTTCCTTGGTTCTATATTTTCTAGAAACAAAGGATCATTTTTTGAGTTTGTGTAAAAAGTGGGGGAAGTGGGGGAACTTTTAGGTCACGTGACCTGGGGCGTTTTGATTTTTGAAAACTCACTGCAAACAGCGGTATCAGCGGTAACACATTTTTTTTTCAAAAATTTAGTCAAAGACAGAAAGATACACTTCCTTCTAGAAAAGTGTAGTGTAGAAGCGAGCAGTACCTGTTTTTTATTAGATTAGAGAAAGTTAAAATTATTTTCGGATTGAGAGACGAAGTCTCGAAGAAACTTCTGAACTGCGCGTTCAGCGCATCTTTTTGACAACCACTATATTTTTTATATCCTAATCACGTGACTAATTCCGGTTACAAAAAATGGTCAACTTCCGAATCCGCAGTTGACACTACCTTTTGCTACGCTTTTTCTATAAAAGTCGTTAGTTTCTGTGAAAGATTATTTTAAATTGTTGGGAATGTACCAAAACCTTTCCAAAAGTCTTTGCAAAAAAAAACCAACCATCAAGCCTCAAAACCTAACCAAGCTAAAACCCTTGGGTCTAGCGAGCTCCGAAGGAGTGAGCGGTGCTAAGCAAACGGAGCGTAGCGTAGCGCGCAACGAGCGTAGCGAGTGTAGGTGAGATGCGGAGCATTGAACGAAACAATCTTCCTGATATTCAAACGAGTTAATGACTTTGAACGAGACTTCGCTCGTCTGCGACTCGCCTACACTCGCTACGCTCGTTGCGCACTACGCTACGCTCCGTTTGCTTAGCACCGCTCACTCCTGCGGAGCTCGCTAGATCCAAGGTGACGATCGACGCAGACGGTGTTCCAGATTTCCACAAGACCTTCAAAGACCACGACAACAAGACAGGACTCTCGTACGACGATTATGAGCGTATGATCAACGGCGAAACTATTATAGACATCACTCGATAGAGGCGTCACGATCAAGGAGATGAATATGAGCAAGACCTTCAAGCCAGACGTTAACTTGTCGAGACGACAACGAAGACGATTTCCATCGTAGCCCCTAATTCGCTTTTTAAAAGTGAAGTAGCAGAACACAAAGTGATACTTCATATGAAGTAATTCGAAATCCATTTTTAGCCATGGATCCGAATCTGTTTATTTCTGATATACTTTGGATTATACTTGAATATTTAACAGCACGCGACGTCCGTAAAATTAGACTCATTTGCAAAATGTGGAATGAAATCGGAAGTGATTTCCATCGATTAAAATGCTGCGTTGACATTAGAACCGGTAGCCAATTTCGTAGATTCGTTAAAGCTGGAATTGTATGTAATGCATTTTATATAAGTACATATGATGAAGGATGTAAACCAAAAATAATAAATTATTTGATTAATCTTAAAAATTTGGTAAAATTATCGCTCTGCGAAGATTATGTTGGAATCGAAACTCTTAATAAGTGTGTAGAAAACAACGAACAATTAAAACATTTAACTCTTTACTACAATAAAAACATGAATACCTATCGGTATATGACACATCAAACTCCTGCGTTGGATTTATATCTCCCTGCAGCACCCAATTTGAATCAAGTAATTCTTGCACGATATAAAAAAATTGCCGAGAAAATGCCGAATATAAAATATTTTACATGTAACAGCTATAAAGAATTATCGATTCTGGCGAATTTGAAAATTAAGCACATAAATATTTGCGATTTTAATGCTGTGAAAAAATATGGTCCTGCCGATACGAGTTTTTTACAACATACATTGCCTAGTGTCGAATCTATTGAGTTAGACTGCAGACGTGGAGGATATACCCATTTAGCCGACTATCTCGATAAAATCTTGCCAATATTTACAAATATAACCAAAATTACACTACTTAATTTCAAGAAAGTGGCTTGGGACAAGTTTTATAAGTGGTTTTTGAATACCGATTATTTTAACGAAAATTTCTATATTTATTTAAGAGTTCCACAAGAATGGGAATTGTTACCAGATATAAATATACAAAAGATTGTTTTAGTAGAAAATTATCAAATTGCTCTTCATTTGCAGAAAAAATAAAGTAAGGATGCGATCTATTTGAAAAATGGAATATAGCAGTTGCCAAAAAGAAACACGATTCCGCAGGAATCGTAACTACTCAAGCCATAGGGACTTCCCAACTTTTAAAAACGAGCCTTTTATAGTTTCTAGAAAACAGCGTAGAGCCGAGGGTATGTTTTTTAAAAACATGGCCCACATGGCCCACTTGAAAACAATCTTTTTTAAAATGACCGTGCGAAATAACTAAATACACATCATGAATTTACAAGGCGTTGACTACGCCAAACTTGGCTATTGCTCGATAGGAATCGGAATTTCGTGGGATTCAAAGACCAACAAAAAGGTGCCGCGCTTCCCGAAGCACTGGGACTCAGCGACGTTACAAGACTACACAAAATATTTCACTCAGCGAGACAATGGAATTGCGATACTTACAGGAGACAAGAGCGACTTAATCGTTGTTGATTGCGATGTTTTGAAAGAGTCCGAAAACGCAGAGGGTTTACTCGACGGTGTCGAGATGTTTCAAGCGCTGATCGACAAGTATGGTAGTTCAAACTGTCCAACTGCCGAGTCAGCCTCTGGCGGGATGCACTACTTCTTTTCACTGTCAAAATCGCTTGAAAACGGACTTTCTCAAACAAAAAATACAACAAAAATTTCCATAAAGAAAGGTCTTCTCGACGAGAAGCACGACTGCAAAAGCATCACAGTTGATACCCGCGGCGACGGTGGGTGTGTTATTGTGTCGCCCACAAAGTACTTGAAAAATGGTTCTTTCGTCGAATACAAGTGGATTGTGCCTTTAACAAAATCTTCCGACCTACCCGCCATGCCTTCGTGGTGTATCGAGTTGCTCAACGAAAGCTGTCCTCCAGAGATTGAAAAGACGCGTCGAAGCGTTTTGCGCAACGCTGGACTACTCAAGCACACATCAACGACGCTTTTGGTCCACGACCACGCGCTGTTTTTAAAGCAAACTCAGGATCACCTGGAAAGTCGACAAAAGTCAAAAATATCCAAAGTCTGGGAGTACGGTAAAGGATTAGCACTGACATTCCAAGACAAGGTAAAGTGTCCAAACTGCAGTCGTATTCACACATCTCATAACGAAATAGTACACGAAGTGTGCAGTCCGTGCTATTGGAGAAAGAGCTTTTCTCCAAAATGCAAAGGCGTTGTCTATAACTGGGAAACCCACCGCGAGCTTTTGGTTGTTTTGGAAAGCCCCGCCACCGATGCGCCATATAGCAGCCTGCTACATCTAAACTACATAAAACGAGGCTTTTCGCTCGTCGGTACACTCAAAAAGCGATTCTTAAACTTCAACGGAATTGTCTGGGAAGAACTGTCGCAACAGGTTGTTGTTCGTGAAATCGAATCCGTTTGTATCCCAATTTTAGACTATTTGGTGAAATGTATGGATATGAGTGCGGACTCAAAGGAGGAACTCGAAAAAAAGAAGGCCCAGAAGAAGCTGTTTGGACAGGCGCGGAATTTCTTGCGCAAAAACACGAATCTCAACAATATTGCTGCGCACTACAAGCAAATCTACGTCGATGTCGACATCGAGGATCAGCTGGACTCCAACAAGGACCTATTGGCCGTCAAAAACGGAATTATCGACTTGCAAACTGGTGTTTTAAGAGAGGGTCACATCGACGACTTCTGCTTTACTCAACTCGACACTATTTACGAAGAACTCAGCCAGACAACGATTATTGAAAACTTTTTGGACAGCATCTTCGACAGCGATCAACCCACAATCGATTACGTACAAAAATTGTTCGGATACGGCATCACAGGACGTTCTTCGGAGCACTGTTGGATTATGCTGACTGGCACTGGACGGAACGGGAAGTCGTTGTGGATTAGCTTGATCGAGTCTCTCTTGGAGAAATTGTGCGTCACTGCGGCCTCGGAAGTGTTTTTTAAGGGCGATCGCGGCGTTTCTGCCGGAGGACCTGCACAGCATCTTGTTGAGCTCAAAGGTTCCCGAATCTGTGTGAAAGAAGAAGCAGAGCCAAAAAGCAAGCTCAACTCGGAAATGCTGAAAATTATCACAGGCGAAAGCAGAGTGACAGCACGCGGTGTTCACGAGAAGAAGTACGAGAATTTTATGCCCACGATGCTCCCAATCCTTCTCTGTAACCACAAACCTCCAGTGGACATCGAGGACAGTGCGATGATGGAACGTATCAAAGTCGTGCCGTTTAACATGGTGTTCACAAGTCCAAACGACCTTGGTCGCCCTTTTGACGAGAATAACCCAACACACAGACTCAAGGACCCTTCCCTCAAAGACAAGCTATTGACACCAGAGGCCCAACAACAGCTGTTAACTTGGTTGGTCCGCGGCGCTGTCAAATGGTACAAAGAAGGCCTTGGCCCCCAACCCCAAAGCATGAAGGATGCATATTCAACATATCGTTGCGAAAACGATTTTGTCAAGAACTTCGTCAACGAATATTGTGAGCTTCCACCCCCCGACACAAACAAATGCGAGTTAAAGGCGTATTTTGCGAACGGTACAGAATTCTTAAAAATGTTGAATTTGAGCTGCACAACAAAGTTCACACAAAAAGCTCTCAAAGAAAAAATGCTCGAAGACTACGGTGTCAAATACGGACATCAGTGGAACTCAAACGAAAAAGGGTACATCGGAATACGCATTGTGTCTTGAACATGCCAGTTGCAAAGCAAAAAAAGCCTTTTAAAAAATGCGTATTCAAAGTCCGACACCAAGATAAACCGAAGTTTGTTTTCAAGTGGGCCATGTGGGCCATGTTTTATATATTTTTTTTTTTTTTTTTTTTTTTTTATTTTAGATAGTGATCCTAGGGCATCTATTCGAATTTTATCTAGCCAATCTTA
>Ga0302182_10001164_pt1 | contig 14390 bp, 13 predicted proteins | sample I_Palsa_N3_1_FD_198781 | JGI IMG/M metagenome (GOLD analysis project Ga0302182, IMG submission 198781) | Peat permafrost microbial communities from Stordalen Mire near Abisko, Sweden - I_Palsa_N3_1 | ecosystem: Environmental > Terrestrial > Soil > Palsa > Peat permafrost | place: Sweden...
ATTGGTAACAGCCCCTCTTTCAAAGCTGCCACCGCCATCCCTGCATCTGTGTGCAGGTGCACGACACATTCAACGTCCGCGCGAGCACGGTGTAAAGCACTGTGAATGGTAAAGCCGGCGGCATTCACTTCGAATCGGCCATCTTCCACAGGCCGCCCTTCAGTGTCGATTTTCACCAGACTTGTAGCGGTGATCTCGTTAAAGAACCAGCCATGTGGATTCAACAAAAACTGGTCGTGCCTTCCCGGAATCCGGGTAGAAAGATGCGTATAAATGAGGTCTGTCAGGTTAAACCGCGCAGCTAGTCTATATGCCGCGGCCAATTGCACACGTGCAGCCCATTCCGGCTCGCTAATATTTAACGGCTTGCGGTTGCGATGCGGATCGGTACTGGAATTCATCTTAGTTTCTCGCTAATTGATGGAATCTGACAGTGCACACGTTATTGCGTTGCGACAATGCGCCGATAGTGTTCCAACGCGGCACCTATTAGATTCAGGTTGGCTTCCGCTGTCCTAAACGCAGAGTGCGCAGACAGAGTGACGTTTTCAAGGCTGCTGAGTGGATGATCCGCCGGCAGCGGCTCCACATTGAAAACGTCAAGAGCTGCGTGTCCTAGACGACCTGTTTTCAACGCTTCGATCATTGCCTGTTCATCGACGAGTGCGCCTCGTGCCGTGTTGACAAGAATGGCACCCGGCTTTAGCTGTGAGATTCGCTCCTGAGACAGAAAGCCACGCGTTTCATCGTTGAGAAGCAGATGAAGCGATAAAACATCGCATTCGGCGAGTAATGCATCAAGGCTTACGAAGGATACCCCTGGCGCGTCTTTCGGAGTGCGATTCCATGCGCGAACTTGCATCCCTACACCGCGGGCTAGTCGCGCGAGCTCTGCTGCAATACCGCCGTATCCCACTAAGCCGAGAGTCTTTCCGGTGAGTTGTGTAACGTCGCTCCGAAGCCAGATGCCTTCTCGCATGTTGCGGTCCATTATTGGAATCTTCTTTGCTGCCGCCCACATCAAAGCGAAGGCGCATTCAGCGACTGCAGTGTCCCCATAACCTTTAATCGTGTGAACTTCGACGCCGACGGTCGCGAGCTCCTCAGGATTCATATAGCTCCGGGCACCGGTACCAAGAAAGACAACGTGCTTCAGCTCAGGACAATTGCGGGCAACTTCGGTGGGCAACGCCGTGTGATCGATGATTGCCACGGTGGCATTGCCGATTACCCGTTCAATCTCATCTACGGTGATATCGGGCTGACGATTGACGTGAATCGGGAGCCCACCGCTGTCCCGAACGAGCCGTTCCATGACGGATCCCAATGTCGGGTTTGCGTCTACGAAGACCGCGTTCGCTGTTACTGATGCCATAAGTTTAATTCCTGTTCTAGACCTGAAGTACAAAGTGTTTCGGGCACGATCGGGACGATCAGTGCAAAATCCTCGCGAGGAAGTCGCGTGCCCGTTCGGAACGTGGTGTTCCAAAAAATTCAGCTTTCGGCGAGTCCTCGACAATGGCCCCGCGGTCCATAAAAAGCACTCGGTCTGCAACCTTTTTAGCGAAGCCCATTTCGTGGGTTACGCAAATCATTGTCATGCCGTCTTGTGCGAGCTCTGCCATCACGTCAAGGACCTCGTTGATCATCTCGGGATCGAGAGCGGAGGTGGGTTCGTCAAATAGCATGGCGGAAGGGCCCATTGCAAGCGCCCTTGCAATCGCAACACGCTGCTGCTGACCACCGGATAACTGCGCCGGAAACTTCAACGCATGCGTGATCAGTCCGACTCGCTCAAGCAACTTTTCTCCTACGTATTCCGCTTCTGCCCTTGAGCGCCTCAGTACTTTCAACTGGGCGAGCGTAAGGTTGTCGATGATTGACAGGTGCGGGAACAGTTCGAAATGTTGAAAGACCATTCCGACTTTTGTCCGTAACGCGGCTAGCTTCGCCGATGAGCCGTCGACCGTCATTCCGTCAACGGTGACGCTACCTTTCTGGTAGTTTTCGAGGCCGTTCACAGTTTTGATAAGCGTGGACTTTCCTGATCCAGATGGTCCACAAACAACTACAACCTCTCCCTTCCCGATACTGGCAGTGCAATCATCCAGCACCTTGAATGGCCCGTACCACTTCTCAACATCGGTAAATGCAATCATTTTCACGCCAGCACCAGAAATGCGGTTGATCGTCTGTCATCCCGAGCACAAGCTGACAGGCTGACTTTCAAATCGTCACTATCGCGCCGTGGGAAGAGCTAGTCTAGTTTCGACCCGACGTTGTACCCAAGCCATCAGGGTGCTCAGAACCCAGTAAAATGCGGCCGCCGCAAGATAAAGGGGAAGCGGTTGGAACGTCGCGGCGATCACTTCCTGGGTTGAACGCAACAGTTCTGTCACCGTGATCACTGACACCAGCGACGTGTCTTTGATAAGCGAAATTAAAGTATTGCTAAGGCTCGGAACCGCGAGGCGCAACGCTTGGGGACACACGATATACCGTAACGTTTGCAGGTAGTTGAGACCAAGGCTATGCGCCGCTGCCCACTGTCCTCGACCTATACCGAGAATTGCTCCCCGCATGCTTTCTGAGAGATAAGCACCTGTATTCAATGTCAACGTCATTATCCCCGCTGTCGTCGGATCAAGCGATATGCCGATACTCGGCAATCCATAATAGACGACGAAGATCTGCACGAGTAGCGGCGTTCCCCGCATCAGACTGACATATGCACGGCCCACAGCACGCAAAAGTACATTTCCGCCTATGTTCATAATTGCGACGGCGATTCCGACAATCAATCCAAGGATCATCGAAGAGATCGCGAACTCAATTGTGATCAAGACTCCCTGCACGAGGACGGGCAGTGAAGTCAATAAAAGACTCATTACACTCATGGCGCCTCCTGGCGGTCACGCTTACGCTTATAGATCAGTGACTTCGTCAGGCATTCATCACTCGTGACCGGCCGGTGGCGTGCTCACGTCCGCTCCGAACCACTTCGTGGAGATCGTCTTGAGCGTGCCGTCCTTTTGCAGGGATAAAATCGCTTGCGACAATGCTTTGCCAAGCTCGGGATTCCCTTTGCGATAAGGGATACCCATCTTGTTCGTATCGCCGACGGACCCGCCCGCGCGCAAGGGGAGCGTAGACGTATGCATCAGATAGTTGATAGTCAGACTGTCATTCAGCGCAGCGTCGATCCGGCCCGACGCTACGTCGCTGAAAGCTTCGGCCGCGCCCGGATAAGTTCGCACATCAATTCCCGGTGTTCCCGCGGCAAGTTGCTGAAAATTGCTGCCTAGAACAACGCCGACCTTAAGGCCCTTCAAGTCATTCATCGACTTGAATTGCCGGCTGTCATCCTTGCGCTGGATCACCTGAGCAGTCGAATATGTGTAGGGTATCGAGAAGTCGAGTACCGCCTCGCGCGCCGCATTGATCGTTACCTGGTTGACGATGACATCAAACTTGCCAGCCTGTAGCCCGGCCAGAATGCCACTCCATTCGGTCGTAATGAACACTGGTTTCACACCGAGCTTTTTGGCTACCGCTTTTGCGACATCTACGTCGTAACCGACCAGTTCACCTTTAGCATCGCGCGAGTCAAATGGCGGATAGGTCCCCTCCATTGCTATGGTGATCTCCCCGCGATTTTTGACAGCGGCCAGAAGATCATCAGCGTGCGCGGCGCCCGAAAGGGAACCTAGGACTGCGGCTGCGACCGCGGTGCGATGGATGATTCGTTTAATGAACATGACTGTCTCCTTTGTTACGATTTTTTTGTTAAATCAAAGTCCGGGGCATTCCAAGATCCCGCTAGATCACGGCATCGAAGTACGCTTGGCGCAGCGCAGCGGCGATGGGGCCGGGTTTGCCATCGCCGATCGCCTTTTCATCTAGACAAACAACCGGAAGAGCAATTTCACTGACGCTGGAGATGAACGCCTCTTTTGCGTTATGGGCTTCGGCCAGCGTGAATAGGCGTTGTGAAAGCCGAACGCCAGTCATTTCTGCGACACTGAGCAACGTGGCGCGCGTAATGCCAGGCAAGATTGCTTGAGACAACGGTCGGGTCACGAGCTCGTTCCCTTTGGTGACGATGAACGCAGATGAAGCAGCGCCTTCTGTCACGAAGCCATCCTGAACAAGCCACGCTTCCTGAGCGTTGCGCATGAATGCTTCCTGACGAGCGAGGACCTGTGTAAGCAGCATGTTCGATTTGATATCACGGCGGGCCCAGCGATGATCGGGCAAGCTGACCACGTTTATCCCGCTCTCGTAACCGGGGTGCGAAACAATAGGTTTCTGCTGAGTGAAAATGAACACCGTCGGGGGAGTGTCCAAGTGATAGAGCGGACTGCGCTCCATTTGCGTTCCACGGGTCACCTGGATGTAGATGGTCCCTTCGCTCAAATGGTTTTTTCGAATGATTTCATCTTGAAGGTCACTCCACTGCCCGGACGTGTAAGGGCACGGGATGCTCAACAGAGCGAGGGACCGCTTTAGCCTCTCGATATGGGCGCTGTTGTCAACTTTTCGACCGTCAACTACGCCTGCAACTTCATAAACGCTATCGGCGAAAAGAAGCCCTCGATCCATGATCGAGATCTTGGCTTCATTTGCAGGAAGAAAAGTGCCGTTCAAAAATACGACGCCAGGCGAAGAATCATTGCTCATGATTAATCCTGTTTGGATACATTTACGGGTACTAGAACGTATACTAAGCTGAAAAATTAAGTTGTCAAGTCCAATCCGGAGCTTTGTTAGTCACAAAAAATCAGCTAAACTCATAGCGATCCGTATACCATTTTGCATACCGAGAATTGATCAATGCCCCGTCAGTCAAACGTAGGAAACAGCGTTTCGGAAACGCCCAAGGCGAGCGTCACGGTGCAGGTATTTAGCCAACTGCGCGAAATGGCTATTCGCTATGAGCTAAAGCCGGGAGAACGCCTGAATGAGGAAGAATTGGCCGAGCGTCTCGGTGTAAGTCGCACGCCAGTTCGTGAGGCGCTTTATCGCCTTGCGCAAGATGGTTTTTTGGTTGAGTCAGGCCGGGGCTATTGCCGGCGTCAACTCGATGTGAAGGAGACCTTGGACCTGTACGAAGCTCGTAGCGCCGTCGAAGCCGAATGTGTTCGCCTTGTCGCTGAGCGCGCCTCCGACGAAGCCCTTCGTGATATTGAGCGCTTCCTGAAGGCGAGCATGAAAGTCCCGCCAAGCGCGTCCGTTGCGAAGCTGGTCGAGCTTGACGAGGCTTTTCACGAAAAGATTGCTTTGGCGGCTGGCAACGCAGAGCTGCTGCGCATCCTGAAGAGTCTGAATGAGCGAGTTCGATTCATTAGATGGATCAACATGGAGAATGTCGGACGAGATAATACACAGTCCGAACACCTGAAAATCCTAACCGCGTTGCAGCAGCGGCGAGCCGGTGAGGCGCAGGAGATCGTGAAAAACCATATCACTAAGCGCACAGATCAGATAGTTGAGTCGATCACTACAGGCCTTGCAAGAATCTATCTTGGCGTCGTGAAATAGACGTATTCACCCGTTCCGCCGGCACGTCGAGGGACATGCAATCTGCGCAACCGGTCAGCGTTGGCACAATTGCCAGTACAGCGCCTGCAGCATCGCGGCTCCCAAGGCGCGGCTTCGCGCTCCATTCCAACCAGTCCGTTCGTCGGGACAATTCGCGTTATCTTTAAAGGGCATCTCGAGCGTCATCGCCAGACATCCGAAATGATGCCCGATGAAGCGCGCGGCTAGTTGCAGGTTGTCTTTTTCGTGTTTGTTCGTCGCATAGCCAAATTCGTTCTGAAATTCGGAAGTCGCGTTCTTCAGGTGGTTCACGAACGTCTCCTGTTCGCGGGCGCGGTCTTGGTCGGATCCCGACACGGTTTCAGTTCCGGCCGCGAACACGTACGGCAGTGCCTCATCTCCGTGCACGTCGAAGAACGCATCACAGCCAGTCGACATAATTTCTTCCCTGACGTAAAGGACTTCCGGGCTGCTTATAGCATTCGGATCAGACCACTGACGGTTCAGGTCAATACCCGCTGCGTTCATACGTAGATTCCCGAGGGCACTGCCATCTGGATTCATGTTGGGCACTACCAAGATATCGGCTCTTGACAACAGGTCTCGCGCGATCGGGTCGCCCTCCCAGCACCCCTGCCTTGTCAGTCGCTGAAGTAGCCCTTCGACGAACCACTCCGCCATCGCCTCGCCCGAATGCTGACGAGCAATGAACCAAAGCTTCTTTTTCGACGTACGTTGCCCATCTGAAACGCGGACAAGACTGATAGGCTTCCCGTTGATTGACCTGCAAAGATCACGAACGCAAACACCTGGTAGTGTCTGGAGAGTTCCGAGAAACTTGGCGCGACGAACTTCCGAGTACGGCTCAAAATAAGCAAAGTAGATATGGTCAAACTTTGCTTCGAGCCGCACGCGCAGCGCTCGTCCGTCAAATTGCGTTGGCACACGGAACCAGTTTTCGCCGTCATAGCTAGCAACAACCTTGTAGTCCGACCACCCAGCGGTGTAAGTGCAATCTCCAGCATTGTCGAGCGATAGAGTGAGCAATTCTCCGCGCACGCCGGAAACGCGGAAGTAAAACCATTGCCTTACGGTGGACCTGCTGTCGGACGCAATGCGCAGCCGAACGTTGGCGCTGCTAACTGCTGATATAACCTCGATCGCGCCTCCATCGAAGTGCGAAGCAATTGATACGCTCATCCTCTGCTTCTCCTGCCTAGATTTCGTCGACACGGTGACACGCGACTGATGTGCCGCTTACCGGCAGTAGTTCGGGCCGAAACTCCACGCATCGGGGTAGGACGTGCGGACAACGTGTTGAGAACGCGCACCCCTTTGGTACGTTCAGTGGCGAAGGCAATTCGCCGCGTGCTTTGATTACCGCGCTTTGCTGCCCGGAAGCCCGACCAAGCCGTGGCGTCGAGGCCAACAAAAGGCGTGTATAGGGATGTCGAGGGTGATTGAGCACCTCGTCCTTTTTCCCGATTTCGACACATCTTCCCAAGTACATAACCATCACCTCGTCAGCGACATGTCGAACGACCGAGAGATTGTGGGTTATGAACACATAGCTGGTACCCAGTCTGTCCTGAAGATCCATGATGAGATTGAGAATCTGGGCCTGTATTGAAACGTCGAGTGCAGAGACTGGTTCATCGGCCACCACAATCTTTGGATCCATGGCGATTGCACGGGCAAAGGCGATTCGTTGCCGCTGTCCGCCGGAAAACATATGTGGATAGCGGCTCGCGTGTTCCGGCCGGAGACCGACCGTTCGCATCGACTCGAATACTTTGTCGTTACGCTCCAACTGTTTGAGGTTGCTTCCTGTTATGAGTGGCTCGCTCAGTGTCTGTAACACAGTCTTACGAGGATTCAATGACGCAAATGGGTTTTGAAACATCATCTGCACTGCGCGCCGGAGGTTAGCTTTGGTCGCTCGGTCGGCTGTAGCAGGGTCGACCCCGTGAATCAACAGCCGACCCGCGCTTGGAGTGTCAATCATGGTGAGCTGCCGTGCCAGTGTCGACTTTCCGCAGCCCGATTCACCCACGACGGCTAGCGTCTGTTGGGCTTTCACATCGAACGACACACCGTCGAGCGCCCTAAGGGTGCTTTTTCCCAGAAATCCGCGTCTGACTTCGAAGTCACGAGTGAGCCCTTCAGCGGAGAGGACTGTCCTGCTCATGTTCTTGCCATCCGCAATATTGACTGCGCTGTTCATTCGCTGCTCCGTTCCACTGAGGAAAGTGACGGCCGTGCAAGCGGCCTGATACACCGGGCCCTCGCTTGCGTACCAATCAGGCTTGCCAAGACCGGACGTCCTTTTCTGCAGTCGGCGACAGCATATTTGCATCGTGGCGCGAAAAGACACCCGCGCGGGCGATCGTCGCGCCCCGGCACCATGCCCGTCAGCGCAGTCAAACGCACCGCGCCAACGTTGTGCTCGGGGATCGCCGCGAGCAGCGCTTCGGTGTAAGGGTGATGCGGTTGCTCGAAGATGTCCGGCACGCGGTTCGTCTCGATAATCTCGCCGGCGTACATTACCGCGACGCGTTGCGCGACTTCCGACACCACGGCCAGATCGTGCGAGATAAGGACCAGCGCCATGCCGTGTTCCTTCTGAAGCCCGACAAGCAGCTCCATGATCTGCGCCTGGATGGTTACGTCGAGCGCGGTCGTCGGTTCATCGGCGATCAATAACTTCGGATTGCACGCAATCGCCATAGCGATCATCACGCGCTGGTTCATACCGCCCGACATCTGGTGCGGAAACGAGGTGATTCGATTCTTCGCATCGGGAATGCCGACCTGATCAAGCAGCTCAAGCGTGCGCGAATGCAACGCGTCGCCTCGCAATCCTAAGTGCTGTTTCAGCACCTCCTTGATCTGATAGCCGACCGTGTAGCTCGGATTCATGCTGGTCAGCGCGTCCTGAAACACCATCGCGACGTCTTTGCCAATGATCTTGCGACGCGCCCTCGCCGACACATTTAGCAGGTTCTGCCCGTTGAACGTCATCTCGTCGGCGGTGACCTTGCCCGGCGCGTCGATCAGGCCCATCAGCGCCATCATGGTCACGCTTTTGCCAGAGCCCGATTCGCCGACCACGCCGAGCACTTCGCCCGGCGCGACGTCCAGGTTTATGCGATCGACCGCGGGCAATCCGTTGAAATCGACCGCCAGATTACGAATTTTGAGGAGACTCGATGCGCTCATGTCAGGCCATCCGTTTTAGTTTGGGATCCAGTGCGTCGCGCAACCCGTCGCCGAACAGGTTGATTGCAAGCACCGAGATCAGGATGGAAAGGCCCGGCATCGTGACGATCCACCACGCGCTGTCAATGTAATCGCGTGCCGATGCCAGCATCGCTCCCCACTCTGCCGACGGCGGTTGCACGCCGAGGCCGAGAAAGCCGAGCGCGGCGGCGTCCAGGATCGCAGACGAGAAGCCAAGCGTGGCCTGAACAATTAGTGGGGCCGAGCAGTTGGGAAGAACCTGCGAAAACATGAGCCGCGGTGTTTTCGCGCCCGCCACGCGCGACGCGGTCACGTATTCCTTCTGCAACTCGCCGAGCGCCGACGCGCGCGTGAGACGCACGTAAGCCGGCAACGCAACGATCGCGATCGCGAACATTGTGTTGAAGAGTCCTGGCCCGATGATCGCGACTACGGCCACCGCCAGCAGCAACGACGGCAGCGCGAGCAGCACGTCCATGATGCGCATGATTGGCGTATCGGCCCATTTGGCGAAGAAAGCGGCTATCAGCCCGAGCACCACACCCGGAATCAGCGCAAGCAACACGGACACGAACCCGATCCACAACGAGAGCCGCGCGCCATACATCAGACGCGAAAGGATGTCGCGACCGGCTTCGTCGGTGCCAAGAATGAATTTCCAGTTGCCGCCGTCAAGCCATGCGGGCGGAATCTTCACCGATTCGCGGTACTGCTCGATCGGACTGTGCGGCGCTATCAACGGCGCGAAGATCGCCACAAGGATCAACAGCAGCACGATGATGCCCGCGCCAACCGCGCCGCGATTGCGCGAGAAGTTCGACCAGAATTCGCGCGCAGCGAGCGCGCGCCCAGAAGGTGCAGGCGCCATTGCGTTGAGGACGCTGTCTTGAATGTCTGCCATGGTTGACTCCTTATCTCGTGTGCCGGATGCGCGGATTCAACAAGCCGTACAGCAAATCCACGACGAGATTCACGACGATGACTAGCGTGGCTATCATCAGGATGCCGCCTTGCACGACCGGGTAGTCGCGTCGGCTGATCGCGTCGATCAGCCATTTGCCGATGCCGGGCCACGAGAACAGGGTCTCGGTCAGCACCGCCCCGGCCAGCAACGTACCGACCTGCAGGCCAATCACGGTCACCACCGGAATCAGCGCGTTGCGCAGCGCATGGACCACGATTACGCGTCCTGGCGACAGGCCTTTCGCGCGCGCGGTGCGGATGTAGTCCTCGCGCAGCACTTCGAGCATCGACGAACGCGTCATGCGTGCGATCACCGCGAGCGGAATCGTGGCGAGCACGATGGACGGCAGGATCAAATGGCTCAACGCGGATGTGAACGACCCTTGGTCGGTTCCCGGCATCAGCGAGTCGATCAGCATGAAACCGGTCACCCGCGGAATGTCGTAATCCACTGCGATGCGGCCCGACACCGGCGTCCAGCCGAGCTTCACCGAAAACAGCATGATGAGCATCAAGCCCCACCAGAAAATCGGCATCGAATACCCGGTTAGCGCCGTGCCCATTACCCCATGATCAATGACGGAGCCCCGTCGCAGCCCCGCAAGCATTCCCGCTGGCAGCCCCAACAGGAGCGCCAGCAACAGCGCACAAAGCGAAAGCTCTGCAGTAGCTGCGAAGCGGGAAGCGAATTCACCGATCACGCTCGTATTAGTAACTATTGAACGGCCCAAATCACCGGTAAGGGCATGGTGCAAAAATACGAAATACTGAACCGCCATCGGCTTATCCAGACCTAGGCGATGCAGCGCTTCCGCATGCATTTGCGCGGTTACCCCCCTTTCTCCCATCATTATCTCGATTGGATCACCGGGAATCAGGTGTATGAGAGCGAACGCGAGTAGCGACACGCCAACCAATGCAGTGATCAACGATGTTGACCGCCGAAGTAAAAACACGAACATCAAATACTCCCAAAACGCTTTACTTAAGCGAGACACCATCGAACCGGTAGTATCCAAGCGGTTCCAGTTTCATTCCTATTACATCTTTTCTTTTTGGTTGATAGAAATTGAAAGTTGAAATAGGTATAAACGGTAACTGTGAGCCGAAAATATCCTGTGCGCTCTGATAATCTTTTATTCGGTCATTAATCGATAAAGTTGTTCGCCCCCGTTGTATTAGCGCATCGAAGTCCTGATTACACCATTTTGTGTAATTGCTGCCATTTACTGCAGCGCAACTGAGAAGATTTCCGAGCCAATTGTCGGGATCTCCATTATCCCCGATCCATCCGGCGAGCGCGACATCGTGCTGTCCGGAGCGGAGTCTTTTAAGTAATTCGCCGAGTTCAAAAGATTCGATTTTCACGCGAACGTTGACCTTTGACCAATCACTCTGAATCATCTCCGCCATCAAAAGGGGGTTAGGATTGTAAGTACGCTGCACCGACGTCACGTATAGCGTTGCATCGAATCCGTTGGGATATCCGGCCTTAGCGAGCAAAGACTTGGCAACGTCGATATCTTGTTTAAAGGACACCGATTTTTTGTAAGACCATTGAGTTGGTGGCATTGCACTGTCTGCCACTTGTGCGGCCCCTTGATACACTGACTTCGTGATCGCCGCTCTGTCGAGCGCGAGCGCCAAAGCACGCCGTACATCCGGATTATCGAACGGCTTTTTCGTCACATTGAAGGCGAGATACGCCAGGTTGTACCCGGGTTCGGACGGCATGGTGATGGCAGGATCGGACTGGAGCGTGGCAAGGTCGGACGGCCGTGGGGCCGCAATAACTTGACATTCGTTACGCTTAAGTTTCTCGGCTCGCACGGCTGCGTCGGGAGTGATGGAGAAAATTAAACGCTTCACCTGCACAGCGTTCGGATCCCAATAATTATTGTTTGCGTCAAAGCGGACAGTTGAATCTTTTGTATAGCTTTTGAACGAGAAAGGTCCAGTTCCAATCGGGAACTGGTTTATGTCCGCAGCGCGGCCCTCTTGCAAAAGATGATCTGCATATTCTTTTGACAAGATTGACGCAAAACCCATCGCCATGTTCTGAATAAACGGAGCACTGGTTCCGTTCAGATCGAAACGAACGGTATGGTCATCGACCTTCGTAACCGTTTTTATCAATCGATCCATACCGAGATCGGAAAGGTAGGGAAACGAAACAGGATAAGCCTTTTGAAACGAACTGTTAGGACTTAGCATCCGTTCGAAACTAAAAACAACATCGTCAGCGTTCAGGTTCCTCGTCGGCTTCCAATAATCGGTAGTTTGAAATTTCACTCCATTTCGCAAGTGAAAGGTGTAGCTCCTTCCGTCCGCGCTCGACTCCCACGAAGTCGCTAAGGCCGGCACAACTTTGGTTCCCCCATGCTCAAATTCCACCAACCGGTTATATACCGTCAAAGTGTTGGCCGTGAAATCAATACCGGACGTAGATTGGCTTGGGTCGAAACCCGTAGGGCTGCCTTCAGAGCAATAAATAAGTGGTTTGTTTTCCGCCGAGAAAGCGGAATTTCCGACTGCCAATAGGCATACGACTGAGCACCAAGTAAAAACCAACTTTCTCATGAAGTGTCTCCTTTAAATCTTTATCGGATATTTTTGCAAGTAATTGCCGCCGTGATGCCAAACCGAAGCAAACAGGCGGTTCCTTCTGTCGGGAATTTCGGCTGGCATAAAATCTGTTTGGATACAAATTGAGTATCCGTACCCGTATACTTGACGAAACCCGACGCCCTTGTCAAGCACAAATTATTGCTGCCTATCGCATCTCGAGTACCGACAACGACGCCATGGAAACGCAACAGAGCCGCTAGAAGTCGGTTCGCATCGGGCGTTGGTTCGATCTCCTGGAGACCCGCAATAATTCCGCTCTATTCCGTCGCGACGAAGGTTGGCTCGACACCAAGCTTCGCTGCCCACGGCTTTGGCTAAATCGACGTGATAGCCAACCAGCTCGCCTTGAGCATCGTTCAAGACAAAGGGCGGGCAAGTTCCATCTAATGAATCATTCAGGACCCGCGAACCTTGACTGTGTCGAGATGAACCTTTCCAGCTATCGCGGATCAACTACAGGCACGCATGTAACGCACATGAGCAACGCCCGTTTTGAATGCGCACGCCTGTTAGCAAACAAAGCGCCGATGTGCAGACGGTGGAAGCATCCCTCATCTCCAAGCCGCTTTCTTGTAAAACTCGTCAATGCGACAACGTCTCCAATCTGCACGCTAACGGTTCAAGCAGATTAAATGCCGACGCGACACGGCAGAGTAGTCGGAAAGGTTCATCAGCGCGGTTCACCAAGCGCCGGTCTCCGTGTGACGATCGCCTTCACGTAGGCTTCTCGCAATGCCTTTGTGACCGGACCCGGGCTGCCGTCGCCGATAATGCGGTCGTCGATCTTGACAACGGCTAGAGCAATCTCGTTGGAACTGCTGATGAACGCTTCTCGGGCGGCATACGCCTCGGCCACGGTGAATGGACGCTGTACGAGTTCTAGGTTATTGTCGGATGCAAACTGGAGGAGCGTGCCGCGGGTGACACCGGGCAAGATCGCCTGTGATAACTGACGTGTAACGAGTTCGCCTTTCGTCGATACGATAAAGGCCGAGGAGGCCGCTCCCTCCGTGACAAAGCCATCCTCGACGAGCCACGCTTCCTGCGCGCCACGCTCGCTCGCCGCCTGCCGGGCCAGGACCTGCGCGAGCAGATTGTTGGATTTAATGTCGCGTCGAGCCCAGCGCTGCTCCGGTTCAGCCACGACAGCGATTCCTTCACCGTAACCCGGATTATTGATAACTCCCTTAGCCTGTGTGAGCATAATGACGGTCGGTGACATATTCCTGGAAGGCAGAAAGCTTCTTTCCTGCTGCACGCCGCGGGTCACCTGGATGTAGACCGTGCCTTCGTCCAAATGGTTAAGACCAATGAGCTCGTCCTGCAACTGCACCCACTTCTCGAAAGCATACGGTGACGGAATGTTCACCATCGCCAGCGACCGCTCCAGTCGCTTCAGATGACTTTCGTTGTCGATGGTCCGACTGTTCACGACTGCGCTGATTTCGTACACGCCATCGCCGAAAAGCATGCCGCGGTCAAGAACGGAAACCACAGCGTCTTTTTCTGGCACGAAAGATCCATTGAGGAAAAAAATCCGTTGTTCAGTTTTCATGTGAGTGGACCTGATTGAGTGCAATGAAGGATGAATCTCTGGAACAGTTACCTGGAGCAACTGCTCGGCTGACGGCTTCTCAAGCGAAGTTGATAGGTGACGGGAGCAATCTCTTCGCACCGGCGCGCACACCGGATCGCGAGCCTTCGCGCACCACTGGATAGAACGCGGACAACGGGAGCTCCGACGTCGTCCATCCTCAGCGAAGCGCTCAAGCCGCGCGGCATCCTGCGGATACTGTACGGCGCGCCAAATGCCTCGCCGCCGCCTAAAAATCAATCTGGATTCGCCGACCCAAACGCTCGATTGACATCTAAGAAAAACATCGACGTCTGCATCGAATTTTGGACATCATAGCTAGCTTCCTGGATACGGTGTTTGTATCCAATTAAGTATACTTGCCTATCGAATCACTACTGTCAAGAGCTTTTGAGCGGGCCTACGGAAGCACCAGCACTTCGAT
>Ga0302182_10001167_pt1 | contig 14371 bp, 11 predicted proteins | sample I_Palsa_N3_1_FD_198781 | JGI IMG/M metagenome (GOLD analysis project Ga0302182, IMG submission 198781) | Peat permafrost microbial communities from Stordalen Mire near Abisko, Sweden - I_Palsa_N3_1 | ecosystem: Environmental > Terrestrial > Soil > Palsa > Peat permafrost | place: Sweden...
GCACAGTTTCTAGCAAACGACATCACCATATTGCTCATCCATTTGGTAACCCAAGTGGCAAAAAGTGCTCTGGGCCCTTGCTTTGAATGCCACCTTAATCTGTGTCCATATTTTGAGCTGATAGGACTGCACCAGCGATCTTCTTTCTAAGTACAAGATCAAACTTTCTGTCCTTTCAATCAATCGGTAGGATCAGTAACCGCCTATATTTTGTCTAGGAACAATAAAGAAACCCCATCCATTTTGGAACAACCGCTAAGATGGAAATGACCGGTGGCCCTTGTTTAAGTACAAGCACCAGCCCTCCTCTCCTCTCCCCATCCACTTTTATTGATAGACTTATCTTATTTTAATAAACTTAGGGGGTACTTTCATCTATAACCAGTAAGCCCCTAAGATCATGTCATAATACCCCGCAACAACCTGACTCCATGCTGAAAATCCCTTCCTTGGATTTGACAGGTGAAATTTGGGCTAACCTCATCCCCGGTAAACCTACCACAATTAGCCACAGGAACTACTAGGGGAGTGGATTGAATCACTGGTCAATTTTGATGTTCCACAATTCTGGGTTGTATGAAACTATGGGAGCTTCCAGTATCTACCAATATCACTAGTTCCACATTTGAATTACCCAAGACCTTGATAGCGTTAGGAGCTAAGGAATCTGCTAACGCATGCACTGAAATTGTGACTTCCTCAGGCTCATCCTCAAATTGAACAGTAAGCTGCTCAGGATTCGAATAAGTACCTTAAAAAAAGCTGTCAATTCTTCAGTGCACTGAGCCTCATTGGATATCTCATCATCCATGAAATTGGTGTGACTTCTTGTCAGAATGCATTGATGACCAGGATCCCCATAAACCACCACATAAATCCTTCCCCATCTTTGAAGTACCCCAGCAACCTCACCTTAGGGCGCCGCCTTTTGGGCCAGCGCGACATCTCCTACTAGGTCGGCCGTAATCGCAGCCTTAAGAGCAAACTCGGCTGCAGTCGCATGTCGTTCAACTAGAACAGGTTTTTCTAAGTTTTAAGCGCGCAGTATAGCATTGAGGAGGGGGTAGGCATCTAGGCCACCATCTCTATAAATCTGCACTCATGAATGTTCGGTATAGGAGGGACCAATGAACGTCTTTGGCTTTCCAGAAAGACGCGTTAAGCAAGTAAGTAAGTCAGTTCAATTTCATATTAGGTAGGGGGTTATCCGTAGCTAAGGAAGTGGTCCAAGCAGGCTTGAGAACACGAACGGAAGAAGGAAGAAGAATTTGGCAATAAAGATTCAACGGGCAATTGCCTCTTCTTTCAATGAAATGAAGAGATGAGGATAGGGCTTTACCGGGTTTCCCTCAACCATTAAGCTTGTGAGAAGCCCACTGCCCCCACCTACCTTGGTTGACCGAATCCGAGCAAGCAGAAAAAAGCACAAACGACTTTTTGATTGGATTGGCGCGGAACACACCGCGCGGAATGGGTATCAATGGCTGCTTCGGATACCACTTCCCCTCTGGATCGCTAGACCACGGACCTGAGCCGAATCCCTTGAATTCTCTCAACCTCGTGATCGTAGTTCCCACTTGAATTGAAAGATTATGAATGGGCTCTCTCTTTCAGCCTTACCAGCAGCTGTCCGAGATGAGCGTCCAAACCGGAATCGATCTTTTTGCCCCATCCTTTTCCTTCCCTTGCTATCAAAGCTTTGATCTCCTTTCCCAAGCAAAGCATACAGATAGCAAATATCACCATTCCAAAATACCTAAAAGAATGCTCAAAATACTTAACCAACCTCTTTCCCTACGATTTTCCAAATCCCTTCCCTACTTTGTCTATTAGTAAGAAGGCATACATAGTTTCTAGTGGAGCCCAGCCTTTATTTATTAGGTCAATCCCCTCTTCAACAACCAGGGCATTTCATCAGCAAAGCTTCTTCCTCTTTCTACAGTAGTCAAACCGGGGTAACAGCCTCTTTTTCAAATTGATCTGTAGTAAAGGAAGTTCCAGGCAGGCACATACGCAAAGGGGGATTCTATGAAAGAGCTAGAGTTTGAATACTCTATAGATAGGAGCTCCCCCTAAAAAGATTGACTTTGACTTTCTAGTACTCTTTCTCTGGCACTGACTTCTTAGCCTTCGGAAATAGAAGGAGAAATGGCTCTCTCATCTCCTATTTGTTTGTTTGACTCTAGTCCTTTTGAATAAGGAATTGCACCATGAGCAGGCAATCTCCTCGATGGATTCCCTTCCAGGAAAGACTTTCGTTAATTAGCTGGCCCACGAAGTGAAATAGCGAACTTAACCTCTATTCTTTCAAACAAAAAGGCGGCGCGCGCTTTGAAGCTTGTTAATGGAATTTCCAAATAAGTAAAGCACTAGTAAAGAAGAATTGGAAATAAGTGGCTTACCAGCGAGTGGAATACTTCTAAAGAGCATAAAAGCGAGCGTAGTCATAAGTTATCTTAGACTTTTTTTCTAATAATAACGAGTTAGCCAGCTATAGTTTGACTTGTAGCGAGTATAAAGAGCAAAGAGCTAAGCTAGGAGTTGACCTGCCAAAAGAAAAAGCGATCGTAAAGCTAAACCAAAAGTGCTTTCCTTCTTCCTAACGTAACGTTCTTTCCTTCTTTTCCACCCTAGCAACTACAGTGAGTGACTCTTGCTCCTTACTCCGGCCTGTCTCGTGATAGGGCAAAGGGGGATTCAGGTTTGATGACTGCGCTGATCCATGAGACTCTGGTCGTGTCCCGGACCATGGCATGTATTCGGGATGAGACTTCTCTCGGCTTGTTGTCGAATAGCTGTGGGTGTGTCCCCAACTATTCTTTCCGGAAACGAGAGTTATGGAACCTCCGCCAAAAGGCTTGGTGTGCCCTCCAAATCCTTCGCCTACCCGAATAGGAATTTCTGCCCGTCAAGACAAATAGAAAAAAGTGCTCCGCAAAAGCTACTCTGAAGATCTGATAGTCTCAGTTTATGTAGCGCGGGAGGAAGGAGATTCTGCCTTGTGCTTCGTACGAATGCTAGAGAGAGTACAACGCTAATTCTGTCTTGCTTTCATCTTGCTTTCTCTTCCTTAGTAGCTTGTTCTCTTCCTAAACCGGTATTGCCAACTATTTCTATGATTGATAGATCCCTATGGGCTGCCACCTAGCTCTATCTCGCACTGATTTTGGATCTTTTTTGATATAAAAAATAGTGAACCTTCAGAGAAATCCGCTATTCAATTATTGGGGCGGCCTCTGAGCTTGTGGAATCTCTTTCTGTATTGAGATATGTTTCTGGATACAATTTGAAAGACTCGAAGCCAAGTGAAGAGTAGCCTATGTATTGAATTTTTATTGCCTTTTTTAGGCGGCTGCTCCATAGGAATCAGATTTCACATGAGAGCTGCCTGCGTTGTCAAGCCATGGTTCACTACTCGACTTTGACTAGTTATAGCTTTCGAAGGCCTACACCGTGGGGGATTCAGACAAAGAAGGTTTGAAAGGAATCATTGGGTTTCCTGCAATGGTCTCTCGCCTCTTGGAATTTCGTACATCGATATGAGATCTTTTGGAGTGGATGGGGGTGTTGCTGCTTTGAGCATTTTTTTGACAATGGTTTTTTTCATTGAATTGTGGTGTGAGACTACAAGTGGAAGATTTGTTGCCGAATTTCTTGAGAAAGAGAGAAAGAATGTAGATGTTGCGTGATCCACATTGACGGCCTTTATCGTTCATAACAGCGGGTCAGGGGGACAGAAAGTACCCTATTCTACCAGAGGCAGGGAGATCAGGGAAAGAAAAAAGACTACTACACTGGAGAATGCAACCACTGAATATGGATGGGCAAATACATAGGCAAGCACTTCTTAGGGCTAGGTAAGAACTCCTTTCTCTATTCCCTCCTTGTTCATATCTTTTCTGGATTCCTTTTCATAAGTCGTCTTGACTTTCCTACAGAACTGAAATGGAATTCTGGCGGTTTACCCTTTCCTCTAGCGCATTTAAGTAAAGCCTTTTAGTTATCCTCTGCTCTCTCACTAGCTAGCCTCTCGTATTTCAACCAATTCTGTTAGAAAGTCAATTATCTGGAAAACCAGCTAAAAACGTGTTCCCTGTCTAAAATCAAGAAAGAACTCTAAGGACCAAGATCTACTATCTATGGAAAAAGAAAAGAAACCAGTTTCTCTCGTCTCGGGAAAGAAGGAAGGAGCGAACGAAGTGAGAGGGTCGACTATAGGTCTGAAAAGCCTGACGGTCGAGGTTTAGGGTGGAGGTTGAGTCTTTCTTTGGGAGGAATTCAATCTCATGTACATATAGAAGAATAGAATCAAGGAGCGACTTAAAGAGTTAGCAAGGTGGTAAGCTTTTGGTCTAGCACAGCCAAAACCATTTTGCAAGAAAAGAAGCGGGCTCTTGCCTTCTTCCGTGGAGCAAGTACGAGTACAGGAGATGCAGTGTAGCACTAATCCCCAGGTCATAGCAGTCTCGGCCTTTCTATTAGTTTAAGATCGGGTGTCAAAAGCAAGATTAATACCCCCGGGCACATAGCAGGCTTGGTTGGTCTAACCGACCCCGCTCAAGATCAGGTAGAAAGATTCGGCAGCTACTGCAGCTCCTGCTTCTTCAGGGGGGACTCCGGGTTGAGGAGTTACTCGAAACGCTGCCAATATATCAGTATCTTTGGTTTCGTACTCTGGAGTATAATAAGTAAGTTTGGTTTCCCCCAGAAACCCAACACTTGTCAAATTGTACAGTTGATCAAAGCATCAATGAAACTCCAGTCACTAGGTGTCTTAGCTTCTAGTTGATTTTCACCAATATAAAGCCATGATTTCGCAAGGTTCCAATGGTATTGTACCCGTTCAGTTTTGATCTTCAAACTCGACTTTTTCCAAGGGCGAACACTTTTATATATAAGCTGGAATTTCCCCTTTTAATTTCTTTTCGAATATCACTAGATATTGCAGGTTTGGAAAAGCATCACACATAGTTGAAGGAAGAGTACTTTCGAGTCGGTTATTACCGAGTTTCAAGTTTTCCATGGCTGATAGATTTTCAAGGGAATGTGGAATCTTGCCTTTATTATTTTCATAAATACGCCAGCAACTGAAGGTACTGAAGTTGGCCAAGTGAAAGAAATTGGGATGGAACCATTTAAGCTATTTTGAGAAAGCTAAAGACCTAATAAGTTAGTAAGGTTGCCCAAGGAGGCTAGTATGATTCCTTTTATATAATTGGTATATAATGGAAAATAGATGAGATTGGAGAGGAAACCCAACTCTGAGTGTGGGTATGCCTCCCACAAAAAAGTGATTTCCTAGATCAATGTACCTAAGGTCTCTGCATTCAAAAAGATTGGAAGGAATGGTCCCTCGTCAATCTAAACTAGTTTTGCAAATTCATGCAAATGCCACAGTTTCATGGGAAATCCCCTTACCTTTACCCAGACACTTTTGATTCTTGAGCCTTCGTCTATCTATGGCAGGGTCCCATGGAACGACTGAGCGATTTCTTCTTTCTCAAAAGTAGACTTTTCTTTTCTACTGAAATAAATAAAAAGCATCCTGAGCCAATAGATTAATTACCAGATGGAACCGAGCCCAACCCAACTCATCCGCTAGTACCGAACTAGAAATGGCAAGGGCGCCAGTGAGCTTGAGTACTCGAGCTAGGGAGGTCGCTGCCAACTCTATTACCACGCTGAATCCCTTGGTTTTTGAAACTACCCCCTTAGCAGGCAAGGGGTCCCCAGGTAAAGCGACAAGAGAGCTGGTGGAAAGACCAAAGCTATAAGTCTATCGCAAGGCCCTTGCGGAATATGATCGACCTTCTGTTTTCCCTGATAATAGCATATGGGGAATCTAGGAATCAGAAAGCCAACAGTAGTGATACTGATCTTAGATGTGGCAACCCACCCTACCGGAATTGGAAGTACCTCCCGCTTTAGTGTCAGCCCTGCAACTAATAATATACTATAGCGTACGTGTACTATACTAATATATAGGATTGCATACGGGGAATTGACTTCTTTTTCGGAGAATCGTCTGCGTATCAATGAAATCTCATATTTAGTGTGTGTCGAGAATCCTTCCAATCAATCACTTATTTTAGCCCTGCCACCACATGACGAGGGGAAAGCAAGCATTCGCAGGCACAGCAGACATAGGTACCGGCACTACAATCTTGACTATATGCATAGCTTGGCTGGCCTCTACTTCCGTCTCATAGGAGAAAGAAAAAGAAGATAGGCATCGAAAGAAGCACTTTTTGACTTGCTTTCCATCTGCTATACCTGGTCCAGCCGCTACACGTATAACAGCCAATACACGGTTCCCGCTTTGACACGTGCGTGCTTCGTTCATTCGTAGAGTTATGGTCCCGGGTGATACACCAGCGTCTACGCCTACATCCGCAGCTATTCTTTCACGAGTGACTACATTGGCTTATCTAACCCACAACGTTGAAACTTTTATACCAATGTGGAGTGGGGATTTATAGCTACATTAAACCTTGAAGGGTACGTTTTGAGAACACCCCGTAAGGAAAGGGTATGGTTGTCATTAGTCCTTCTATTTGAGTAGGGAAGGCTTGACGAAGTCATAGCTCGCCCCATTGCGCCAATTTGTATAAAGTCTCTCCCTCCCCTATTAAAGAGAAGATTCACATCAGACAAGGATTTTTGGGACATGGAAACTGGAGGCTAACTCCGTGTCCAATCCGATCAGCGGACCTACTACCCTAAACCTTTCCGTTCGCCATTCCTACCCATACCTAGATTCGATTTCCTCCCGCTTCATTGGAGTCTAATAGACCTGCCATCCATCTGCCCCGGTAAACCACTCCTTTCGACTCTGAACCCCGTAGCTGCATCTCCGACTGGTGACCCGAACGTTCCATCTCTCCTTCCTCCATCCTCTGAAGAGGCAAGTCAGTACCTCGATTCAACTCCTTCTCCTACACCTCTACCTGGGACATATGACCCGAGTGGTGCCATTGATGCTGATGCCGAGCCAATGGGATCAATACCAAGCTTTCCACCACATTCATGCGCCAGGGTTGGAGGACAGATCCGGGAGTCCCACTCAATGGAAAGGGGTATTTTAGGCTTTGACTACTGAAGGAAACTGTCAGCGCCCTTCTTTCCTGCTCTGCTGTCGAAGCTACCTTTGTATCTGTCTCTATAGCTGCCCTTATTACGTCAGGCTTTCGATCTAGAATTCTTCTTCCCCAGTGATGTCACCCTCGGCGGTTCCCTATAATGTTAGGTATGTGGTTCCAAACCATTTTCTAGATTATTTCTCTGAGGGATATCAATTGTTCTGTTGTATATTCTTTTTGTTGAGAATTAGTTTGAAAGTAAAAGGGAATTATGAAAAAGGTATTCTGCTGTCAGTCATTGGTCATCTGTTTTATTTGTGATAACCGGATATTATTTTGTTCGCATGCTGATATCTTGTTTTTTATTGGTAACCTTGTTTCCTCTCCTGACAAGTTCGCTAGTCAAAGTCACTTTGCTGTCCTTTTTTTATTATATTGGGGTTTGTGGAGTGGAAATCTTTGAAGTGGTAGTCGGTAATCATGTAGATATTATGTGCTGTTTCTATTGATATGATAAAAGTAGACTTGTACTTTTGGGACACAAATAGACTTGTACTTTTGTTAGATTTAGTTTAGTTAACCTTTCTCCCTGAAAAGAAAGGCAGGCAATAAACTATCTTAACCTTAGCCCCTGGTACCAGTACTCCCATACCAAAGTGTTCAGCACAGCTTCTTACCTGATTTACTTCTTTGACACCTTATACTGCAGCTCGGTATCCCACTTTTCCAATTTCCATTTCTTTCCTCGAGTTACCTTTTCCTTTCCATTTTACCACTAATAACTGGCATGCATAGTTTGTCTCTTCTGCTTTGAGCCTTTTACCATTGCTTTTTCCTCAAGTAGCCTTTTCCTTTCCATTTTACCATTTTATCCGCTATCTAGCGAGATATATATAGCAGAAAATTTGATCAGTAGGGCTAGTCAAGCTAATTAAGGGGGTTTTTGGAAAAATAAACTAAACTTTCATACGTTTGAAGCAACTCTTAAATCTTAGTTGTGTCACTTGAATCTAAATCCTACAATGTTGCTGACTCGCTCTGTCTCGAGCTTTTTAGTTATTCATTTGCTTATTTTTGGCTTTTCCAAAATAATTAAGGTATGCATGTCAGTATCAGTTCCCGAATCCCAATTGCTGAATGACCTATAAGCATGACATAGTTTTTACTTAGTCGATGACTGGTAACGGAACTCCTAACTTTGGAAAGAGATTTCTTGCCGCCTTGCTTTGTAAACTGCGCCTAGTTCAAAGGAATTGGCCAATGCCTACTAATCTACTTTTCCTTAGTTAGAGATTCAAGTGCTGAATTTCGGAATACATGGATTCTAGTGATATCGATTAACTGGACTTTTCACTTATCCCGTAGAAAGGGATCCGAATGTCCGTGAATTGGATTTTCTCTCTCTTCCCACTACTATGCATTTCGGCATTTTATTTTAGCCGGGCTGGAGTATTACCGTCACCTATTTTGGAACATAAATCACACACACAAGCAATCCGTATAGAAGTGATGTAGGAAAGGTGGAAAGCAGGAGTTTCAATAAAAGTTCTGACCGGAAAATGCCAGATTGAAGCTATCTTCCAGGGGATCACGCAGTAAGACTAGATTCAGCTGCTAGCAGAGGGTGGATAATGCCAACCAAGGACTTGTCAGAAAGAAGGGTGTCTTTTTGGTAAGCTTGCTATAGTTGCTCTTCTTAAGTTAAGGAAGGCTGAGGGCGAATGCCACATTGGAGCCTTCTACTTACCGCTCATAGGGCTCTTTTGGAAAGATTGAATCCTAAAGGTGGAAAGCTTGCTTCTTGCTTGATTTCTTCAAAGAAAGTGTTAGGAAAAAAGAGAAAAGAAAGATTGCCCCACTAGTTCCTACATTTTCATTGCATCTTCATTTAGGTCATTTTGGAATGGAAGAATTCCATTATATAAAGCATCAATACAAATAATAGCAAAAGCAAAATGCAACTGCCAAACAGAGAAGAAGAAATAGAGAAGCAAAAGAAAGAAATTCTCTATTTGGAAGCCTGGTAGTAGTTGATGTTGGGACTCTCATCGACTTGCTAGAATCTGTTCATTACTCACACTTGTTTTTCATGACAGCAAAAGCCTGAGATGCAGATTTTTGGTGCAAGTTCCAAATTCCATGTCGATTTGCTCAAATAAGTCGGTGTATATATGGGAGTCTTCCATAATTCCTAAAGTGTCATTACACCACTAAAAGGCTTTGTTTTGAATTAATGTCGAAAGTTTCATTAGTCATTTCACAAAGAAAGATCTCTAATCAAAAAGAAAGATCTCTAATCAAGCTATCCAGAATTTCAAGGCAAAAAAAAACAGTAAAGTATAATAGTAGTCAAAGAAAAATGCGACTGGCACCAAAGAATGAAAGATGTATGTATATTTTCTAACTATTACATAAAGCAAAAAGACTGAAGTGAAAAGATTCAAAACCAAGTGTGACTGACACTGCTCGCTCGTCAAGTATCGACAATTGCATCAGAAGACTTTACCACCTTTTGGTGATCCAGTTTTTTGGAAGGAAGTCTGTTTTCTTTTCTCAGGTGCACTGTCGGCCCGATAGCCGATCTTAGAAACAGAGAAGCCAGGCTCCTCGAAGAACATGGCCCTGGTGTGTATAAGATACTTCCTATGAAAAACCTATACCCCATCATATGTCGGCCACACACCTAACACAGCTTCTCCGACCGCTGTTCTCTTTCTTCTTCACAGCGATATCTCTCTTTTTCTTGCGAAGGCCTCTCCCAACCCTTCCCTTTTCTCTTCACAGCGATGGCCTCTCCCTTCTTCTTCTTTCCCACTCATTCTTTCTAGCGTACAGTGGCACTTGCACCGGATCGGCTTCTTGCTTAGAGGGGCCCTTCACCTCACTAGGATGATCATTTTGCAAACGGAAATCAGGATTCGGTGAAAGAGATGCGAGTCTTTCTTCATCACCATGACAGAGGGATAGACACAGTCAACGGGAGTGATACCATGAAAGCTCCAGAGCTATGTCAAGTTAGTTCCCGCGGATGTATGGCAAAGAGCGGAATCCATTCTATGCTTTTTAGTGAACATAGGTTTCCACATTAATTATAGGTCTTCTAGCTGAAAAAAACGTTCGTGTCCCATATACCACAGAGCAGATACAAGGCGATTGAAAGATTGCTACGAATTGGCAGATAAGGGAGATAGCTAGTACGAGTGGATGGAATCTTGTTTGTTTCAGTGGTTTTTATGAGCATTTGAAAGAAATCGGTGAGTTGGTCAGCCTAGGTTAGAGCAGAATAGATCTGGTTCCCATTAATCAGAAATCATTGTACATGGCAAATCAAGTTCGCCCTGTCGTGGAAGATATGAACATTAAATTAGTTCGCTGAGAAGAAAGCGGAAATCCACATTCAAATAAGGAGCGTCAGTTGTCGTCTAATTAATCTATCCAGATTTGGCAAATCCCTTCCCGCGGAAAAGTATGTTTGGATATTTTGGGGCGTGTTCACCAAACTTCAATAAAACAAAGCATCCAACCGAGAGAGTTCATGCTCTCCTCGTTCACATTCACGACTAGAGAGTGATTGCTCGTACTTCGTACTTGTTGAGCAATCACTACTTATATTATTAAGCTCGTGAATTGGGAATCATACACTCCTTCATTCATTAGTGAATTAACTTCGCTACCCAATTTACTTCGTTGCTTGTGAATTAGGTATAATATCTAACTACGCCGAGGTCAGGCAAAAGGTGGCCGGCCTTAGATAGAGTCATCCAGTTAGACGTAGTGAAGTGTTTTGATCGCATTGATCATCAACTGCTCCTTTCCAACTTAAGGGGCTTGTTGGGGCATAAAAACGAACCCGTAGTGGAACTTATCTCTTCCTTCCTCAAAACACCTATCTATGATCGGCACGGCAAGAACTACGCCAACGTAGACCGAGGGATAGGGCTTCCTTCCAGGCAAAGAAAGCTTGGAAAAGCAAAAAAGACAATAGCAGTTTGAATTCATTTCTTCTCTTCACCCCTTGTATTGTTGCCTACTCAGATTCCTTTGATCGTAAAGGCTTCCATCTTTATTAGGGCTAGCTCCTCAATCCTCTCTGATGGTTTACTTAGTCTTAAGTAAGGGATTTTCCCTTAAATGGCCTGCCCTAGACCGCTTTATCCAATGTGATGTAGTGAAATGCTTCGATAATATCGATCATGAACTACTACTCTCTTTCTTAATGAAACAATTGGGGCATGAAAACAAAGGATTGGTGGATCTAATTGATTCTTTCCTCAAGTCACCCATCTATGCGCCAGGGGGCAAAACCTATGTAAACACGGAGCAGGGGATACCGCAGGAGAGGCCCATCTCACTGGTCCTTATGAACTGCTTTCTCCACCATCTGGATATGGAAGTGGAGAAGGGGATGCTCAGAGGGGGCGGCACCCCAGTCTTCTATTACGCCCGGTACGCGGATGACCTCGTCTTTGGCATACCGAGAGGCGAGGAGTCTACCGAAGTAGTGACACTGCTCAAAGAAACCTTGGCTCGGACCTGCTCAGACTAGAGTGCACCTATGTAGAGAGGGCCCGTGTTAACACTCACTTCCAAGCACAGGCACTACTACGGGTTTTGGGCCTACTTATATCTTTGGACCACGAGGGACAGCTGGTCATACGAGCACCTTACGAGCGGTGGTTTAAACGAATGCGCCTCCCTCCACTGGATGGAGCGCTTAAACAAAGATGGGCTCGATCCCACCCTATCAAACCTACTCAAGGGGGTAGTAAAAAGGATAAGGATCTACTTTTTCTAGATTCTCCAAGCCGATCCAAACCCAGCGAGCGTAAAGAGCGAGCCTAAACCAACCGAGGGTATAAAGAAAAGCAATGGAATCCCATCTTCAAACTGTTGTAGCTCAAATCTGTTGAAAATAAATTCCTTCCTACCAGTGGATAAAACTTTTCTTTCTTTGGAACCAAGGTCAGAATTTTGATATCTTCTGGATTGATAGGACGTAGGTGGAACGAAGCCACTACACAACTACTTATGATATTCTTTTCCAATAGAACAATTCCTTGCTTTTCTACTACATACATGGTGGTATTTTATAGTACCAATTCTAGGTTTCAAGAAGTACTAACAGCTACACTCGATAATATACACTCTTTCATAAGATAATACGTGTAGCAGTAGACTACTCTATATACTATATATATGACTATATATATGTAGCATACTCCTATATATAATATATGAAATTTGGACTTGAATTTGAACACGAATTGGATTCGAACCAATGCCTTTCTTTCGGCTCCATTCCGAATAAGGATCGTGTCCCCGCATGATCGGGGATTTTCACGAAATTTGCTCTACAGAGGAAAAGCTGGGGGGCTCTTCCACTATGACACCTAATAATATAATATCCGGGTTGCTTACTTCATTAACCAAGCGGGTTTGCATGATCTCGGATATAGGGGACCAGCCTACACTTGGTCAAACAAGCGCTCACCTCAAGATCTGATATGCGAGAGGCTAGATAGAGCCCTTGCTAACACGCATTGGCTGCTAAAGTTTCCAGAAGCATCCGTTTTTCATCTTCCACGATTCCATACCACCTACCGGTACTTTTGCGCACACATCCCAAGAGAATAAAGTCTAAACCAAAGTTGAAGGTCGAGCACTGGTGGTTACATCATCCCGATTTCACGGATGTGTGCAAGACCAGTTGGGGCGGAGGTTACGGGTCATGGGAAGGCGGGTTAAGTTCGCAGAGAAAAGGGCGTAGCGAGGTGGTCTAAGTCCAATCCAAGATCAGATACGAGATTGGTCCTGATTGAACACCCAATGTTAGAGTTACACCAGCAGCAAAGGCATAGATCGGCACTAGATGAAAACAATTGAGAGAAATCGGCGGAAACACGTTGAACCAGAAAGTGCCGATTATTCCTATTATTTCTCGTTTGCGTTTAGAGTCTATTACGAACCACAACCTACCCTATTAATTAAAACACTCAGTGCACCTAAAAAGATCATCAGGGTAAAGCTCAACTAGAGTACCGCTTACCATCCACAATCAGACGGTCAAACGGAGAGAGTCAATCAATGTGTGGAAACCTACCTAAAGGAACGGAAGCATCCAAAGCCTTCAATAGCGCTTTCTACGGATTCGCCGCTTAACTGCGCCAGCTTGAGGAAATAGAAAAGGAGTGACTGATAGCCACACTTTATGATTGTATGAGGCGACAAATGAAGCAGCGCCGGGCAGAGGCACTATCTATCTACAACCATCTCAATGTACCCAGGATCCTCATCATCTTACTGAGTTTTTGGTCCCTCCCGTCGTGTGACTCAATCAAGATTGTACTGGCCTTTACTCCACTTCGTTCACTACGTTCATTAGTAAAGGGAAATCTCCTTTCCTTCCGTGTTGCCGGGGAAGATTTATTTGTCAAGAGTATGCTATGGGTGGAATTTCGTATAGGTTGACGGAGAATTATCACTGCTGACCGACTTCACTGAGACAATGACTAGACTAGCTACCTTCATCGAGAAAGGTTTGGTCTTGCTTTTTTTTGACCAACGGCTTTCATACTTTTTGCGTAGGTAGATAGAGTTCTGGCTTTTGCTACTGACAGTGCAATCTGCCTTTAGGCACTTTTTGATTCCAATATTGTTCAAGTCATGACCTGCTTTTCTCTTCGTAGCGAGTCTTGCAAAACCGGAAAAAGTGATCTCTGCAACTCGTAGGTAGTGTCTTTTTTATGTGCATAGTATCATATAGGTAGAATTGGTGTTTCATTTTCATTTCTCTTTTCTCAACATTACTGGCTGGGATTTGGTTAAGCATGATTTAGTACTTCTAGTTAATCATTTTGACAATGGTACTTTTAGGGTTCCCAAACTGAATCATGCTATGGTGTGTCTTTTGCCTAAGGAGAAAAGTGCAACGTGTATTAGGAAATACCGGCCAATTAGCCTACTGAATTTTAGAACTCCAATTTGGTCAGGACAAGAACGTTTATTTTTCTCAATCTGCCTTTAAGGACGATTTCTTCTCGATAGTGAGGTTAGTGCTCATTAAAAAAACCACCATTGTAAGATAACAAAGGCGGCTAAAGGCTGGCACTGTTAAGCTTAACTTCGAGAAAGCATATGACATAGTTCATTGGGATTTCCTTTTTTTTAATTTGGCGAGCATATGTGAAATCTCTTTTTTTTAGAACTCTTATTTGAATCCGGCGCATTTAAAGGAATTCGGTGGTCTGTTAAGAATAAAAAAGAATAAAAAATAAAAAAAAATAATTGAATAA
>Ga0302182_10001169_pt1 | contig 14349 bp, 13 predicted proteins | sample I_Palsa_N3_1_FD_198781 | JGI IMG/M metagenome (GOLD analysis project Ga0302182, IMG submission 198781) | Peat permafrost microbial communities from Stordalen Mire near Abisko, Sweden - I_Palsa_N3_1 | ecosystem: Environmental > Terrestrial > Soil > Palsa > Peat permafrost | place: Sweden...
CGGCCAGCGTGGCACGGTATTGGTGGAGAAGCGCTGGTGGAACAGGCAAATGGCCGATTCCAGACGCAGATCCGCCAGATCCAGATAGAAACGCGGTAGATCGGCCGGCATACACAAGCCTTTATAGATCGTCACCACGTTAGAGAAACTACAGACGTAGAAGTCTTTGTCGGTAATGCGCTTTTCGATACGACGACGCGCCATATAGAGGCGGCGTTCCATATCACGCGGACGCCAGCCGGCAGGCGCGTTAACAAAAATTTGTTCGATGCGGGGCAGGGAGGAGAGCGCTATTTCACCGAGAACGTCAGGGTTCGTCGGCACGTCGCGCCAGCCGACCACGGACAGCGTTTCGTTTTGCAGTTCTTCCTCAACAATGCGGCGGCTCGCGGCGGCTTCTTCTTCATCTTTGCTGAGGAATATCATGCCAACGGCGTAATTCTTCGCCAGACGCCAGCCACGCTCTTCGGCAACCATGCGGAAGAAGCGGTCAGGTTTCTGCAAAAGCAGGCCACAACCGTCGCCGGTCTTGCCATCAGCAAGAATAGCACCACGGTGTTGCATACGGGCCAGTGCGTGAATCGCTGTACGCACGACCTTATGGCTAGGTTCGCCTTCTATGTGGGCGATCAGGCCGAAACCACAGTTGTCCCTCTCAAGGGATTTATCGTACAACATATTCGTGAACCTCCCCAGGCTCTGCGAGACTCTCACACCTATTGCGAGGGGGCTTTTAGACAAGGAGGGCTCACATTTTCGCGCACTCTTGCGGTGCGTTGAATGCCTGAGTTTCCCGGTCAAAGGCCCCTCGTGACGGTTCTCACAAGTGGTGGTTGACTTGTTTTTATGAGGGAGTCTTCAATTACTGCATAAATATGACGAGTGGTACACCCGTCGAGATTGCTTCCAGCGGACTTCCAACTTAGCGAGAAAGCACAGGGAGGTCAAATACGGATTTAAGTGATAACGAAAATACGTAAAGTCTATCTATGTAAATGATTTTAATGTGTTTATTGCTGTTTTTTAGCCCCTGACTTCAATAAGGTTTGTACCCTGAAGTGTGAGCTGTCTCACTGTCCTGATGGGGCGCTAACTGTGCACCGTGCTGGAAGTGGGCATTATCGTAGTGTTTTATACTGATAAATCGCCGCCGCATGTGCTTTGTGACTGTTTTTAACCAGACAGTAATAATGTACTAAGAGGGTCACGATAATAAGAATTATTCATACCCCGCCAAGTGATTTTATTTGCATTAATAATGAATAGTTATTCTTTGAGTGAGCAGGGTAGAAGAGGTTGTTTTTGACAGGGAATGGCGTAAAGCCTGAAAAGATTAAGGACCTGGCCGATTTAGACCGGGCGGTATTAGTAATATCCCGTCGGTGATTAGTCAATATCTGCACGTATTTAAGCCCTGATGCACTATAGCGAGCCCCTCAACGGTGCAGGCTATAACGTGGCTCACATTGTTAATGCCCTACGTCCCCGCTGACTCATCCCGGGCTTATCTGAGCGTGTAAATGCGGTATGATTCGAACGTCTTCGTCTTTAGGGAATCGTTATGAAGCAAATCCGGGTTTTAGCCCAGTACTATGTTGATCTGATGGTCAAGCTGGGGCTGGTACGTTTTTCGCTACTGCTGGCCTCCGCGCTGGTTGTGCTGGCGATGATTGTCCAGATGGCCGTGACTATGCTGTTACGGGGTCAGGTCGACAGCATCGATGTGGTTCGCTCTATTTTCTTCGGTTTGCTGATAACACCCTGGGCCGTCTATTTTCTTTCGGTTGTTGTGGAACAACTGGAAGAGTCCCGTCAGCGTTTGTCACGGCTGGTGGATAAGCTTGAAGAGATGCGACATCGTGACCTCGAACTGAATCAGCAGCTAAAAGACAACATCTCTCAGCTCAATCAGGAAATTGCCGACCGCGTCAAAGCCGAAGAGGCCCGCCTGGCCGTGGTGGATAAACTCAAACTTGAAATGCATCATCGTGAGCAGGCGCAAATCGAACTCAGCCAGCAATCGGCTTTGTTGCGCTCCTTCCTCGATGCCTCACCAGACCTGGTGTATTACCGCAATGAAGACAAAGAGTTTTCGGGCTGCAACCGCGCTATGGAGCTGCTGACGGGCAAAAGTGAAAAGCAGTTGATAGGTCTGACGCCAGACGATGTTTACACGCAGGACATCGCTGAGAAGGTCATTGAAACCGATGAAAAAGTGTTCCGCCACAACGTTTCCCTGACTTATGAGCAGTGGCTGGTCTACCCAGATGGTCGGAAAGCCTGTTTTGAGCTGCGCAAAGTGCCGTTTTACGATCGTATCGGAAAACGGCACGGACTCATGGGCTTTGGACGGGATATTACCGAACGTAAGCGCTATCAGGACGCCCTGGAGAATGCCAGCAGGGAAAAGACCACCTTTATCTCCACGATCAGCCACGAGCTTCGTACGCCGCTTAACGGCATTGTCGGGCTGAGCCGAATCTTACTCGATACCGATCTGAACGCCGAGCAGCACAATTATCTGAAAACCATTCACGTCAGCGCGATCACGCTCGGCAACATCTTCAATGACATTATTGAAATGGACAAACTTGAGCGCCGCAAAGTCCAGCTTGATAACCAAACGGTGGATTTTACCGGTTTCCTTTCGGACCTGGAAAATCTTTCCGGCCTGCTGGCTCAGCCAAAAGGTCTGAAATTTGTGATGCAGCCAGATTTACCCCTGCCGCATAACATCATCACTGATGGTACACGTCTGCGGCAGATCCTGTGGAACCTGATTGGTAATGCGGTGAAATTTACCCGCGAGGGAGAAATTGTGGTGCGTGTTCATCACGACGGTGGAGAATTGCTGCAGTTTGAGGTACAGGATTCCGGAATGGGGATTCCGAAAGATGAGCAGGACAAAATCTTCGCCATGTATTACCAGGTAAAAGATCAAAACGGGGGTAAACCTGCGACGGGGACCGGCATTGGGCTGGCTGTTTCTAAACGCCTGGCTCAAAGTATGGGCGGCGACATTACAGTGTGCAGCGAGCAGGGTAAAGGTTCCTGCTTCACCCTGACGGTGAAAGCACCGACTCTGGATGAACCGCTTAGCGAAAAGGCGGAAGAGGATGAACTGCCCTTACCTGCACTGAACGTACTGTTGGTGGAGGATATTGAGCTGAACGTGATCGTCGCCCGCTCGGTGCTGGAGAAGCTGGGTAACAGCGTGGAGGTGGCGATGAATGGCCATGACGCGCTGGCGATGTTTGACCCGGATGAATTTGATCTGGTGCTGCTGGATATCCAGTTGCCGGACATGACCGGGCTGGATATTGCCCGCAAATTACGTCAGGACTACGCCGGTCAACATTTGCCGCCGCTGGTCGCGCTCACCGCCAATGTGCTCAAAGACAAAAAAGAGTATCTCGACGCGGGCATGGACGATGTGCTGAGTAAGCCTCTGTCAGTCTCAGCCCTGACCGCCATGATCCAGCACTTCTGGGATCATCAACCTGACCCTGTATCAACGGAGGAACCTTCTGTGACGACACAGACTCAAGAATCACTGCTGGACATCGCCATGCTTGAACAATACATCGAATTGGTCGGGCCGGGCCTGATTTACCAGAGCGCGGAGATGTTTGAGAAAATGATGCCGGATTATCTGGCAGTACTTGATTCCAACATGATCGCCCGTGATCAGGCCGGAATTGCTGAGGAGGGACATAAGATCAAAGGCGCAGCGGGATCCGTTGGACTTAAGCATCTGCAACAACTTGCTCAGCAGATTCAAACGCCGACGTTACCAGCATGGTGGGACAATGTTCAGGAATGGATTGATGAGTTAAAGCTGGAGTGGCGTAACGACGTGCGGATTTTACGTGAATGGGCAGCAAACGCTGAAAAAAAATAACCCCAGCCGAGGCCGGGGTGCGCGAATACTGCGCCAACACCAGGGAAATCGTTAACCCGCGATAGTTTTAAGGGTTCTGTTTTCGCAGGTTTTGGTAATTCTGCCGTAAAGTCTAATACATCTTGTAGGAATCAACATAACAAATATAAGCGTAACTGTTACAAGAATCATTAAAAACTGTGATGTAGATTAGTCTTTGTCTATACAAAACTTCAAGCCTTTATCGCAAGAATTTTTGGAGAATTCAAATGAAGCCTGTTGGCGTGGTGCTCAGCGGTGAATATTTCGCCGGTGGAACAGAGTTTCAGGAAGCCTTTTTAGTGCTTTCCGCCCTGAAAAAGTACGGTATAAAAAACCAGTGTATTTGCAAGGATAGAATCCAACCTTATGTAATAAAACGTTTATTTTCTGGTAATAAAAATGGGGAGATTCTTCCCGCTACGGAAGTTTCCTCCCCGGCCTTAAGTGAAATTATTTCATTGAAGGAATCGGTTCCTGAGAACGTCAGTGCGCTGATTTTTCCCGGTGGTTTTGGCACGATTCATCGGTTAACTACGCTCGAGATCGATGGAAACGATTACACAATTGATGAGGAACTATTCACATTAGCCCATGAAATACATAAGCAGGGTAAACCATTGGGCTTCATCAGTCAGGCTGGCATATTGGCACCCAAAATTGCAGAGAAGGAAGTGCGCGTCACGCTGGGTACCGATATCGACCGCGCGGAACTCCTTGATGCTATTGGGGCAGAGCCCGTTTCCTGCCCGGCCGATGATATTGTCATCAATCTGGAAATGAAAATTGTTAGCACTCCGGGCCTGCTGTCAGAGGAATCTGAGGGTGAAGCGGCTGTAGGAATTGATAAGCTGGTCAGATGTGTTATGGAATGGATTAAATGAGTAAATCGTCGGGAAAGTCCCTGTTCAGGGCGCCAGTGAAATGGCTGAAACGCATTTTAATACTGTTCATTGGCTTATGGGTTGCGGGTATTCTGCTGTTTTCTTTCCTGCCCGTACCATTCTCCGCGGTGATGGTTGAACGACAAATTTCAGCCTGGCTGAGCGGCGATTTTAGCTACGTTGCTCACTCTGACTGGGTGCCGATGAGCGACATATCCCCGTCAATGGCGCTGGCCGTGATGGCAGCGGAGGACCAAAAATTCCCCGAGCACTGGGGCTTCGATGTTGATGCTATTCAGTCTGTGCTGGAAAAAAGTGATAAGGACGATGCCCGCATTCGCGGCGCTTCTACGCTCTCTCAGCAAACGGCTAAGAACCTGTTTTTATGGGATGGTCGCAGCTGGGTACGTAAAGGGCTGGAGGCCGGTTTGACGGTGGGTATAGAAACGGTGTGGAGCAAGCGCCGCATCCTGACGGTCTACCTGAACATCGTTGAGTTTGGTGACGGAGTTTTCGGCGTTGAGCAGGCCGCCCAGCACTTCTTCCATAAACCGGCCAGCAAACTGACCGCCTCGCAGGCCGCGCTGCTCGCAGCGGTATTACCGAATCCACACCTGTTTAAAGCCAATGCGCCGTCGGCCTATGTGCTGCGTCGCCAGCAGTGGATCCTGCGTCAGATGAGCCAACTGGGCGGCGACAGTTTCCTTACCGAACACAAACTTCGTTAGTCCATTCAGTCCGATGGTGTAAAAAAGGGCCCGGCATGTGCTGCCAGGCCCTCCTCATCCTTAATAGGAAATACAGGTCACTTCACGTAGGTAAACGCCGTGGTGACGTGTTTCACGCCGCTGACGCCCGCTGCGATACTTGCCGCTGATTTACCTTCTTCAGGTGTCACCAGACCCAGCAGGAATACTTCACCATTTTCTGTAGTCACTTTCACATTCGAAGATTTCACGGAATCACTGGTCAGGATCTGAGAACGTACCTTGGTGGTGATCCAGGTATCCATTGATGCTGTGCCCATACTGACCGGTTTACCGGTGCGGATTTCGTTATATACCTCGCTTGCGCCATCCACACCCATCGTGATCTGTTTGGCTCGTGCTGCCATATCCGGCGTGGGTGCCTGGCCGGTTAACAGGACTTTACCCTGATAGGCCGTCGCCACTATGCGGGCTTCATCTTTAAGCTGTTTGTCTTTACTGATCGCGTTGCTTACCCGCGCTTCCAGCGTGCCGTCATCGACCTGCGTACCCACGGAGCGCGGATCGGTGGTGGTTTTGGTCGCAACACCGGCGACGCCAACGACGGCGGCGGCCACACAGCCTTGCAACAGAAGGGCGCTTAACAGTACTGCAAAGAGAGGACTTGCCTTCATTGGAACTCCTTAATCGTCCTGGTGTGGGAACAGCGTGTTATCAATCAGGTCACAGAGACAGTTCACTGTGAGCATATGCATTTCCTGAATTCTTGCGCTGCGATGGGACGGAATACGAATCTCAACATCGTGAGGTCCCAGTAATCCGGCCAGTTCACCGCCGTCATAGCCCGTCAGTGCAACGATAGTCATATCGCGGGTTACCGCTGCTTCAACCGCCTTCACGATATCGCGGCTGTTACCACGGGTGGAAATAGCCAGGAGAACGTCCCCCGCCTGACCCAGTGCGCGCACCTGCTTGGCATAAATTTCTTCATGCAGGCGATCGTTGGCAATGGCGGTCAGCACAATATTATCTGCACAAAGTGAGATGGCTGGCAGGCTCGGACGGTCGGTTTCAAAACGGTTAATCAGGCTGGCTGAAAAATGCTGGGCGTTGGCTGCCGAGGTGCCGTTACCGCAGCAAAGGATCTTATTACCATTAAGCAGCGATTGAACCAGCGTCATCGCAGCACGGGAAATCGCATCGGGCAGCGCTTCGGCTGCGGCAATCTGGGTTTGAATACTTTCAGTAAAGCAGGCTTTGATTCTATCCAGCACGTGATTTAGTCCAGTCAGTAAAATGTCGGCTGCGCGGTCGGGCAGTCCGTCAGTCTCAAAACAATCTTAATCCGCATTGAATGCATCCGTCAGCCATTCTATCTGGCTACCCGTGATGGCTAAAACATCAAAACGGCAAGATGATGTGTCAAAGCTTGCGTCTCTGCCTGCAAGCCAGAAAGAGGCGGCCTGTAACAACCGCTTCTGTTTTTGATGCGTTACGCTGGCCGAAGCACCACCGAACAGGGCGTTGCGACGGTAACGAACCTCAACAAACACCCAGGTTTGCTGATCGCGCATGATCAGGTCAATTTCACCCAGCCGGCACGCCACGTTGGCGGCGACAAAAATCAGCCCTGCTTTCTCGAGATAGCGGCGGGCGAAGGCTTCATAGTCTGCACCACACTCGCGGGTAGTCGGCAATTTTTTAAACATCAGTACATCCTTGTACGTGTTAATGGCGGCAATTCCGATGCCTGAGCGAAATTTTCAGCGTTGTCTTAAGCTGGATGCTTTAAGAAGAGACCGGCACCAGTGAGCCCTGACGGTATTGCAGCCATGGCAGTTTACGATGGATCACGCAGTTCTCGTTGGCGCTTAGCTCACCGGTTTTACCGGAAACCTTAAAGCCCGGAATTTGACGCATTTGCGAGAAGTGGTTAGCCAGATCCCATGCATCGATCCCCATGGCATACAGACGTACCAGAGAATAGTCATTTTTAAACTGGCTGGCCGCTTGTTGCATTAACGGTGGATTACTCCCCGCCAGCAGAGGGATGTCACTGAACTGAACCCCTTCCATCTCCAGACGATAGTCAGGGCCTGCACCGGCCTGATAGCTGCGGGAGCTGGCGTAAACAGCAGGTTTATTCCGGCCACTCACGGCCAGATCAATCATCGGCTTGATGAGCGTCAGCTCATCTTGTGTCGCAACGATATAGACCGAATCCACATTGCCAGAAACACCGCCGCCGGTAGCCTGCGTAATTTGATCATCACTCGGTGGTGCCGGAATGGTGATCCCGCCGATGGTAACACCCTGCTGGGCCGGAACGGTGGTTTGCGCGCTGCCTGATACCGGTGTACCCGTCAGACGAATACCACTGCGGATCGTCGATTTCAGTTCAGAGTAGGATCCCAGGCCCTGTTTCAGTACGGTTTGGCCGCCCTGTTTTTGCCACTCATTGGCAAAGGCTTGCGCGATACGGTCACCGAAGCTGCCGCGCGGTACCAGCAGCAATGGCATTTGACGATGCTGGGCCCACATATGACGTGCTGCATCCTGGGCTTCATCTTCCGGCGAGAGCGCAAAGTAACAGATATTTGGACTGTTTTTCTCAGTTTCGGGCTGATTGAGTGCCAAAACGTTCAGCGGGGTTTGGGTTGAGCCCAGTTCAGTCACTTTATCTTTCAGCAATGGACCCACCACAATGGTTGCACCATCTTGCTGAGCCTGAGCCAGCAGCACCGGCAGTGGCTGAGCGCTGGTGTCATAGACTTTAACCTGCGCATGTGGGTTGGCTGGCGTTGTGGTAACCGCCGGTACGACCGGGGTCGCAGGTTGTGTTTCGGTTGGTGTCCCCTGGGCTGCCGTGGCATCCACAGCCGATGGGCTGATGGCTGCATTTGGATCGGCAGGTGGCGTTGAGGTGTTTGGATCAACGGGTGCTGGTTGCGGTGCTGGCTGGCTTGGTAAGCCGTTCATCGCGGCGTTAAAGCCTTGCTGGATGGCGTTGCCATAAACCTGAGCTGCTCCACTCATTGGCAGGAACAGGGCAATTTTCTCAGTCGAAGAGGGTTGGAAGCTGAGCACACCGCTGAGTTGAGTCGGCAACGTTTTCGCCGCCGGGTTGACCGGGTAACGGCGCTGCCAGTCTTTGATACCGGCTTTGAGCATATCCGGATCCTGCTTGTTACTCTGCCAGACGCTGAGCAGGTCCAACCAGCCTTGTAGCGTATTTTCATCGGCATTGATGACCACTGCGCTGGCATCCTGCGGAGTCATTTGCGTCAGCGCACTCCAGGTGGCGTCGATATTATCCTGATGAGGCTTACCTTGTAATAACGGCTCCTGCGCAATATAAGCGCGCAGTAATCCCAGGCTCGTACGGCCCTGACTGGCGTCAATTTGTGCCTGATAGAAACGGGTTTTCTGAGCATCACTCAGCGTGGAAGGATTAATTTTGCTGAGTATTGTTGCGGCTGCCGGGTAATTTTTCTGCGCAATCTGAACTTCAGCGCTGACCAGTTGCTGTTCCAGTGCTTGCGCTGCGCTCAGATTCTGCGGCAACTGTGCCAGCTGATTAGCAGCCTGAGGCACTTTGCCTTCGCGCAACAGGGCACGCGCTGCAAGCAATTGCCAGTCAGCCTTGGTATCATCACCGCTTTGCTGCGCCTGCTGCAGATAATAGTCTGAGCTGCCGGTCGCCTGACCCTGAACACTCGGAGGCGGCGTTTGCGGAGCCTGGCTCGAACAACTGGCGAGCAGCATCGCCACGATAACGGCAGGGATTAAACGTCCCGTGCGGGTACGAAAAGTAGTTGAGGAAGGCATTCAGTTTCCAGTGATGTTTTTTTCAAGATGCTCAATATTAAATCGGCAATCCGGATGAAACAATGAATCAACACGATCAAGCAGATATTTCTGCATCAACGCTCTACATCGTACCGACGCCAATCGGCAATTTAGGGGACATTACCCAGCGTGCGTTGGCCGTACTGAACAGCGTAGATTTGATTGCAGCGGAGGACACTCGCCACACCGGATTGCTGCTGCAACACTTTGGCATTAGCGCCAAAATGTATCCATTGCATGACCATAACGAGCAGCAAAAAGCCGAACATTTATTGTCGAAACTTCAGGAAGGTCAAAGTATTGCGCTGGTTTCAGATGCCGGAACCCCGCTTATTAATGATCCCGGTTACCATCTGGTCCGTCGCTGCCGGGAAGCCGGTATCCGCGTGGTGCCGTTACCCGGCGCATGCGCGGCGATTGCTGCGCTTAGCGCCGCCGGTTTACCTTCAGATCGCTTCTGTTATGAAGGCTTCCTGCCGGCTAAAACAAAATCACGAAAAGATACCCTGCAAGCGCTGATTGAAGAGCCGCGGACACTGATTTTCTATGAGTCCACTCACCGTTTACTTGATAGCTTGCAGGATATGGTCGAAGTTTGGGGGCCGGATCGCTACGTCGTACTGGCACGTGAACTGACCAAAACCTGGGAAAATATTCGCGGTGATGCGGTAGGCGCATTACTCGCTTGGGTGCAGGAAGATGAAACCCGTAAGCGTGGCGAAATGGTGCTGATTGTTGAAGGTCACAAAGCAGATACCGACGCGTTGCCTGCCGAAGCATTGCGCACGCTGGCGCTGCTGCAAAAGGAGTTACCGCTGAAAAAGGCCGCGGCACTGGCGGCTGAAATCCATAATGTTAAGAAAAATGCGTTGTATAAATACGCACTCGACCAGCAAGAGGGTGACAAGTAGGGTGTAATGCCCTATTATCCGCCGCGGAGTTGACCAGACAATCGCCGCTTTGTTGCCGTCCCTTTCGGGGGAGACAGATGGAGGGGAGGAAAGTCCGGGCTCCATAGGGCAGGGTGCCAGGTAACGCCTGGGAAGCGCGAGCTTACGACAAGTGCAACAGAGAGCAAACCGCCGATGGCCCACGCAAGTGGGATCAGGTAAGGGTGAAAGGGTGCGGTAAGAGCGCACCGCGCGGCTGGCAACAGTCCGTGGCATGGTAAACTCCACCCGGAGCAAGGCCAAATAGGGGTTCACATGGTACGGCCCGTACTGAACCCGGGTAGGCTGCTTGAGCCAGTGAGCGATTGCTGGCCTAGAGGAATGATTGTCCACGACAGAACCCGGCTTAACGGTCAACTCCCTCGTCAAAAGAAAGCCCGCGTAGCATCAGCTACGCGGGCTTTCGCCTTTCTATTATCTGTTATTTGTGAACTTCTATACCGGCAGATCGATCAGCAATGCCCGCAATGGGGTGCTGGCCGTAATGGTCACCTGGGATTCGAGGTGGATGAAAGCCCCGTCTCCGCACACCAGTTTTTGCATCTCCTGACTTTCTTCACCAAACGCGTTGATCTGGCCATGGATTGATTGCAAATAGGCCCGCGGCCCGCGCAGTGGCAAGGTTATCTGCTCACCGGCAGGTAAATCCAGATGATGGATCCATACCTGCTGACGCAGTTGCAGGCTGCCATTTTCACCATCCGGTGATGCCAGCAAAAAGTGTGGCGCGTTGGTGACTCTCATCTGTTGGATTAACGGGTTTTCATGCTGCGGACAGGCATCAAGCCAAAGTTGCATACGGGTCAGAGGTTGCGTCGTGCTCAGGTTCAGTTCGCTATAGCTGACGTTGGCCTGTGTCGAAAGCAGGGCGGCCTCTCCGGCTTTAACGCGTACGCTGTGGCCTTCGCTGTCGCGATATTCAGCATCACCCTGCAAGACCAGATTTAATATGTCTACCCGAGGATAGGTACGCGGCTGCAGGCTGGCACCTGGTGCCAGCACTTCCTGGTTAAGCACCCGTAGTGAGGCGTAGCCCATTAATTTCGGATCAAAGTAGTGCCCGAATGAAAAGGTATAGCGCGCCTTCAGCCAACCAAAGTCAGCTGTGCCGCACTCTTGTGCTGTTCTGCTCTTAATCATGGCGGTCTGGCTCATTAAAAAATTCGATAGATAAATGGTAAGCGTCTGGACGCACGATTGTTAGCCAGTTAATCTGGTCGGTATATTCAAAATTCCTGACAGAGAACCGCATGGCTAAGGATCGCGCACTAACGCTTGAAGCATTACGGGTTATGGATGCCATTGACCGTCGTGGCAGTTTCGCAGCAGCGGCAGACGAGCTGGGCCGCGTGCCCTCTGCATTGAGCTACACCATGCAGAAACTCGAGGAAGAGCTCGACGTGGTGCTGTTTGACCGCTCAGGTCATCGGACAAAATTCACCAATGTGGGACGCATGCTGCTGGAGCGTGGCCGCGTGCTGCTCGAAGCGGCCGACAAACTTACCGTGGATGCCGAAGCCCTGGCGCGAGGTTGGGAAACGCAGATCACTATCGTCTGTGAAGCGCTGGCGCCTGCCACACAACTTTTCCCATTGGTTGAGAAACTGGCGCTGAAGGCTAATACACAAGTGTCGTTAATAACCGAAGTGCTGGCCGGTGCCTGGGAGCGTCTGGAGCAGGGACGGGCCGATATTGTGATTGCGCCGGATATGCACTTCCGCTCCTCTTCTGAAATTAATAGCCGAAAACTCTACAAGCTGGTGAGCGTGTATGTGGCTGCACCTGATCATCCGATTCATCTGGAACCCGAACCCCTGTCCGACGTCAGCCGCGTTAAATATCGGGGTATTGCCGTCGCCGATACCGCCCGTGAACGTCCGGTGCTTACTGTACAGCTTCTCGATAAGCAACAACGTCTGACCGTCAGCACTATTGAAGAAAAACGTAAAGCCCTGCTGGCAGGATTAGGCGTGGCGACCATGCCCTATCCGATGGTTGAGCAGGATATTGCTGAGGGACGCTTGCGGGTGGTGAGCGCTGAGTATAACCATGAGTCGGATATCATCATGGCTTGGCGTCGCGACAGCATGGGTGAGGCGAAAGCCTGGTTCCTGCGGGAAATTGTCAAATTGCTGGCGACGCGTGAAGCCAAGTGAATTCGCTGCAACAGTCAACCCGCGACTATACCAGCCTTCCCCTCATGAGAGGGGAAGGGGCACGTTAAAATCGGGTATCGCGGCCGTGCGGAGAGTCTAAATCCTGAATCGGACCGGTTGATATAATGCCGTGCGGGTTGATAGTCGCATGGCTGCGATAGTAGTGGTTGCGTATATGAGCGAAATCCACGGTTTCAGCTATACCAGGCATCTGATAGATGTCGCGCAGGAAGCCGTACAGGTTCGGATAATCGCTGATGCGGTGACGGTCGCATTTAAAATGCGTGACGTAGACGGGATCAAATCTAACTAGTGTGGTCCACAGCCGTAAATCCGCTTCAGTAAGTCGGCTACCTGTCAGATAACGCTGTTTTTCCAGAATGCTCTCGGCCCGGTCCAGCGCCGTAAACACCTCATTTACCGCTTCGTCATAGGCTTCCTGGCTGGTGGCAAAACCCGCTTTATAGACACCGTTATTGATCTGCGGGTAGACCCATTCGTTCACTTCATCAATGACTTCTCGTTGCGCCAGCGGGTAATAGTCCCCGGCTTTTGCGCCTTGCGCATCAAACGCGCTGTTAAACATGCGGATGATGTCAGCAGATTCATTACTGACGATAGTTTGCTGCTGCTTATCCCATAAAATTGGTACCGTCACGCGCCCGGTATAATCGCTCTGTGCGCGCAGATAAATCTCGTAGGCAAAATGGAGATGGTAAAGGTCATCGCCGGTGGCTGCCGGGAAATCCGTGCCAAAGGTCCAGCCATTTTCCAGCATCAGTGGATGTACAACGGAGACGGGAATGATTTTCTCCAGCCCTTTCAGTGTGCGCATCACCAGCGTACGGTGCGCCCACGGACAAGCCAGCGATACGTACAGGTGATAACGATCTTTTTCCGCAGCGAATCCGCCTTTACCGTGCGGACCGGGTTTGCCATCGGGCGTTATCCAGTTGCGGAACTGCGACTGTGAACGTTTGAAGTGTCCGCCAGTCGATTTGGTGTCATACCAGATATCTTGCCATGTGCCATCAACCAGTTGTCCCATGATTCTGCCTTTTATTCCGGTGGTGTTTGGGAAATAAAAAAAGGGCGAGGTGAATAATCACATCGCCCACAGCTTATTCAGTATAGCGGTATATTCCCGATGCGGGATTACCAGTTTTTCTTGATCAGGCGGTCAATGCTGAATGCGCCTGGGCCAGCGACGAACAGGGCCAGGAAACCACCGGCGATGGACAGGTTTTTCATGAACATCATCTGGTTTACTGGCACGGCGAAATCAGTGTGGAAGATAAGCGCGGTCAGAACGGTGAACACAGCGGTAATGATCGCAGTCGTACGGGTCAGGAAGCCAAATAGAATCGCCAGACCGCCACCGAACTCCAACAGAATGGTCAGTGGCAGGAAGAAGCTAGGTACGCCCATTGAGGTCATATAACCGGCGGTGGCGGTGTAACCATTAATTTTGCCCCAGCCAGCCACGATAAAAAGAATAGGCATCAAAATACGTGCAATCAGCAGGACAGTGTTATTTACCTTGTTCATCTTCGACTCCAGGAAAGTGTCGCCCAAATGGGCGAAAATATATTAACGGCACGGTCGGGTATTATCCCCTTGCGTTACCGCGTCAGGTTGATGGCGAGATAGTAAGTCGAAAGATGAGCGGTTGTTAGCAAGTAAAACTGTCTATTAACATCAAATAAATTGAACAGGTCACCGTTAGTATAAAGAAAGAGGCCAGACTGAATGTATCAGACTGGCCTCATGAACGGTTCTTAAAAAAGTGCATAAGAATCGGGTTAGATGTTTTTTTTCATGGGGTTATGAAGATTAGAGCTTCATAAAATTACGGCGGAAAAGCTGCACGGTGCCCCAGATGCC
>Ga0302182_10001170_pt1 | contig 14340 bp, 9 predicted proteins | sample I_Palsa_N3_1_FD_198781 | JGI IMG/M metagenome (GOLD analysis project Ga0302182, IMG submission 198781) | Peat permafrost microbial communities from Stordalen Mire near Abisko, Sweden - I_Palsa_N3_1 | ecosystem: Environmental > Terrestrial > Soil > Palsa > Peat permafrost | place: Sweden: Abisko...
CAATTGGTGGCGTTCGTGGGATGTGCAGGGCTAGCGATTTGCGCCTGGTTAAACGGTACGGGAATGACGAGATGCCGCCCAAGATTGCCGACATATCCGATCTGAATAGAAAGATCGTTGCGCGGCTGCCATTGGATATCCAGGGTGTTGTTGATGGAGTAGGGCAGCTTATTGGTACGGTTGTAGACGCCGAAGGAGAAAAGTTGCGCTCCAGCCTCGATATCCGTGGCGTTCGGAAGGTAATTGATGATGTCCGAGGCCTTGCCGCTAGGGGGAGCTTGCGGTCCGCCGCCCCAGGGATTGGAGAGCGAGCCGCCGACCACGCCGCCAGGAGTCGGTAGATTGGTGTCCGTGGCTTGATTGCAAGTGGGAATGTAATCCTCGTAGAACGTACCGATGTCGGTGCAGACCTGCGAATTTACGTACGGCGGGGTCTGATTGAATCCATAGGGGCCACCGGTAATAACACCGGCGGCAAATCCGGGAGATAAATAGGTGAAGAGTTCGCCGCGGTCGTAGTAAATGCCCGTGCCCGCGCGCACCACGACTTTGTTGTGAAACATCTCCGGGCTCCAAGCGACTCCGAAACGGGGCGCAAATCCCCACTGCCGGCCCGTCAAGGTCGTGTCGCTGGCGCCGTTCTGGCCGGCAACGACGAACCCCGTCGAAGTGATATCGCCGGTGTTATCGTTGAAAGCGTATTGCGAAGGGTCGAAGTTAAAAATGCGGTTGTATTTTTCGGTGAAGCCGCCGTTCCAGTCATAGCGGAGTCCGAGCGTGATGCTCAGGTTTGAGTGCAACTGATACTTGTCCTGGATGTAGGCGCCAGCGGAGCCGGCGCGGAGATAACGGTTGGCGTCGCCTTGCAAATACGAGCTGGTTACGTAACCGTCGGTGGTGTAGGGAGTGACCATTCCTTCGAGGAATTGGGAGAAGTCCGCGGTACCGATGATGCCTTGATTGGTGCGCTGGTCACGCGTGTTGAGTTGCGTGTAGGCATAGCTTCCGCCAAAGGTGATGGTGTGCTTGCCGTGGGTCCAAATTGCATTCGCGGAGGGCATAAACCGGTTCTGGAAAACTCCCGTAAATGCGCCCTGCGCGGCGGCGCCCTCGCCGATCGCAAGAGTTCCCTCAGTGCTAGACAAGGGGGCTTGGCCGGCACAGGTCACCGTGCCTCCGGCGCCCAATGTCACAGCTTGCGCGGCGATAGTTCCCGGGCAACCGGTGTTGTAACTGGAATAGGTACCAAAATCGTCGACGATGGAAATTCCGGGGAAGATGTTGGAGCCGAAGGTGTTGATTCCCAGTGACGACGGTGAAAACGGCTGGGAGATCGTGCTGTAAACCTTCTCGCGGATAAATCCAAATACTTCCGTCACGCTAAGATTCGGCCGCAGAGTTTGCGTGTTGCTGATGGAGGCCACCTGGCTTCCCGCGTCGAGGTGTTGCGTAAATCCCGCGACGCTCGAATATGCGTATGGTGCGGCGGTTGGATCATGCTGGTAGTAATACTTCAGGGCCACGGTATCTTTCGAGGAGGCGTTCCAATCCAGGTCTGCCACGAGCTGGTTGGCCAGGAATAGGGCGGTGCCAGGAATAATGGCATTTTCCGGGAAATTCACCGTGGGCGTGAGGCCATCCGCCGAAGGAATCAGGTATTGGCCATTGGGAAGCCTGTAGTTCAGCAACTTGTAAGCTACCGGGCTGATGTCGTTTGCACCCGTACCGACGACCGCGTTGACGGGATTGGCATACGGAAAAGCGGAAGTAGAGCAAGGGTCGCTGGGCGGACCGCCGTCGCCGTTGACGATATTAGCCAAGGCTTGGGCGCTGCGGTTGTCGGTGAGACACGGGGGCACCGTGACGCGCGAAAGGCCGATCTCCTGGTCTGAGCTGTGGATGTGTTGAAAGCTCAAAAATCCGAAAAGCTTATCCTTGATTAGCGCTCCGCCCAGTGTTCCACCGGCTTCGTAGCGGTGCAGCTCGGGATTTTTTTCGTTCTGCGGGATGTTGGGATCGGCGTTGAAGAAGAAGGGATCGGCATTGAGTGCGTTGGTGCCGCGATGGACATAGGCGCCGCCGTGCAAGCTGTTGGTGCCGGAGGCGGTGCTCATGTCGATGTGCGCGCCGCTCGTGGAACCTTGCTGCGCGTCATACATGCTGGTGTTGACGCGCAATTCTTGAATCGTCTCCGGAGCCGGAGTCGGCAGCGCTTGCCCGATCGCCAAATAGGGCGACGCCGTGCTCTGAACTTCCGCCGCGCTAGTTTGGGCAGCCCCGCTGACCCCGGTGTTATTTACCACGCGAGCCGAAGCCACGGAACTGGTGCTCTTCCCGTTAAACAAATTGCTGGCATCCACGCCGTTCAGCAAAAAGGAATTGCTGGTGTCCCGCTGCCCATTGGCCCAGATGGGTTGGTTGCCCAGCCCTTCGTTCGGACCGGTCCCGCTCGGCAATTCCGCGTTCACACCAGGGGATAGAATGGCCAGCCCCGTGAAACTGCCGGTGGGCAACGGCACATTCAAAATCTGATCTTTCTCCAAAATGTATCCGTTCGTGGTGTCCACCGCGTTCAGCAGCGGATCGGCTTCAACCGTCACGGTGGTGCCAACTTGTCCGACCTTCAGCGCTACGTTCAGCGTTGCGGTGCGGTCCGCCTGCACGGTAATCGAAGGGATTTTCTGGGTCTCGAATCCTCCGTGCGTGAACGTCAACGTGTACGTGCCGATTGGCAGGTTTACAAAGTCGTAGATGCCGCTCGCGTTGGCGGTCAGTGTGCGCGTTAGTTGCGTTTGATCATTCACCAGCGTGATGGTTGTGTCTGGCACGGACGCCCCGGAAGCGTCGGTGACCGTGCCGGTGATGCCTCCGAGGGTTTGCTGCGCGTGCATTGCGGGAATGAGCGCGAAAGAAGTGACGCAGAGAAATGTAACGCAACTTAGCACGTACCATTTCATACTTTTCGTCATGTGATGCGTTCTCCCTGGAATAATAGACCTTCGCCCGGCTCCGACGATGCGGACCACAAGAAATCAAAACCGACTCTATAAATGTGAAGCGATATTTGTCCAACCCGGCGCCGAACGCTTCAAAATAGTGGTATGAACCTATTGCAGTCCGTCCGGGAACCGAAGCGCAATTTTTCGCTTCTACGGATTGATTTTTTACATCTGACTCATTTTATTTTCAACAGCCTCTGTACTTTGCCCAATCGCTTACGCGAACAGGCCGGCCAAGTTCTTGGCCCGCAGAGTTCGGACTTTGCACCGATTTGCCGCCGGAGTTTTCCACCGACCACGCAAAAGCGCATCGCTCAATTTCCCGCCATCGGCGATTTCTTGCTTCGCTTGCTCCAAAAAAACCATGCCAGTCCCGCCGCCAAATACACCAAGTAAATGTACGGCAATTTCCCGTAGGGTCCTTCGGGCACGGGATACAAATTGCCAATCAGCGCCAACACCATAGCAGCAGCGGCCAGCCACGGCAGAATATGCGCACCTGGGCGAAATACTCCGTGCCCACGCAAATATTTGGGCAGCGACAGACAAACCAATCCGTACGCGACAATAAATCCGTAGGTAGCCAGCGAACCGAGCCAGCCATAAATATCCAGGCCGCCGGCCCCGCGCGCCGCCAGGACCGCTACCGGCGCCACCGCCGCAATCCCCGTCACCAAAATCGCGTGACCTGGGGTTTCGTTCCGCAGGTGCGTACGGCGCAGCCCGCCGTGTGCCAGACCGTTGTGCGCCATCAGCAGCAAAACGCGCGCGGCCGCGGTGATGCAGCCAAGCGTCGCTGCAAACATGCTCACCACCGCTCCGATATCGATCACCAATCCAAAAATGTGCACGCCCGCAATATCCGCCAGCACGTGCATCGGCGCAGGACTCGTTCCCAAATCCTGTCCAGCGATGTGAAACGCCAGCACTTCGGTGTAGGCGCACAACACGAAAATCGCGCCAGACAGCAGCGCACTCTGGATCACCGCGCGGGGAATGGTTTTAAGCGGCTCGCGCGCCTCCGCGCCCAGCGTGGTCGCGCTTTCAAATCCCACAAAACTGAAAAGCGCCAGAACCAAACCCAGCCGCAAGCCGCTGCCAGTCATGGCGTGCAAACGCAATTGCGCAGTGTCCACATGCCCGCCGCGCCGGAATAGCACCAGCACCACCACAAAAAGAATAATCGCCACGGAAATGCCTTCGATCCACAGCATCAGCCGCGCAGAAATCTTGACGTCGCGCCAGGCGATAAACATGGAAATTGCCGTAACCAGCAAGGAAAGAAAAACGGCGGATATGAAATGTCCCGTGAGGTCCCGCAGCAGCAAATTCGCGTAGTGAAAAAATCCGGCGATGACGCTGCTGCCGGTGGCCACATACGCGAGCAAAAGGCTCCACGCCGCGGTCGCCCCCAGCCACGGCGGAAGGATCGCGCTGGCGTAGGTGTACAAGGAGCCTGGCGACGAGGAGTAGCGCGCGAACTGCGCAATGCACAACGCCACCAGCAATATTGCGATGGTCGCCAGTCCGTACGCCAGCCACGTGCCATTGCCCGCCAAGGCGCATACCAGCGGAATCGTGGCCGCGGGCGTGGCCGTCGGCGCTATGGTCGAGACCGATTGCGCCAAAGTTTCCAGGGGAGAGAGTATGCTGCGGCGCAGTCCGTAGGCTGGTGACGGGGGATACTCCGGTGCCACGGTTTCCATTGCCGAAAGATCCTCATTCCGCCAGCACAGCGCAACAAAAGTGCTTCACCATACAAGCGCAGCGCGTTTGGCGCAAGGGGTAACGCCCGGCAGGGAAGTGCAAAAGCTGTGGTGCGCCGCGATTGCAAACGGGAACGATCGCGATTTATTAAAAAGGGGTTTGTGGGGAAACAGAAAAAAGTATGACGGTCAGCGAGCCAAGCCATCCAGGATTTTGCGCGCCCGGCCAAACTCCGTGAAGCGTTTCTCTTCCGTGCGAAATTCCGGCGAATGCGACAGCAGTGTGCATCCCGACCGCCTCGTCGGATGCTTGACATGCAGCATCTCGTGAAACAAAACATATTCCACGGCAAATTGCGGCACTCCGGGCCGGTCCATTCGCCGGTTCAACAAAATCTGGTTGGGCCCGGGATCGAAGCATCCGAATTGCCGCCGCCACGCGCGCGTGCTCCAGCCAATGTTCGGACGCCGCAACTCGGCGCCGAAATACTTGGCGTTCAGTTCGTCAAACAGTTTATGCAGATTGAAATGTTTGCCCTGCGGTCCTGCGGAAGCCAGGCGCACCCGTCCCTGGCGCATCCGTGTGATGCGATTTCGCGTGCGGTCCGACCGCGCATATTCCAGATACGCGGCGAAAAGTTCCTTGCGCCCGCGCCGCCGGTACAAACGCGACAAAATCAGCGCCGCGCCCGATTCCAGCACCGCCAAAGGAGCGCGCTGCAGCAAATCAGACAGCCGCACCATCACCAAATCGTCTCGCCGCCGGATGGTCAGCGAAAGCGAGCTGTACGGATAAAACTCCACGCGAAATCGCGGCGGCCGGCCCTCGCATCCCAGGCGCGTAAATGCCCGCTGAAACAGCGCGCTGCCTCCGGGCACCACCGAACTAAATCGCCCGGTCACCGTGAGGCGGCCGGCCGTCGCCGGCTTCAACGCAGGCGCGCAGCCCGACGCATATCCCGAAACGGGTCCAGCTCCCGATAACCCCACGCGCTCTTTCATTCGCCGGGAAACCTCCCTAGTTTCTCCGCCGCACGGGCGGCGGCGCGACCTTCTTCTTCGCCCGCTCCGCCTCGTTCATCGCGTCGGTCGTTCCTTCGATTGCATCGTCCAGATTATCTTTATAAACCTCTATTTCCTTGCCGTCCGTCTTAATTTTATTCAGTTGTTCCAAAAACTCCTTGGATTTAGTGGCCATCAAATCCACGCCTTCGCGGATGTTCTGCTGCTTCTGTATCCCCAGTTGTATCAAATCCGCCGCATCGTCGACGCAACTCTGATACGCATTCATCATCCCGTTCAATATCTCTTCATGCTGCGCCAGCGCCGGATGTTCCAGCTCATACTGAAATTTCTTCAAGCGGTCTTCCGCAAAGGTCAGGAACAACTTCACTCTCTCATCGGCCGTTTCCGCGTCGCGAATTTTGTCGGCTTCCGATATGGAAAGATAATCTTTCTGCGGCAAAGGTTTTGCCGGAACCGCTCGTGCCGGGAACATGATCAGCGCCGCGGCGCCAACGATTCTTCCGGCGAGTCTGAACAGCGAGTTGTTCATGGCTGAGCACCTTGTGAATTCGGTTTTGTGCTTGGTGTCGCGTCCGGTTTCGCGCCCCGTTTCGGTTCGGGCGGCAGTGGAAAGAGCAAGCGCAATAACTCATCGTCCGCGTCGATCAAATCCTGCCGCACTAACTGGAGTGGCGGCTGAACTTCTTCCGGAGCGGACAGCAGGGCTTCCTGCACTTCCCGAATTCCGCGGCGTACGTGCATCTGCAATTGCCGGTAGCCGTTGGATTTCCGCTCCGCATCGGGCTGCGCCTTTTTCAAGCCCGCCAGTGCCGCGCGAACATTGTCGCGATATTTTTCCAGTATCACCCCAGCGGTATTATAGTCTTCCGCCTTTTCCGCTGCATGCAATGCGTCAAACTGCGCGTCGCCGAGTTTCTGTATCAGCTTCGCTTTGTGCACCGCATTCTGTTCCCGGTCAAATCGCTCTTGCAGCTCGCTGACGGATTGCGTCGCGCCGCGTGCGACGGTACTGCAGTTCGCTAGGAAAGCCAGCGACGCCAGCACCGTGAAAAGCCCGTGAAAAAATGCCATGGAATTACTTGTGGCCTTCGATCATGCGCTCCAAGACTTTACTGCGTTCCGTCGCCTGCCACACCTGGTCCGTATTCTTATCCGTGGTCATCGACAAAAAAGTTTGATACGCGGCCAGCGCCGGCTTCGGCTGATTCAACTTATCGTAGCAAAGGCCGCGGATAAACCATGTCAACGGCACCGGCTTTTCTCGCTTGGCGATCTCATCCATGGTGGCCAGCGCCGCGGCATAGTTTCCGCTCAAATAATAGGTGGAGCTCAGATCCTTCAGATATACCAGATTTGTGCCGTCCAGCCCGAGCGCGATGCGCAACTCTTTTTCCGCCCCGGCAAAATCTCGCCGCTGCAGCAACAGCCGTCCCAGGCCCCCGTGCAACTGCGCATCCTGCGGCGCCAGGGTCACGGCCTTTCGAATCGCGGCAATCGCGTCATCCCACTTTTTCTGGGCCACCAGGATGTCCGCGCGCTCGCGCAACGATTCGCTGCTCGGACCTCGCGCCGCATCCGCGCGCTCGATTTCCGCCAGCGCCGGCTCGTACTTTTGCTGCGCGATCAACAAAGACACCAGCCGTTCGCGCGCCGCATGATCCGCCGGCTGCAACTTTAGATAATTCTGAAAAGCCTCCGCCGCCTCGGGTTTGTTCTGGGCGTCGAGACTCTTCGCCAACCCCAGCAGCGCGGTGGCGTCGTCTGGTTTGCTGTCGAGCACCGCACGGAACTTCGGTTCCGCATCCGCCGGTCGCTTCAGTCCAAGATACAGCGTTCCGAGATGATCCAGCGTTTCGGTGTCACGCGGGTCCAGGGTGATCGCGCCTTCGAGCGTCCCGGCAGCTCCGGCAAAATCGCCGCTGCGCTCCTGCGCCACGCCCAGCAGAAATCGCGGCCGGCTTTCCGCTGGCGAGAGCTCCACAACTTTTTTTAGCGGCGCAACCGCCGCCGCTGGCTCCGTGTCCACCAAAAGAATGCCGAGGTTCAAGTACGCTGCGGCCATCTTCGGATCGATGGCAATGACCCGCTCGTACTCGCCGCGCGCGTCCGCATCCCGTTGTAGCGCGGTGAAAACATAAGCCAGTTGAAAGTGGGGAAACGCGGCGTCCGGCTCCGCTGCAATCACCTTTTGTAAGGGATCGATCGCCGCGGCAAAATCGCTTTTGTCGATATCCTTCTGTGCCTCATCGAGCAGTTCGTTCAGGGGATTAACGATCTTCTGCGTTCGCGTCGTTGTCTGTGACTTGCTGGCGGCCGCATTTTGTTGTGGCAGTCCGGCTTCCCGAGCCAGGCATGGCGAAACGCACCAAATCACCACAGCCCACCAAAGCGAGGCCACTCGCGCCGCTGCCGCCAATCTCATGTTCGATTTGAACCGCATCTCTCACGCGTCACAAATTTAGCGGGCTGGACGCGGCACGATCCTACGCCTTTAGCGTGGCCGGCATGTCCGGCTTTGATGGCCCGTTTCCCCCGCGTTTCGTCGCGCCATTTGCGGCCAGCACCCGTGCCAGAAATCTCCCGGTGTGCGATTGCGTGTTCCGTGCGATCTGCTCCGGCGTTCCGGTGGCGATAATCTTCCCGCCGAGCGCCCCGCCTTCTGGCCCCAGATCAATCACCCAATCCGCGGACTTCACCACGTCCAGATTATGCTCGATCACCAGCAGCGACGATCCGCTCTCCAGCAATTTCCGGAACGCCGCGAGCAACTTGGAAATATCGTCAAAATGCAAACCGGTGGTGGGCTCGTCTAATATATACAGCACACCGGAATTGTTGGTCTGTGTCAGGTGTGATGCCAATTTCAACCGTTGCGCTTCACCGCCGGACAGCGTCGTCGCCGATTGGCCGAGCCGCAAATACCCCAATCCAATCTCATTTAATATTCGGAGCTTCGAAACCACCTTGGGTACGTTCAAGAAAAACGCGAGCGCCTCGCGTACCGTCATTTCCAATACGTCGTGAATATTTTTGTTGTGATACTTCACCTCCAGCACGGAGGTTTTGAATCGTGTCCCCCGGCATTCTTCGCAAACCAATTCCACGTCCGCCAGAAACTGCATCTCCACCGTCACGGTTCCATCGCCCTGGCAGGTTTCGCATCGCCCGCCCGGCACGTTGAACGAAAAATGCCCCGCGGTATAGCCTTTGCGCTTCGCGTCCGGCGTATTCGCAAACACTTCCCGAATGGCATCAAAGGCCTTCAAATAGGTAGCCGGGTTCGATCGCGGCGTCCGTCCGATCGGGGACTGATCGACGATGACCACTTCGCGAATGGCGCCGTCTCCCTCCAGCCGCTCGCAATATTCCTTCACGCTTCCGCCCATGCGCTTGGCGACCAACGCTTTGTACAGCACATCGTGAATCAGCGTGGACTTTCCCGAGCCGCTCACCCCGGTAACCACCGTCAACGTCCCCAGCGGAATCATCAGGTCCACGTTCTGCAAGTTGTGCATCGTCGCGCCGAACAGTCGCAGGAATTTCCCGCTCGGCTTGTGCCGCGCATTCGGCACCGGAATGCGCAGCTCTCCGCTCAAGTACCGTCCGGTTATGGATTTCGGCTCCGCTAACATCGCGTCGTACCCTCCGGCAAACAGCAGCTTGCCGCCTAGCTCCCCGGCTCCCGGCCCCAAGTCCACAATAAAATCCGCGGCATGAATCGCATCCGGATCGTGCTCCACCAGCAATACCGTATTCCCCAAATCGCGCAGCGATTTCAGAATATCAATCAGCCGCTGCGTATCCCGCGGATGCAAGCCGATCGATGGCTCATCCAGCACATACATGGCGCCCACGAGATGCGATCCCAGCGAAGTTGCCAGTTGAATCCGTTGCGACTCCCCGCCTGAGAGCGTGGAAGTCAATCGATCCAGCGTCAGGTACTCCAGCCCCACTTCGTCCAAAAACTGCAAGCGCGAGCGAATCTCTTCCAGGATTCTCTCGGCGATCGACCGCTGCGCCTCCGTTAATTGCAGCGAAGCGAAAAACGCCCGCGCTTCCGTTACCGTCAGCCTGCAAATATCCGTAATCGTCTGGCCCGCCACACGCACCGCCCGGGCCTCCGCCCGCAGCCGCGTGCCGCCGCACTCAAGACATCGCGCATATCCGCGAAACCGGCTCAGGAATACGCGAACGTGCAATTTATATTTCTTGCGCTCCAGATAATTGAAAAAACCCTTCACGCCGTCAAAATCGTGTTCCTTATCGCCCTCCAGCACCAGCCGTCGTTGCTCGGCCGTGAGCTGCCGCCACGGCACATCGCACGGAATTCCGCGGCCCCGTGCCCATTTCTTCATCTCCGCAAACAGCACGCGATAGCGCGGCTTGGTCCACGGCTCGATGGCGCCCTCATCCAAAGTCTTGCCCTGATCCGGCACCACCAAATTCAAATCAAAATCGATGGTGTTGCCGAATCCCTGGCATCGCGGACAAGCTCCAAACGGATTATTGAACGAAAATAATCTTGGTTCCGGTTCTTGATACACGGTTCCATCATTCTTGCATTCAAATCGCTCGTTGAAGCTCAGCCGCTGCGCAGGCCCCGCGGCGTCCGCAACGAACTCTAGGATGGCCTCTCCTTGTCCTTCGCGATAACAAATTTCAATGGAGTCCACGAGCCGCGCGCGAGATTCCGCATTCACTGCCAAGCGATCCACCAGCACATACGCCGGCTTGCTGAAATCGACATCCAGCAGCGATTCCGGCGTGGAAAACTCGTGTACGCGTCCTGCCTGATAAATGCGGTTAAAACCGCGCTTCTGCAAATCGATCAGCGCCAGCCGCAAAGCGTCACGCGCTTGCGCCTGTGCCACGATCTTTGGCCCTGGCGCTTTCTTTTTAAGAATGCGGCGAATTGCGGCGCTCGGGGCTTCCGGCACATGCGTGCCAATCGCCGGCGCCGTGGGTATCCCGCCCACGCGCAACTGATACATCACATAAAATCGTCGCCCCGGCCCCAGCGTCAAAATCCGCGCGGCAATCTCATCCGGGCTATCCTTCTTTACCTCCGCGCCACACTGCATGCAGAACGTTTGCCCGCAGCGCGCAAATAACAGCCGCAAATAGTCGTAAATTTCCGTGGCTGTTCCCACGGTAGACCGTGGATTCCGCGTGGAATTCTTCTGCCGGATGGCCACTGCCGGCGCGATCCCGCTGATTTCATCCACGTCCGGCTTTTCCATGCGTTCCAAAAACTGCCGCGCATACGCGGACAGTGATTCCACATAGCGGCGCTGTCCTTCCGCATAAATGGTGTCAAACGCCAGGGAAGATTTTCCCGATCCACTCACACCCGTAATTACTGTGATGGCGTTGTGGGGTATCTCCACGCTCACGTTTTTCAGGTTGTGTACGCGCGCTCCGCGCACCCGCAATAAATCCGGTTCGTTCGTCAGAGGGGTGATCTTGTGCGTGGCCAAGGGGAAGTCCAGACAGCGCGCTAAAATGCGCGTTGCCTAAACTTCTAATTATACGGAACCTGCGAAGCGCTAGCAAACCGCTGCGCGAGCACCCCTAATTTCACTTCAAACACGCCCTACTCTTCCGTCAAACTGATGCGGCCGATCCCGCCTTGCACCTTCAAATGAATCGTCGCCGCAGTCGTGCCATACGCGTCATTCACATACCGGCCGTTTTCATGCTTCAAGCCGCGCGTGTCAATGCTCCCAATTCCCCCGGAAGCCTCCACGACTACGCCGACATTGCGCGGCAAACGAATCTCCGCCTCTCCAACGCCGCCCTCGATATCCGCGTTCAAATCCTGCTTCCGCTCCCCGGTCAGGTCCGCATTTACCTGGCCCGCGCCAATGTTCAGATCCAGTTTGGTGACGGGCAGCCCGCGCAAATTCAAATTGCCCTGCCCCGCGCCCAGATTAATTTTTAACTCCATCGGCGCGCCCGACCCCAGGCGCAAATTCCAGTCGCTGTCCCGTCGTCCCGGATAAGTAATGTTCACTCCTGATTTGTCTTGCGAAATCTCTAGCTCGCCGACGCCGCCCGACTGCGAATAATCCACCACCGGTTCGCCCGCGCTCTCCGGTTGATCGAACTTGGCGTCGACCAGGTTCGCGCTGCCTCCGTTGATCGTCAGTTCTCCCGAAGCCATCTCGATGTCCGCGCGCACACTCTTGGCCCCGCCCAGTTCCACGGTCTTCCAAGTGTGCCGCATCGCCGAAGAATATCGGTCCGTGCGCGAAAACGAACGGCCATGCCACAGCAGCACCACCATCACCAACACGAACGCCAGAACGCCGATCGACAGTCCGGAGGAGTATTTTTGCGGCGCGCCGGAACGCGTGTTATCCCAAATTCTTCCCAAACCCAAAAAGATCAAAATCAGCGGCCAATACGTCGCCAGCACGCGCCAGGCGCTGAATCCCGGCTTCCAGTCCGCGTACAGGAACAACGCGCCAACGACAATTAACACCAGCGGGCCGACGATCGGCCGCACCGGGCGCCCCGGACCAGGATTCGTGTTCCAGCTCGCATTGCTACCCATGTCACACCTTCCCACCCTGTACTACGCAGCGGAACCGAATAAAGTTCGCCTGGCCTTAATTATTATGCGACCCTTGCGCGGCGTGCCGCTGCCCGGCGGATTCCCCCTGTCAAGGCCCCGACCTGGTCGGAGTGCCGCGTTTCGGATGGAAGACCGAAACCGCGCCGCGCGGGAAGGCCGCCGCGGGGAATTATCGCGTGCGAGTATGCTACAGTCTCCAAAGATCCACGCGAAAAAGTTTCTATTCGGACCGCCAATTCCGCCATGCATCATTTCTCTCGCATCGTTTGGATTGTCTTGGACAGCGTAGGCATCGGCGCTTTGCCCGATGCTGCCGATTACGGCGATGTCGGCCGAAGCACGCTGGGCCACGTCGCGGAATCCCGGCCGCTGCAAGTCCCCACGCTGGTCAAGCTGGGGCTGGCTAATATTGCGCCGCTGAAACATCTTACGCCCGCGCAACACCCGGCTGCGGCGTATGGAAAATCCGCCACACATTCCCCGGGCAAAGACACGACCACCGGCCACTGGGAAATGGCAGGTATTTGGCTTGCGCAAGCATTTCCGACGTACCCGCACGGTTTCCCGCCGCAAATCATTGCAGAATTTGAAAAGCAAATCGGCAGAAAAACCATCGGCAACAAACCGGCATCCGGCACGGAAATCCTCAAAGAGCTGGGCGCCGAACATCTGCGCACGGGATATCCTATTGTCTACACTTCCGGCGACAGCGTGTTCCAGATTGCCGCGCACGAAGAAATAATTCCCATCGCCGAGCTGTACAAAATGTGCGAAATTGCCCGCAGAATTCTCGACGGTCCGCACAAAGTGGGGCGTGTGATCGCCCGGCCGTTCAATGGCGCGCCAGGGAATTTCGCGCGCACGCCGCGCCGCCACGATTACGCTGTAGAGCCGCCCGCTCCGATGCTCCTGGACGTACTGGCGGAAAAAAATGTTCCCGTCCACGGCATCGGCAAAATCCACGACATCTACAACGGCCGCGGCGTCTCCGACTACGTCACTACCATCAATAATGCCGACGGCATGCAAAAATTGACGGGCGCGCTGGCCACCCATCCCAGCGGACTGATTTTTGCCAACCTGGTCGACTTCGACATGCTTTACGGCCACCGCAAGGACGTGGAGGGCTTCGCCAAGTCGCTGGAAGAATTCGACGCCGCGCTGGCGCAATTCCTGCCGCGCCTGAATCCTGCCGACCTGCTCATCCTGACCGCCGATCACGGTTGCGACCCCGATCCCCGGTGGCCGACCACCGACCATTCCCGCGAATACGTCCCGGTGCTGGCGTACGCGCCACCTGCTGGTGAGATACGCGACAGCGGCTCGAACCTTGGAGTCCGCGAGACGTTGGCCGATCTGGGCCAAACGGTGGCCGAGAATTTCGGAACGGCCATTCCCAACGGCCAAAGTTTCCTCCGCCAACTCAAACAGTGAGGCGAGGCGCCCTGTTGGGGAAGTGCTGAATCGAAGGGAGTTGCGATCCAGTGTGGAATTTTTGAAAATCTGGGGACCCCCACCCCCGGGTGTTTTTGGCAAAGAGTGCGCAACGCATAGAGGGCGTTGGAGATATCGCGAAATTGATTTTGAGAAGAGTGTGTAAGGTATTGAAAATAAAGGATCGCATTTTTGGCGAATTGCAAAGAGTGTGTAAGTGACTGAGGATGAAGGATTAGAGTGTCGGTGGGCAGGTTTATGCGGGGCGCTTGGTCTCGGCAGCGGGCTTGAGGCGAGGTTCATGGAGGATAGTAGCATGGGTACGTTATTTTGTAAATACTAGTACGCAGGATTATTTTGGATACGGAGGCGGATCGGCGCGGCGGCTAAGCGCAGACAGGCCCACCCTTTGCAAAAAGCGCAAAGGGTAGGCCACCCAGGAGGTTTCCTTCGCTTTAAAGGTGCGCCACCCGCCCAAAGGTCAATTGGCGCTCAAGTTTTTAGGAGGCGATAACGGGTTGCGCAGATTTTGGCAGCGGCGCTACTTTGATTTGAATATTTATTCGCGAGGGAAAGTTCCGGAAAAGTTGCATTACAT
>Ga0302182_10001182_pt1 | contig 14224 bp, 17 predicted proteins | sample I_Palsa_N3_1_FD_198781 | JGI IMG/M metagenome (GOLD analysis project Ga0302182, IMG submission 198781) | Peat permafrost microbial communities from Stordalen Mire near Abisko, Sweden - I_Palsa_N3_1 | ecosystem: Environmental > Terrestrial > Soil > Palsa > Peat permafrost | place: Sweden...
CAACGGTAAGTCTGATGTGTACAAATGGGAGAACGTGCCGAAAGCCGTGGTTCAGGGGCTGGAAGGGACGCTCAATGTGCCGGTCACCGAGACTATTGCGTGGAATAACAACGGCACGTACATGATTGAGAGCAAGAATAAAGAGACCGGCGATTACCTGTCGATCATTCCGAAATTTACCATCAACTCCACACTGAGCTGGCAAACCACGGAAGACCTCTCCCTGCAAACCACCATGACCTGGTATGGCCGTCAGAAACCGAAGAAGTACAACTACAAAGGCGAACCTATCACCGGCAGCGAAAAACATGAAGTCAGCCCGTACGCCGTATTTGGCCTGAGTGGGACCTACACGGTAAATAAATACGTCAGCGTCACCACGGGTATCGATAACCTGTTTGATAAACGCCAGTTCCGTGAAGGTAACGCCCAGACCGTAGGCAACGCCGTCACCAATGCCTATATGTATGGCGCCGGTGCCGCGACCTACAACGAACCAGGCCGCACCTATTATATGAGTGTGAATACCCACTTCTAAGCCTCGTTAAGCGATAAAAAAAGCCGCTACGGATCACTTCGCAGCGGCTTTTTTATGTCGTTGATTTACTTATCGGCAAACGTGATCCGCACCACATCATCCGGCGCAGAGGCTTCCTGCTTCTTCGATGACGCCTGCTTCACGCTTACAAACAGAGACTGGCCGTCATCGGACAGCGCCAGGCTGTTCGGATGAACCGGCGTGTCGATACTGTGCAGCATTTTATAGGTTTTGCCATCAATCACGCTGACTTTACCCGCTTCACGGTGAGTGACATAAATTTCGTGGCGCACCGGGTTGAACAGCACTGCCAGTGAGACCGGCACCTCAACTTTTTGCAGCACCTTGCCATTTTCGGTATTCACTACCAGCAGCTGCGGTGATTTGGAGTCCGTAATGAAGGCACGATGCGTGGCCGGATCCAGTGCAATATTCAGATAAAAGTGGTCGGCATCAGCCTCCAGCTTCACACGGGAGATCACCGTATCGGTTTTAGTATCGATGGTGATCACTTCGTTATCTGCGTTGGTGACATACAGACGGGAAGCTGCGCTGTCGAGCGCCAGCCCGGTAGCATATTTACCCAGACCTTCGATGGTTTTGCGAAGTTGCAATGTTGCGCCATCAATCACCCAGACCACACTTTGATCGCCCAGCCCGCCCATATAGACAGTGTTGGTGCTCTCATCAACGACCAGTTCACGCGGGGCCAGAGGACGTTCGGTTTCGGTGCGTGGGCGCTTATCCAGCACCAGTGAGCCCTTCACTTCCCCGCTTTTGGCATCCACGGCGGTGATAGCGTGCCGGTCTTCTTGTTCATCGCCAGCCCGAAGGGTTTCAGCTCATTTTTAATGGTCTGGGTGATGTTCAGCGTAGCAGGATCCAGCCGATACAACGCGCCGCCTTTATCGAACTTACGGCTGCCCGACGTCGCCACATAGAGCGCCTGCGGTGAGTCATACACCAGCTCATAAGCGCCCTTGTTGACCGGCTTGCGTTCCACCGTAAAGGTGCTTTCAGCCCAGGCAGAGCCTGACGTCGCCAGTGAAACTAACAATGCCAGCGGCAGAATGCGCTTCTTCACGAAGGGGGAGATAAAAGGTGTCATAAATCCTCTCAGACAGGGTGATAAAAGGAGGCGACAGGTTTTAACTCATCCCTGTCGCCACAGGAATTAAAAACAATAATGATAATAGTTATCATTCTAATTCAATGTGAAGGATAAGACCATGAAGAATGAGAGAATTGAAGGAATGGCGGGAGTATCTTCGGGTTGGCCCGGCAGGGTGTGAAAGCCGGGCCTCAGCACAACAACCGTCTTTAATGATGAAGCATCTCATCAACCACTTGTGCCTTGGTTAACATATAAGGGTAAAAGGTTGGCCAGTTATCCATCTCTTTTAACAGGGCATCCTGAGAAACATTGCCCATATAAATATGAAAATGTTCGGACTTGCGCGGGCTGATAATATGGTCACTGAACTGGACATATTTCGGGGCTTTGGAGTGAACATCAAGACACTCGAATAAATAGCGTACGCCTTTCCTACCGGAGGCGTAATTCAGTATTTTGAATCCGGAGTAGGTATATTGACAGGCTTGGACATTTTCACCGACATGAAACTCAATCACATCATCTTCAATGCCAATCATATCAATATTGGTCGCATAGCCTTGTTTGTAATATGCCCTGTACTCTTCTAACGTTTTCCCCCCCTTCTGTTTGGCTTTCTTCTCCAATACCGGATCCAAATCACCGTTGAGCAAATAAGGGTTCAATGACTGCCAGATGCCATTCCAGTTGGCCAGCGGTCGGTCTTTAACGGCCGAATCCTCAAACACACCCTCACTGGCCTGACGCTCTGCCGCAGATAAAGGCACGCCATGAGCGTGGTTATGCGCGAATGACGCCGCGCTGGTCGATAAAATTCCCAGAGTCAGTGTGAAAGCAAAAACATTCTTTTTCATTGGTCCATCCTGAGCCATTATAGGTTATTGAATGGATATGTTATAACATAACAATTTAGCAATCAACGTAAAAAGAGCCGTTGATGCGGGCTATAAAGGAGGGCGGTACAAACCTAAAAAACACTGTAACTGCACAGTGTTTTTAGGGTGTTAACAATAACTGAGGACGGAGCGCTGTTATTTCGCCACGGTTTCAATGATGGAGACAAAGAAACCGCTGTCGATGATGCGGTTAATTTTCAGACCGGCGTTATCCACCAATTCTTTCAGCTCAGACTCGGTGCGTTCGCGTCCACCGTCAAAACTCGCCATCAGCAGAAGATCCATTTCCTTGCCGGAGTGACGCACGCTACCTTCAGGGATCACCGGATCCATGATGAGTATCTTACCGCCAGGGCGCATCGCCTTACGGCAGTTGCTCAATATTTTGGCGGAGTTTTCGTCTGACCAGTCATGGGTAATGTATTTAAGCAGGTAAATATCGCCTTCCGGGCAGGTTTCAAAGAAACTTCCGCCCTGCAATTCCCAGCGGGAATCATCACCCAGCTCCGCCAGACGGTTGCGGTTCAATACGTGGGGCTGATCGAAGAGTATGCCGTGAAGCGTCGGATTAGCGCGCAGAACCTGCAACAGCAAGCCCCCCATCCCTCCGGCTACGTCCACCACCGTCGCGTTTTTCGGGAAGTCATAACTTCTGACCAGGAACATATTTTCCACTTCAGACATGGAAGACATGCCGGAATGGAAGTCATAACCCTGATCGTTCGACGCACGCTGTGACCAATATTCGAAGAACGACATATCAAACAGTTGCTTGAAGGCAGAGTGCCCTCGCACGCTTTCCGCCAGATTCCCCAGAGGACGCCAGAAGGTTTCATCGGTCAACATCAGCACCGCCGAACGCAGAGAATAACGGTTAGAGGTACAGAGGTATTCAGCTGGCGGGTTAAGACTAAAACGCCCGTCATCACGTTCGAGGAAAATATGACGCGTTGCCAACAACCGCATAACGCGGTTGAGCTGTTTCCAATCCACACCCAGATCTTTCGCAAGATCCTGGATTGTTTTCGGCCCTTTTATAAGATGGTCGGCAACCCCCAACACCGCCGCTGCACGCAGCGCCGCCTGATAGGTATATCCCATTGCCTGATCGATTAAATAGAGTGCACCTTTTTCATTTTCTGACATTAAAGCCTTATTACTTTCCATGCTAATAATACCTCAAAGTGATATTCAGGTAGATAGATAGCGGTAATGGTTATACAAATAATCCGAACTGAGTTTCCGAATTTTTGTCCAGAGAATAATGGTCAGGGATACTCCTAATATCAAATATCCTAAAGTGGCAAATCACTTAATTCATCGTCATCATTTCTTTCCAACTCATCATTAAGACGTCAGTCTTTTTTATTACATCTCATTGATATAATTAAAATTAAAAATAGTTTAAAAATAAAAATACTATTAATCCGCAAACCTTTCAAATAATGACCAACACAGTTTTTTTAAGCCATGTTCATGAAAAACAAACACTCCCTGCTTTGAAATGGCTTTTCAGTTATTTTTTGTACTGATAATTTTACATTAACCATATTTTACATCTAAAAATAAGGGATAAGTCAGATAAAGATGGTTGAATGAGGATTGAAAAAGCAAATATTTTCGCGAAAAAATGCAGATTATGCAGAGGGCTCATATAACAACCCTATTGCAATCTCGTTATTTTGTTATGTCATACTCGGACAGCAGGGATCTTAATATATAAATACAGGAGACTCAGTGTTGATGGAAAATAAAATCGTAGAGATCTTACAATACACGTTGAGTAAAGGCACTGGCGCAGAGTTCCATAACATCATGGCGGAAATCAGCGCTCCCCTTCATCACCAACACGGTATAGACATCGTTTCTTATGGAAACTCGCTGCATGATCAGGATAGTTACTATCTCATACGCACTTTTGATAGTGAGGAAAGCATGTCGTCGGTGCTGGATGCATTTTACTCAAGCAACGACTGGCGAATGGGTCCACGGCAAGAGATTGTTAACCGAATTGAGAACAGCCTAAAAACGATAATTAGCCTTCCTCAGAAAGGTATCGATGGGCTGAGAGATATTAACTAGACTGTAATTCTTTGGTGGCAACCCAGAAGGAGTTCGCAGTACCGGCCTTTGAGGACCCCAGTCAGCCAGAAGGCTGCCCCGCCAGGGCTACAACTGGGATATTGCGGGTGGTATAGAAACCACAACTTCAATCCATGAGTCAAAGCGATAACGCGCGCAATGCAGGTGCCGATTGTATTGGAAATATTAGAGACTGAGGGTGAGCGTGTTGATGCCGCGAGACAGATTCCAGAAGATTTGAAGAGCTAAAATGAGGGTGTATAAATTTTAATGGGTGAACGTAAGTATCAGAAAGTGGAATAATGCAGGAGTGTGAGTGATGACGTTTATTGAAATGGTGCCGACTACCGGAATCGAACTGGTGACCTACTGATTACAAGAACGTTTTCTAGACTTAAAAACAACATAACACATTGATAAATATAGCCATTAATTCACTCACACTGATAACCATGGCAAACAGTGACACACTCATGACTCTTCGATGTCATTGCAGTGACGTCACAAGTACGTCACACGCCGTAAATCATTTTCCAGATCTACATTCCAAGAACAAAACCTCACCCTTCCCACTTCCCCGCACAAAGCGTACTGTCTCTCTGCGGCGTACATAGCGCCGAGATGTGAAAACCTTGAACGGATGCGCATCCACTTTTTCACATGCACGGACCATCATCGAACACGTCATTCTTCGCGTCGTAAATGATGAATGTCACCACACCCTCGATAACAATCTCATCATCTGTAAACGAATCCCCGAACGGAATAAATGTATCGTCAATAAGCGATGCCAGGCCATGCCGCATTATCGTCTCAAGCCGCCACACGTCTATCTCGCCGTTTATCTGGGCAACGAGAAGATTACCTTCGGCCGGTTTGATAGCGCTGCTCACAAGCAAGCAGGTTCCGGCTACGATATGCTTGCCGTGAGAGCGCTCAGCGATGATCATCCGAACAGACGGATCTGTGCATTGGCAGATTGAGTTCAAGTCTAAACGTGACTCAACGTAGTCAGAGGCAGGAGATGGAAAGCCCATTATTGAACGTACCCCATGTTCTTGAGGAAGTAGCGCTTGTCCTCCCCCTCATGCTCAGTGAAATCACGGAAGAAGGCCTGATAGTGCTCTATCCACTCGTTTGCCTCTGTTAGCGTCCAGTGATGATTAACCTTCGCCAGTTCTTCAACAAAGCGTTGCGTAGTCACTATCTGCCCCATCTTTGGGTCCCGCGTGATGCTGCTAACGAAAGCACCTTTGATGTCTGAATATCTCGGCATATGCCACCTCACAAGTACTGGTTATGCATACAGTATAATCATGAGGCTTTTGTGTTGGGAAGTGCAGACTGAGGAGAAAATCTTAGATGGCTGATCTACAAGAAAAGAAAATAATCAACTGTCCAGAGAGACTGGAGGTATAGGCCAATCAATATCAGGTGCTGTTGTGACATCTACAGCTTCCAGTGCATCAAGATAATCTAACCACAAATTATACTGAGCCAGCTCATCACCTTTTAAGCGGCCAATGGCTGCCTTGCCTGGCCATTGCTTGCTATTCATGTAGGCATTGGCGTTATCTATTTTTGATTGCTTTTCAATCTCGGCTTGTTCTGTCACCTGCTCCTGCGTCAGAGGCGGAATGTCCAGCCAAACAGGATAACCTTTGTCGTCAGCGCCCCTTTGCCTGCCTGCTGGCGCGGGGGCGGTAAACTCTGAGAAGACATCCTCTTCTACATCAACGCCGCTTGCAGGCCACGTTCCAGACGCTTCGTAATCAGACTGCATGGAATACGGGAAAAAAGCATTGACGGAACCGCTGTATAAATAATTCATTTAAACCCCCACCGCGAACCAGCGCATAAGACCGTTGATGGCTGCGCCTGATACGTTCCAGCCCCGCGCACCAAAACCTGTTGATGTCATATTCCCCAACGTATATATAGCAGCACTGGTAAGGTTATTTCCTTCAATGCCTACAATGGAAAAGCAGGCATTAGGGAATGGTACTGGAAAAGTAACGCTTACCGTAGCTGCTGAGGACGTGGTGACCGTACCCCACTGGGTGATAATCCCTGTGGGATGTTTTTCATAGCCGTTTACGTTGTTAATCTGGTTCCAGCTGGACATGTCAGGTATTTGACCTGCGCCGGTACCAACATCTTTTTTAGCCGCACTTCCAAGACCAAGATACGTAAGAATGTCAGATACCGCTGATTTACCGATAATGTCTCGGCCTACCTGCGTTAAATCTGTCTGCGCGGCCGCGTCTGTTCCTGTGAAGTACGGAAGTTTATTGGCTCCAGTTGCTAAGCCAGCCAACGCTGTGAGAGTTGCATCAAGCCCCTGAAAATCTTTGCCAAGCGCCGTTTGCATTTTCGTGATGAACCCAGCGACATCTCCATCGTCCAGCACATCCGAGCCGCTTTTATTGGCGGTGTATTGAGCCAATGCCGCAGCAATGAAGCTTGCCTGTCGAATTGCTTTGTTTATTTGCGCACTCGCTGCTTTGCCCGCAGTGAAGCCAGAAGGTAAGGCTGGAAGGGCCTCCCAGTCAGCCTGGCTGACTACGTTAGCGTTAGCAGCGGTCGCAAAGGGTTTAAAATTATTTGTAGCCATCAGAGTTTCATCTCCCAAGCGCCATCATCAAATCCGGCGATATATTCGTTAGTTAAATCGAATCCAAAAAATTTGTTGCCTACCGATGGCGTTTCCACCGAAGGCGTTTCTACATCGCCAGCCCACACGCCAGCGGCTTTAACCGTCAGATATCCCTGTTTGATTGCTGCGATCAGTTCAAGAGACACGTCTGATATGTCAGTCTCTGGGAATACCCACACTGATATCGTCATGTCCTGATTGTCGACGATCTGCATCTTCAGGCCAGAGCCTGCAGTGGCAGCGTCAAGGATGGGTGGTAACGAGTCGTTTCGTCCGTCCCAATTGTTGATTGCGATTTTCGCCTTCAAAATTATTCGGTAGGTTTCATCGCTCAGCGTGGTATACCCAGAATCAGGGTCATATGGCCCCTGCCAGACACCCTGGTCATATCCCAGCCCGTCAGTATCAAAGCAAAAGTAAACGCCGGAAATAGGCTGACTCACATAACGGGTTCGTCCAATCCACAGCCCCAAAGTATCGAGCTGCACGCCTACGGCGGTATCGATATCAAACGCAGTCACCAGCCCGGACATGGTGCCGGACACATCGGTGAAGGGGCGGGTACTCAGGTCGATATGGTCGAAGTAAAGAGGCTTCGTGACGTGATAGTTTGTGATGAGTTCGGTGTATTTACTCATGAGCTCACCGCGACGCTGATATTCGCGACATCACAGGAAGCTGATTCGCTGTACGCAATGGTCACATTTGCTGCAGCTACCGTGCCGGAAGCTTTACCTATCAGCAGGTCAGTAATATCGTAAAAGCGAGCATTCCCCCCGCTCACAACGCCCAAGTTAGCCGGTGAATAAATGCGACTTAGCAGCACGCTGTCGCCAATGGACAGAGTGTTGATGTAGTCAGCTATAGCCTGCTTCATCTGCTCACCAATCTGGGAGGTGTAACCAGTGAAGGCCTTAATGGTGATAGCCACATAGATCGGCACATTGGTAGAGCGGGAAAACTTAATAACGTGCGGATTACCGTACGAATCGGGAACGGTGATGGAAGTCGTCCCGAAGGTGCTAACTCCCTGCCCCTTATTCCCTCTGATCGTCTGGGCAATCTCTGTAACGTCGCCGCCGTCCACAATGGCGGAAATAGAGTGTGGCGGCAGCCCGTTGTTGTCGGTCACGCCGGTGTCATTTTCATAGAGCTTGTGACGCGTGACGCCACCCACATTAGCAATAGCACCGTCCACACCTTCAAACGGTGTGATTGATGGCAGCGCCACGCTCTGGCTTTGCCTAATACGCAGCTCTGCATCAGTTTCTGCCGGTGCGCCTACGGTTGCAGCCGCCGGGTTGGTTACTGACGTCCAGCCGCGCGTCGGTGTGTTAATCGTGGTCACCGTCCCGGCCAGAGCAGCAACAGCGCCACTATTGGCGCAGGTGGCTGTAACCAAAACGGTCTCATCAATCCCGATGGATACCGATGGTGGGAAGTTCCAAATAATGTTGTTCTTATCGCGCGCTGAGCCGTTCGTGATGGTCGTACCAGTCACGCCTTTCAATAGCACATCAACCGTTGACCGGGTCGCCACCTTGCGCGTAATGCCGTTAATTTTGACATTACTGCTCAGGGCCGATGCCTGTCCGGTTGCCGGAGAGAATGCGTTATAGACTTGGATCGCCGTATTGTTGGCATCGTGTATGGCCAGCGCCACCAGCGCTACCATCTGACCGTCTTTACTGTCTGGATCGAGGTAGGCATCACTGCCGTAAATCTGGAGGAAATAGCTGGTGAGTGTGCTCAGTATCGTCTGATAATCAGGCGCACTGATCCCCTGGGCGGTTACCGTTGCCGATAGCCCCAGTGTATCGAGGTTCAAAGCCATTTATGCCTCGCTTGTGACGGTCGTCTCGCCGTAGATGGTATCGATAGTGGCGGTGAAGGTTACGCGGCGCGTGGTGCCGTCGTTGTTCGTGTTGAAGGAAAGGATTTTGCTCACACCCGGCGTTGTCTGAATGCGGTCACGGATGGCGAGGATATAAACGTCAGAACGCTGTTTCCCGAGTACCGATTGAACGTATGGCGTACCGTCTGTCTTATTGAGAAACCATTGCCCTCGCCAGAGTTCGAAGCGTGTTTTGACGGCCTGAGCAACTGCATCTGGGCTGTTAATCAGCCAGGTATCATCACCGCTACCGAACGTATAATCGCCTTCTGCGTCTTCGCGTCGATATCTCATGCCGGTTTCCCCGTTTGGCCGCTGCCAGTCTGTACGCCACCGTGAACGTGATTCTGGACACTCTTGCCACCAGCGGTCACATCATTAGTTACTGTGATTGGCCCCAGCATCGTTGCAGTACCGCCGCCAGTACCCATCCCTTGAGACAGGTTGCCGTTAATGGTTACGTTGCCATTAAGCGTGATTGTAGGTGCGGTAATCGCAACATTGCCCGAAGCCTGCGCAGCAATATCCCCAGAGGTCTTAACGTTGACTGCGTGGCTTGATGGGTCTAGCTCTATCACCGCGTTGCCGTCATCACTACGCAACTGCGCTGTACTGGCGCTGACATTGCTTATTTTCTGCGCCTGCGACTGTGGGCCAACGATAGCGAACGCGTCACTAAGGTCATGCTGGCGCGAATCAACCGGCTCCTGTACGCCGCCGCTCTGCCACCAGAAATCAATGCAACGGTCTGCAAAAATAAGCAGGCACTCATCCCCTTCTTTCACAGGGAACGTCAACGTGCAGCCTCCGCCACGTGGGAAAACGATCGGCACGTCAACCAACAAAGGCAGGTCGACTGATTCTGTTCCAGCGCCCCCTTTATCATTACCCTTAATGGCTGGCAATACGGTGCAAGTCACAGTGGCTGGATTGTACGACTGAATAATGCCAGGCATCGCTACACGGATCTGATTGGATACGGAGTCGGCAATTGCCTGCGCGGTTTGCTGCTCACCGCCGATTTGGGACTGAGTAGGAATTGGCATAAAAACTCCATAAAAAAACCCGCCGAAGCGGGTTGATGAAATTTGAATTCGATTACTCTATTTCTGAATCAACTTCGTTGATTATTTGGCAATCTTTATCTCTTAAACTATATGCATCAGCTATTTCAGGGGTCCCGCAGATATTTCCCGCAAGGTCTCGCAAACTAGCTCTGGCATAGTCATAGCCATTGTCTGCTAGCAAGCGTTGAGTGGCTTCAACAATGTCATTTTCTGTCGCCCCATTACTCATTGCATCAGTGGCTGCATTACCCATTGCCCCCTGCTGAATCGCAACTTTAATGATAGGGGCCTTTGCTAATGCGGGATACTCGTTAATAAAATCAGAAACAGTCTTTGCGGATGCATAGGTGCAAATACAAAATAAGGAAAGTAACAGGGCTAATTTTTTCACTGTTTCACCTTCACGCAGTCATAAGTCGCATACTGACGCGGCGCGTCCATACTGGCCTGAAGCCACTGGGCGTTGAGGATGGCTTTGCCGTCGCGCTTGATGTATTCAAGGCCTACCCAGCGGCCTGGCTGGTCGGTTGCAACAGTCCATTCCGCTTTCATGTTCTGATAGTCTTCTTTAGCCTTTAGGAAGGTCATTTTCTGCGTCTCGGGTTTTGCACCATTAATATGCATAAACCCGTCATTACCAGCAGTTAAGCGGTATGGGCCACACTGAGTATCAGCGAAGGCGGGAGACACTCCGATTAATGAGAAAATAACACCGCAAAGGATTAGTTTGGCCTTAGCCATTTTATACCTGCCATTTCTGAAGCGTAGACTGATTAACCATCTCTCGAGCGCCACGAGCAAAGCACATCAAATCCATGTACCACGCCTGACCTCTTGTGTCGCCAGTATAGCTGATAGATTTGACGATATAAACGCCATCGGTCGCAACACTGGCCGCCTGGCTCTTACTCGGCAATACATCACCTTCAATATTGCCATTATACTCAGACGTCCCGATTCTGGTTGGTGACTGAGCAATATCGCTATCACTGTATTTTGTTCTATACACCGATGCCTGATCCAGCTGGATGAGCCCGTTGATGCGGATATTCGGATTAATGAGGCAGCGCACGTTTACTCCGGCTCCCATAGTCTGCTGAGGCATGCCGATCAGGCCGGTGTCAGCATTCAGGACAATCGCCTCATGGATGTACTTATCCTCCGGCACCATCTGCACCTGACCATCCACCAGCTGCCACGTCGCATTACACTGCTTCGCGATATTGTCCATCACGTTGCGGGATGCGTTATAGAGCACCCGCCCGCGCGGGAACACGGTTGTCGGCATGTCGCCAGTGATGCCCTGGGTAACGCCGAACGCATTGAAACCCTGCATCGTCACCTGGTGCAGGTCGGCCACCGTGTAACCAGCGGCGATAGTGGTCTTGGTTCGTGCGAACAGGAAGGCTTCATGGTCACCGATGGCCTGAATGAGCACCCATGAGTCAGTGATGTTGTCCTTCCCGGTCACCGTAAAACGAATGTCACCGTCGAATATCAGGCCAAAGTTCTGGCCGTTCGACTGCCCCACTTGTTCGCTATTAATATCGCGGGCAATGCCGACCTGACCGGCGTCAACGTCCGGCGCAATACCGTCATACCCGGCGATGATCCGGATTTTGGAAAACTCCTGTCCGAGTATTTTGTTCGTGGTGTCGGTCGATAGGTTATAAACTTTCACCTCGGCCACGCGCGGCCACTTCGTGTCTGCCCACTGAATATGAAACGTAACTTTAAAATCGGACAGAGAAACACCCTGGCCGTTCTGGTCTAAAAGCTGCAGTTCAAAATGGCGCATCCAGTTAATCGACATGTTTATTCCTGTAGAAACGCGAGATGGCTTGAGGTGCCAAGATTGGTTTTGGTTGGGTCATCCGGTGCGCCGTTATCGGTGACAACCACCAGCGCACCATTGATGCCCAGTTGAGGATATTGTTCGAGTAAATTGGCACCTGTCAGTAGCGGTACGCCAGTCAATAGCACAACTCCTCCGCTGTCCTGAACATCCATGATCCAGCCGGCGGCATCACGCCAAATAATTCTCAGCATGTAAGTCGTATCGCCAAGCAGAATGCGGAACTGCTGGTTATCCGGAGATAAGGGTATTTCATTTGCCTGCATGCTATCCCCCGAAGGCTGACGTAACGCCGCTGCCTAATTTATTGAGCAATGACTCATTAGGCGGCGTCAAAGACTTGTTACCCGTGTTCTGTACCGCAGAGGTGCTGACACCATCCTGCATTTCGGACTTATCGGCAACTGATACGGTCTGCGTCTGGGTCATGATGACTTCACGCAGCGTCAACGTGCATTTGAGTACGTTCTCGCTGGTTTTATCTGTCATGACTTCAATGGCGCGGACCAGCATGTTGTTGTAGGTTCGCTTGCCGGTCACCACGTCGAACGGTACGCGTGAGGCTTGCAGATCCAGTAACTCCTGATAGGTCTCCTGTGGGCTCAGGCCAAGTTTCAGGCCAATAGAGGATGTGTTCACAAAATCCAAAAGAGAGCCACCACCAGCAAAGCCACATTCCATCGTGACCTCACTGGGGCGCTTATAAGCATGATCAGCGATAAAACCCGAATTACTGGTGGTCGCTGGTTTTTCAACCGGATGCTCTGTGATTTCGAGCGTATCCGAGTGTTTTTCTGATTCCACCACGCTGGGTATAAGCAGACCAATCCGCCGCGATTGCTGCCGAAAAATAGCAGAGAGAATATCCATTAGCCCGGCACCATCGGTAGTTGTTGCGTTAATTGAGAGTTCACGCTTTTCTGGCGATCAACGGTGAGTCTTGCAGCTTCGCGAGGGTCAGAGACACCATGAATGTGAATATTCGTCTCCTGCTGAATTGGCGTCCCACCAGCCGCGGGCATGTTGCTCATTACCTTCGGAATGTAATTGCGCGTCTCCTGCGGCATCAGGCCCATGCCATAACGCTGCACGTTACCAATGCCCCAGTTATACGAAGCCAACGTTTTATTGAGGTCACCGCCGTTCTGCTTAAGCAGCTGGCTGAGATACTTCGCAGCCGCCTGTGCGGACTTCTCCGGATCAAAGACATCATTGCCACGCAGGCCCATATCCTTCGCGGTACCGTCCATAAACTGGAACAAGCCCTTAGCGCCAGCACCTGACATCGCAAGCTGGTTACCTCCAGACTCAGTGATAGCCACGCTTTTCAGCAGACCGTCTGGTAATCGGTAGAGCGATTCAAGCTTATTAAAGGTTGGAGCCATCCAATCGAGCAGCGCCTTACCCTTTGAAGTCGCCTGTGGCCGTTTTACCGATTGACCGTGCTGCTCTGGTTCTGCAGGCGAACCACCCGCCCATTCAGGGAGCCACGAATTAAGCTTGCCGTTTAAATCGTTATAAAAACCCAAGGCCGCTTCACGGTGTCGGACTGCAGCAGCTGATACTTCAGGAAGCGCATCAGGCTGATCCTGTCCCTGCGCCATCAATTGCTTGCCGATGCTGTATGCCTGCTTCCAGTTGCCGTCCTTCAAGGCATTAAGAAGATCGCCAATCATCGACATCATTTTGCCGAACTCACCGAATTGCTTCGTCAGGTTCTCGATGTCGCCTTTTAGCGTCCAGTTGCTCAGATTGATGTTGAGGAGTTTTGCGACCTCAAGGCCGATGTTTTTAATGGACGCTTTAAGCTCGTTCATCGCCTTAAGGGCTGCGTCGATCTCTGGCTTCCATTTCCCCCAGTCAATCAGGCTTTTCCCGCCTTCTTTCCACGTCTGATAGTCATCCCAGAGCAGGCCGAGTGCCAATACAAGGGAAGTGACAATGCCGATCGGAGAGGAAAGAAACGCGGTATTCAGCAAACGCCAGGCGACCAGCAGGCCACCAAACAGCATGATGAGTTGCTGCGTCACCGGGTCCAGCTTTTTAAACCAGCCGATGACGTCGCCAACGGCCTGCCCTGTTCGCCACAAAACGCGAGTAACGGCATCGCCCGCAAAAAGAA
>Ga0302182_10001185_pt1 | contig 14208 bp, 10 predicted proteins | sample I_Palsa_N3_1_FD_198781 | JGI IMG/M metagenome (GOLD analysis project Ga0302182, IMG submission 198781) | Peat permafrost microbial communities from Stordalen Mire near Abisko, Sweden - I_Palsa_N3_1 | ecosystem: Environmental > Terrestrial > Soil > Palsa > Peat permafrost | place: Sweden...
AATGCCGAACAAATCGATGCTCAGGTTGAGCAGTTAATGAACCTGGCCGAAGCTCAGGGCGTCAATTACGACGGCTGGGGCACTTACTTCGAAGGTGACGACGAAGATGAAGACGGCGAAGAAGGCGATGAAGAAGAAGGCGTAGACGAAGATGATGACGGTAAACGTCATTAATAGTAAAAGCTCACCCTGACCAGACTATCTTACTGGTCATTTTGAACCCGGACAGTGCTCACTTCTTTTAAAAGAACCGGTTCACGTACTTTGTGTACGCTCCGGTTCTTGCGCGCTGGCCGGATTCAAACGGTCTGCGACGACTAAGGCTTGAAGTCGTTTTTATTTAATTACAGCACTTCCCCGTTACTTTCAATGACCTTCTTATACCAGTCAAAACTCTGTTTACGTGACCGCGCCATGGTGCCGGTACCATCGTCGTTTTTATCCACATGGATAAAGCCGTAACGTTTGCTGTATTCACCGGTGGTGAATGACACGCAGTCAATGCACCCCCACGGCGTGTAGCCCATCAGCTCTACGCCATCTTCAAACACTGCTTTCTTCATCTGCTCGATGTGCGCTTTCAGATAGGCGATGCGGTAATCGTCGTGGACAGTGCCATCAGGCGAGACTTTGTCGATGGCACCGAAGCCGTTTTCAACAATGAACAAGGGTTTCTGATAGCGCTCGTACAGTACGCTGAGTGAATAGCGCAGACCCACCGGGTCAATCTGCCAGCCCCAGTCAGACGCCTTCACATGTGGGTTCGGCACGCTGCCAGCAAAGCCGGACAGACCATTATCATCGCCTGGATTATGTGCCGAGACCGCATTACTCATGTAGTAGCTCAGGCCCATGTAATCGGCACAGCCTTCACGCAGGACATCGAGATCGCCCTCTTCCATTTTGATATTGAAACCGCGACGTTCCCACTCTTTCAAAATATAAGAAGGGTAATAACCAAGCATGTGCACGTCACCGAACAGGTAGCGCTCACGCATCGCTTCCACGGAGTACATGACGTCGTCCGGATGGCAGGAGAACGGGTAGAGCGGCACCATAGCGACCATGCAGCCAATCTGTAAATCAGGGTTGATCGCGTGGCCGAGTTTTACTACCTTGGCGCTGGCTACAAACTGATGGTGCAGTACCTGGTACATGGTCTCTTCAGGATTTTCCTGCTCGGTAAATATCACGCCTGAGCAGCAGTAACCGAACAGCGGATACTTCCAGTTGCGCTGGTTGTTGATCTCGTTGAAGGTCATCCAGTATTTCACTTTGTGCTTATAACGCTCGAGCACCACTTCGCTGAATTTCACAAAGAAATCGACCACTTTGCGGTTTTTCCAGCCGCCATACTCTTTCACCAAATGAAAAGGCATCTCGAAGTGCGACAGGGTGATCACCGGTTCAATGCCATACTTCAGCAGCTCATCGAACATATCATCGTAGAATTGCAAGCCAGCTTCGTTCGGTTGCGGCTCATCCCCGTTGGGGAAAATACGCGTCCAGGCGATCGAGGTACGGAAACATTTGAAGCCCATCTCGGCGAACAGCGCGATGTCTTCCTTGTAGTGCGAATAGAAATCTACCGCTTCATGGTTTGGGTAGCGGTAACCGTCTTGCACGCCATCGGTCATTACGCGGTCCACGCCGTGCGAGCCGCCGGAAAGTACGTCGGCGATACTTACGCCTTTGCCGCCTTTATTCCAGCCGCCTTCAACCTGATGCGCCGCTACCGCGCCGCCCCATAAGAAATCTTTCGGTAATTGCTGATTAGTCATGCTTATTCTCCCTTACTACGAGCGGATAACTATCCGCCCTTAAATTGAAATATTGTTACTCAGGCCTGATTTAACTGCGCCTGTGGTTCGGGGGTTTCTGCGGGTTTTGCACGGGTTTTCGGTGCGGCTTCTACTTCATCGTTGAAGCCCACCAGATAGGTGAACACCGCAGCGAGTACGAACGCGACGCTTATCGACAGCAGGAAGCCGAGGAACTGCGGCATGTGACCTTCTTTGAAGAACACCGGCAGCACGGCAATGCCTGGCAGACAATAACTCCATGAAACCGCGTTAAAGGAACCGGCAATTGCACCGCCGATACCCCCTGCTACGCAGCTACACAGGAATGGTTTTTTAAGACGCAGGGCGACACCGTAAATAGCGGGTTCAGTAATACCGAACAAACCGGTGACACCAGCGGACAAAGAAATGCCTTTCATTTCGCGGCTGCGGGTTTTCAGGTAGACACCGAACATGCTGCCAGTCATCGCGAAGACCGCGGAAGCCTGTAGCCCGGTAAAGGTGTCATAACCCAGGGTCGCGTAGTTGCCGACGGTGACCGGGGTAATGCCCCAGTGAACGCCCAGCGTGACCAGCGGTTGCCAGAAAGCACCGACGACGAATCCTGCCACTGTCGGGCTGAGGTGGTAAAGGTAGTTATAAACCCCACCAATGGCGCCGCCAATCAAGTTGCCCACAGGGCCGAAGACCAGAAGCGTCATCGGTACCATAATCGCGATGCAAAACATCGGCGTGAACAGGTTACGGATAACAATCGGCAATACTTTATTGAAGAAACGTTCGATGTAAGACATTGCCCAGACCATCAGAATGACCGGGATAACGGAAGCGGTATAGCTAAGGTATTTCACAGGAATACCAAGGAAGTCGAGCGTCGGCGAGGCAATTGGAATACCGACGACATCCGTCAGAATGCGGGCAATTTCCGGGTTATTCACCGCTTCTCGCATTAACTGCTGCATGGCCGGATCGGCGGAGTTAATCGATGTGATCTTAAACGCTGTCAGCATACTCATATAATCAGGGCTGATGAGCGCGCAGGCGGTGATGACTGCAGTGAAGGGATTGACGTTGAATTTCTTCGCGGCAGTGAAGGCGATCATCACCGGCAAGAAGGTAAATGCCGTCCATGAGACAAAGTTAAGAATTCGGTAGGTGCCGCTGCTGGCATCCATGAGCCCGACCGCTGCGAGAAAAGAAATAATCCCCTGTAAAATACCGCAGGCCGCGAGCTGATAAAGAAAGGGGGTAAAAATGCTTGAGATGACGTCCATGACGCGGCTGACGATACCGACATTGGGCGCTGAAACCGGGGCGTTTTCATCAACGGTAATGAGCTTCAATACCTGCTTATAGGCATCGCTCACGTGGTTGCCGATCACGACCTGCATCTGGCCACCGGCTTCAATCACGGTGATAACGCCTTTAACGCGTTTTAATTCTTCTTTTTCTACGGCGCTATTATCTTTTAAAATAAAACGTAATCGGGTTGCGCAATGTGTGACGCTAATCACATTATTATCGCCGCCAATATATTTCAAAATTTCCTGAGCGGTCTGAGCATAATCAATCGCCATGATAATTCTCCAGGTACAGTGTATTACTCGAACTGAGAGGTAAGATTATTATTAATATTTTTTAGGTTCCGGGCGGGAGTGTAGCAAAATGAGAAATGAAGTCACGATATAACAAGATGCATTATTTGGTAGATGTTACATAAATAAAACGCCCTGTTTTATTTAGGGCGGGGCACAATACCGGAGGTAATTAACGTGGGCAATTTCTTGCCAATGGTCTCGATAATATATAAAACTGGGATCTGCGTCGTAATATTATAGTGACCTTCCAGCAGGATCGGGGGCATGTGGTAAGAGATGTTAAGGTCTGCCATGCGCGCCAGCGTGGAGTTCTCGCTATTAGTCAGGCTGATGATCTTACAGTTTTGCAGGCTGAACTGGCTGGCAATACGGATAATTTCTTCGGTTTCACCGGAAACAGAAAGAATAATGGCGATAGCATCCTGATACATATCGCTGTTAATCGGATAATAAGGATCGTCAATATACGTGCTGAATTTCCCAATATTGGAGAAAAAGCGCGCACTGTATTTACCTAACGCTCCTGAAGTCCCAATGCCGACAAATATAATCCGTCGGGTTGAGGCAATTTGCGCAGCTGCGAGATCTAATAGCTCATCGAATTCACTGTTATTAATACTTTTAAAATAACTGATGATTTCACTGATGCCAAAGGAAACCGGAGGCTTCTCATCACGTTCAAGATATAATTTAAAGCGAATGCGGAATTCAGAATATCCATCGCAATTCATTTTCTTGCAGAAACGTAAAACCGTGGTGGTAGAAACTCCGGCAATGTCAGCGAGTTCACGGATGGTCATATACATCACCTTATCCGTATTTTTAATGATGGTGTTATACACCATCAACTCCAGCTCGTTCAGCGTCGAGATCTCTTTATAAGTGAACATTCTGCTCCCTGCACCTTCCGTTAAACGAGCCGATAATTAGAGGTATTTCAGCATGGTGACTTCACAGTCAGTATGACCGGTGCTGCCGAGTGCGCCATCAATATGCTCGAACCCCAGACGTTCATACAGGGCAATTGCCTGCGTCAGACTGGCGGTGGTTTCCAAATAGCAGCGTGAAAACGCTTGCGTGCGGGCAAATTCCATCGCCTGTAAGGCCAGTTTTTTGGCTAAACCCTGGCCACGTAATGAGGGAAGGAAATACATCTTCTGCAATTCACACAAATCCGCTTCTGCACCGCTTAAAGGGGCTATGCCGCCGCCGCCCGCGATTTGCCCGTCAAGCTCAACCACCCAATAGGCGCTGCGAGGCTGGCTATAAATCTCATATAAATGGTCGAGATTCGGATCGGCCACCGTATAGCCTTTATCGGCAGTCAGGCCGAACTCAGCAGATACGTGGCGAATTACGTTGGCGATGGCGGCATTATCTTCAAGACGGATAGGGCGCACCAGCAGGCTCAGGGGCGTTGCGGTAGACATATTGCTCACTCGGTTTTTAATTGGCGTTACAAGGTCAGTCCGACTTAATACCATCTAAAGGCGCGCCGATGCAACGCTACGCACGTCCTGCGCGGATTTTAGTGTCGTAATGAGAATCTTTTTCATCTGAAATGTAAATAATTCATTGCTTGAATGTATATGTGCGTGATTAAATCTTCGGCGTTCCACTGGGTACTTATCCTCTCTCTTTTTTGAAGAGAGACGGCTTCTTATTGCTTTCAGGACGAAAGATAAAAATGTCTGATAATAAACAACTTAACGAGTCATACCATCCGGTTCGTTTTCATGGCAGGGGTGGGGAATATTTTGCGATTTGGTTAGTCAATGCGTTACTGACCATTATCACATTAGGAATTTACTCCGCATGGGCGACGGTCAGGCGTCGTCGTTATTTTCTGGGTAATACTGAAATCAATGGCGATCGTTTTGATTACCACGCGAAGCCGATGCAAATATTGAAAGGGCGTCTGCTGGTCGTGGCCGGAATTATCGTATTCTATATTCTGGTAGCGCTGATACCGCAACTGGCCCTGGTCTTTGTACTGGCGTTTCTGGCGCTGTTGCCGTGGGTGATTATCCGCAGCTGGCGTTATAACGCGATCATGACCAGTTTCCGAGGCGTGCGTTTTAATTATCACTGCAAAGTGGGGCGTGCTTACTGGACCATGTATCTGTGCCCGATCCTGCTGATGGTGGCACTTTACCTGCCAATTGCCATCATCGTGATGGTGGCTATGCAAACTGGCAGTATCTCAGTGATGCTCCTGGCCGCGCTGATCGTAGTCGTTGGTCTGATATTAGGCGTTCCAGCAGTGCAGGGTATTCTCAGCGCCATGCAGCATGATTTGTACGTGAATAATATGTTTTTCGGCAATGCGCCTTTTCAAGCTGCACTAAAGAAAAAAGCTTTCATTAAATACAGCCTGCTTGGCTTGCTGATGTTTGTGCCTTTCCTGGTTGCCGCGTTCTGGTTGATGGGGTCCTTCATTGTTACCCTTTATCAAATTGCAATGCTGGGCGATATATCTTCTGATACCACTAACGCCATCATGATGAGTTATTTCTTTAACTTCTTTATGTCCATGGTGATTCTGTTTGTCGGTGCGCTGGTGGTGGCCAGTTATCAGGTGGTGGCAATCCGTAATTATGTCTTTAACCAGACCAAAATTGACGGCCATGTCCAGCTGCATTCATCGATGAAGACCCTGTCTTATCTGGGACTGCTGTTCACCAACTCGCTGATCGTTATCTTCTCGTTGGGTCTGGCAACGCCGGTAGCGCATGTTCGTTACGCCCGTTATGTGGCTAATTGTACAGCAGTTGAAGGCGATCTCTCCCTGCTCAATGTGCAGGCGCACCATGACACCGCTAATACTGCGGTGGCGGAAGAACTGGCGCAGGCGTTTGATCTCGGTGTCGGGATCTAAGGCATGATGCTTGAAGGCTTTTATCAGCCTCCCGGACGGGCAGCTCGCGAGGCTGCCCGTCTCATTTTAGGCGATGATCACTGCCTGACGCTGTCCGTGCAGGATGTTATCCAGACGTTCACCTTGCCTGAGATCGTCGTATCTGATGCACTCGGTACCATCCCGCTGTCCCTCACTTTTCCCGACGGTGGCCGTTTCGTACCTGCTGATGACCAAGCCTTCCGCCACTGGTATCAGCAGCGGTGCAAACCTGATCTGATTCATCGGATGGAGAGCCACAAGCGCGGCGTGATTGCCACGCTGCTGGCGACCTGTCTGCTCATCGTGTTCTACGTGTATGGTTTGTTGCCATGGGCCAGCAATGCCATTGCGCTGCGCATCCCGACGTCGGTTGAACAAAGTCTGGGGCGTCATACTATGACGCTGCTTCAGGCCAGCGATTTCAAAGAGACAGCATTGTCCGCGGCGCGGCAACAACAGGTCGACATGTTGTTCCGACAGGTATTGCCTGAATCGCTGCGCGGAGCTCGTACACCGGTCACTCTTAAATTGATGGATGTCCCGGATGTTGCCAACGCTTTTATGCTGACTGACGGCACGCTGGTGCTCACTGATAAGTTGGTGACGCTGGCTCCTGGCGATGACGCGCTGGCGGCGGTGATGCTGCATGAAATCGCCCATCATGTTTACCGTCACCCGATGCGTATGCTGGTACGATCTTCGCTGGTCTCGCTTAGCTTGCTGTGGATGACGGGCGATGTCAGCGGTGTGGGCGATACTTTGCTACAGGCGGCTTCTCTGGCCAACGAGCTGCAGTTCTCGCGCGGCATGGAACAAGACGCCGATGACTGGGCGATCGCTGAAATGAAGCGTCAGGAACGTTCACTGACGCAGATGGCCGACATATTCCGTCTGTTAATTGCAGAATCAAAAGATGAGCAGGGCAGCGGTTTGCCAGACTGGTTAAGCACGCACCCGGCCATGCAGTCACGTATTGAGCATATCGACGCGGCGGCGCAATAAAAAAGGCCGCTTTCGCGGCCTTTCGTGACGACTTTCTTTGCATTAAATCTTACAGCGCAGCGATCGTCGCTTTCTGTTCTGCGATCTTGATTTTGGCTTCACCACAGGCTGCCAGACGGTCACGCTCTTTGGCGACCACGGCTTCTGGCGCACGCGCCACAAAACCTTCGTTAGACAACTTGCCTTCGATAGACGCAATCTCGCCGTCCAGTTTCGCCATCTCTTTGTCCAGACGCGCCAGCTCAGCGTCTTTATCAATCAGACCCGCCATTGGGATCAGAAGCTCAGCGCCCTCCACCAGTTTGGTGACAGACACAGGGCCTTTGTCGCCAGCAGGGAGAAGGGTGATGGACTCCAGACGCGCCAGAGACTTGATGAAGTTCAGATTCTGTTCTACACGACGCTGTGCATCGGCACCCGCGCCACGCAGCAGCAGTTCCAGCGGTTTGCCCGGAGACAGGTTCATCTCGGCACGCACGTTACGGACAGCGATGATCGCCTGCTTGATCCACTCCAGATCGGCCAGTGCCAGTTCGTCAGCTTTGGCTGCATCAAATTGCGGGAAAGGTTGCAGCATGATGGTGTCAGCTGTGATGCCTTTCAGCGTTTTAACGCGCTGCCATATGGTCTCTGTGATGAACGGAATAATCGGATGCGCAAGGCGCAGCAGACCTTCCAGCACTTCTACCAGCGTATGACGGGTGCCACGCAGTTGCGCTTCACTGCCGCCAGTCATGACCGGTTTGGTGAGCTCCAGATACCAGTCGCAGAACTGGTTCCAGGTGAATTCATACAGAATGCTTGCGGCCAGATCGAAACGGTAGGTGTCCATCGCGTCGCGGTAAGCTTTCACCGTACGGTTATATTCCGCGAGGATCCAGCGGTCAGCCAGTGACAGCTCCAGTTCGCCGCCGCTCAGACCGCAATCCTGATCTTCAGTGTTCATCAGTACGAAGCGACTGGCGTTCCACAGTTTGTTACAGAAGTTGCGGTAGCCCTCAAGACGCTTCATATCCCAGTTGATGTCACGGCCGGTAGACGCCAGCGCCGCCAGCGTGAAGCGCAGGGCGTCGGTGCCGTGCGGTTCGATGCCGTTCGGGAATTGCTTCTCGGTGCGCTTGCGGATTTTCTCGGCCAGCTGCGGCTGCATCATGTTGCCGGTACGTTTTTCCAGCAGATCTTCCAGCGAGATACCGTCGATCATATCCAGTGGATCGATGACGTTGCCTTTAGACTTGGACATTTTCTGCCCTTCGTCATCGCGGATAAGCCCGGTCATGTAGACGGTATTGAACGGAACCTGCGGTTTACCGTTTTCATCTTTCACGAAGTGCATGGTCATCATGATCATGCGGGCGATCCAGAAGAAGATGATGTCGAAGCCGCTGACCACTACGCTTGAAGGGTGGAAGGCTTTGAGGTCTGGCGTCTGCTCTGGCCAGCCCAGCGTGGAGAACGTCCACAGGCCGGAAGAGAACCAGGTGTCGAGCACGTCTTCGTCTTGGGCCAGTACCACGTCTGCGCCCAGATTATTTTCGCTGCGCACTTCCGCTTCGTCACGACCGACGAACACGTTGCCTTCGGCGTCATACCACGCCGGAATGCGGTGTCCCCACCAGAGCTGACGGGAAATACACCAGTCCTGAATGTCACGCATCCAGCTGAAGTACATATTTTCGTACTGTTTCGGGACGAACTGAATTTCGCCTTGCTCAACGGCCTCCACCGCGACTTTCGCCAGCGGCGCAGTGCGCACGTACCACTGGTCGGTCAGCATGGGTTCGATCACCACACCGCCACGGTCACCGTAAGGGACCGTCAGGTCGTGAGGTTTGATCTCTTCTAACAGGCCCATTTCCTCGAAAGCAGCGACCACGGCTTTACGCGCAGCAAAGCGCTCGAGGCCACGGAACTGCTCCGGAATAGCGTTGCTGCATGCATCACTCTCTTCGCCGTTGGTGTCGAACACTTCTGCGGTCTGGCGGATATCACCATCGAAAGTTAGGATGTTGATCATCGGCAGGCCGTGACGTTTACCGACTTCATAGTCGTTAAAGTCATGTGCTGGCGTTATCTTCACGCAGCCGGTGCCTTTTTCCATGTCGGCATGTTCGTCGCCGAGGATCGGAATGCGGCGGCCAACCAGCGGCAGAATGATCTCTTTGCCGATCAAGTCTTTGTAACGCGGATCTTCTGGGTTAACGGCTACGCCGGTATCACCGAGTACGGTTTCCGGGCGGGTGGTGGCAACCACCAGATAATCTTTGCCTTCAGCAGTTTTTGCGCCGTCGGCCAGCGGATAACGCAGGTGCCACATGGAACCTTTGGACTCGCGGTTTTCCACTTCGAGGTCAGAAATTGCGGTGCGCAGTTTCGGGTCCCAGTTCACCAGGCGTTTGCCACGGTAGATCAGATCCTCTTTGTACAGACGCACGAAGACTTCGCGCACGGCGTTGGACAGGCCTTCATCCATGGTGAAGCGCTCGCGCTCCCAGTCCACGGAATCGCCCAGACGGCGCATCTGGCGGGTGATGGTGCCACCTGATTCGGCTTTCCATTCCCAGATTTTTTCAATAAAGGCGTCACGACCGTAGTCATGGCGGGTTTTGCCCTCTTCGGCAGCAATTTTGCGCTCAACCACCATCTGCGTTGCGATGCCTGCATGGTCGGTGCCCGCCTGCCACAGGGTATTTTTACCCTGCATGCGCTGATAGCGGATCATGGCATCCATGATGGTTTGCTGGAAAGCGTGACCCATGTGCAAGCTACCGGTGACGTTCGGCGGCGGGATCATGATGGCAAAGCTTTCTTTACTGGTATCACCATGTGGCTTGAAGTAGCCCTGTTCTTCCCAGTGCTCGTAAAGCGGCTGCTCGATATCTTGCGGGTTATATGTCTTATCCATTTCGCTTTCGTTTTTTAGTCGGTCGATGTAGTGACAGACGGCGGCGTGGCCGTGGTCAACGTAAAACCGACGCTGCGATAGGCTTTATAGCGATCGCGCGCCAGTTGTTTAAGGGAATCTTCGTAAGGGACGAAGTCTACCACTTCATGGAAAGCAGTAGCAAAATCTGCAAACTGAGGAAGCAGGTTTATCAGCAGATCACGCGGCGCATTGCCCCGTTTTCCCGGCCAGCACAGCTCAACCGGCGCACCGAACTTCGGCCCTTCGCCTGCTAAATTGTGCGGGACAAACTGACTTGGGTCACGTTGCCACAAGGCTTCGTCCAGACGTTCTGCTTGCTGCTGATCTTCGCAGGCCAGCAACACGCGTTTCCCCGCACGACAACGCTCGGCGGCAATCTGGCAGGCCAGTGCTTCGTGAGACGTCAGGGTTCCGTCCGGGTCGGGCGCATCGATAAGGAAAAAGGTGGCTTGTTTCATCAGTTATCCAGAATAAAACAGGCCGGCGTTAACCGGCCCTGGGCGTCACAGATTGTAGATTAGGCCCATTGTCGCAGCCAGTTTGGGCTCGGACAGCGCACGAGAACCGGAGCGTATCCGTAGTACGTGACGGTGACGAGCACTGGCCTGGCTCAAAATGGCAAGTTAAATGGTTTAATCGTCGCCGTCCAGACCTGCACGGTTGAGCAGGAACTGCGATAAAAGAGCGACTGGACGCCCGGTCGCGCCTTTGTTTTTACCTGAGCGCCATGCGGTACCAGCGATGTCCAGATGTGCCCAGCTGTATTTACGGGTGAAGCGCGACAGGAAGCAGCCGGCGGTGATAGCACCACCCGGACGACCACCGATGTTCGCCATATCCGCAAAGTTGGAGTCCAGCTGTTCCTGATATTCATCAGCCAGCGGCAGACGCCACGCGCGGTCACCGGACTGCTCGGACGCGCCGATCAGTTCGTGGGCCAGCGGATTGTGGTTCGACAGCAAACCAGTGATGTGATGGCCGAGGGCAATCACACAGGCGCCGGTCAGCGTGGCCACGTCAATCACCAGCTCAGGATCAAAACGCTCGACGTAGGTCAGCGCGTCGCACAGTACCAGTCGCCCTTCGGCATCGGTATTGAGGACTTCCACGGTCTGGCCGGACATGGTGGTCAGAATGTCACCCGGACGGAACGCCTGGCCGCCAGGCATGTTTTCACAGCCCGCCAGCACGCCAATCACGTTGAGTGGCAGATTCAGCTCAGCCACTACGCGCATGGCGCCGTAGACCGCGGCGGCACCACACATGTCGTACTTCATTTCATCCATGTCGGCCGCAGGCTTAATGGAAATACCGCCGGAATCGAAGGTTAAACCTTTGCCAACGAGCACGATAGGCTTAGCGGCCGGATTAGGATTGCCTTTATATTCCATCACTGACATCAATGATTCGTTCTTCGAACCCTGACCCACGGCAAGATAGGCATTCATGCCCAGCTCTTTCATCTGCTGTTCGCCGATGACGCGGGTCGTGATGTTAGTGCTGAATGCATCCGCCAACTGACGTGCCTGAGAGGCGAGATAAGCCGCATTACAGATGTTTGGCGGCATATTACTGAGATCTTTGGCCGCTTTGATACCCGCAGAAACCGCCAGGCCATGCTGAATTGCACGTTCGCCGCTGGTCAGTTCGCGGCGCGTTGGCACGTTGAAGACCATTTTGCGCAGCGGGCGACGCGGTTCGACTTTGTTGCTTTTCAACTGATCGAAGGTGTAAAGCGACTCTTTAGAGGTTTCGACGGCCTGGCGCACTTTCCAATAGGTGTTACGCCCTTTAACGTGCAGTTCGGTCAGGAAGCAGACGGCTTCCATTGAACCGGTGTCATTCAGGGTATTGATGGTTTTCTGAATTACCTGCTTATACTGACGCTCATCGAGCTCACGCTCTTTCCCGCAGCCGATAAGCAGGATGCGTTCGGAAAGAATATTTGGAACGTGGTGCAGCAACAGGGTCTGGCCCACTTTGCCTTCAAGTTCGCCGCGGCGAAGCAGAGCGCTGATGTAACCGTCACTGATTTTGTCGAGCTGCTCGGCAATCGGTGACAGACGGCGAGGTTCAAAAACGCCGACTACAATACAGGCACTGCGTTGTTTTTCCGGGCTACCGCTTTTTACGCTGAACTCCATGCACTCTCCTGAATCTTAAAGACAACGGCGGGGGCTGCGGCTAGAATGGATCGCCGGAGACATCTCCCGTCACTGTGTTAACGACCTGTGTTAACCTGAACGGCGTTAGTTTTTATTTTGGCGGCTATAAGTATCTTCCTATAGGACACCCCAATTCTCGGTGTTTTAATACTACTTTAGTGTGAAGGTTGCCATATGATGAGAATAAATGACGGATTAGCGATGAAACTATCGATTTTCCTGCAAAAAGACAAGTTTTCACAGGCGTATTAAGCGTGATCATCATTAGATATCTGGTTAGGGAAACCTTCAAGAGCCAAATCGCAATTCTCTTTATCCTGCTGTTAATCTTCTTTTGTCAGAAGTTGGTCAGGGTTCTTGGGGCGGCGGTTGATGGCGATATCCCAACAAATTTAGTCCTTTCTCTGCTGGGCTTAGGTGTGCCGGAAATGGCGCAGCTTATCCTGCCGTTGAGCCTGTTCCTTGGCTTACTGATGACGTTAGGCAAGCTTTACACTGACAGTGAGATCACTGTCATGCATGCCTGTGGTCTCGGTAAACGTTCACTAATCCTTGCTGCTCTCAGTCTGGCGGTTATCACCGCTGTTTTCGCCGGAATCAATGCGTTCTGGGTCAGCCCCTGGTCTTCAAAACATCAGGACGAGGTGCTGGCGGAAGCCAAGGCCAACCCGAGCATGGCGGCCATGGTTGAAGGCCAGTTCCAGCAGGCACAGAACGGTAATGCGGTGCTGTTTGTCGGTAGCGTGAAGGGTAAAGAGTTTCACAACGTTTTCCTGGCGCAACTGCGGCCTAATGGCAACCAGCGTCCTTCGGTGGTCGTTGCCGATAAGGGGCATATGGAGCAGCGTCCGGACGGTTCCCAGATGGTGACACTTGACCAGGGTACCCGCTACGAAGGCACTGCCCTGTTACGTGATTTCCGTATCACTGATTTCACCAACTATCTGGCGGTCATCGGCCATCAGACGGTGGCCGTGGATGAAAGCGATTCTGACCAGATGTCGATGCATCAGCTATGGCAATCCAATGAACCGGATGCCCGCTCTGAATTCCACTGGCGTCTGACTTTAGTGGTATCGGTCTTTATTATGGCGTTGCTGGTGGTGCCGCTTAGCGTGGTTAACCCACGTCAGGGGCGTGTTCTCAGCATGTTGCCCGCCATACTGCTTTACTTAATCTTCTTCCTGCTGCAAAGCTCGCTTCGCTCTAACGGCGCGAAAGATAAGCTCGACCCGTTGATATGGATGTGGGTTACCAACCTGGCCTATTTCGTGCTGGCAATGGTGCTTAATATGTGGGACACGCTGCCGGTCCGTAAAATCCGGGCGCGTTTGAGAGGAGCTGCCTGATGTTTGGAGTTTTAGACCGGTATATCGGCCGCACTATTTTCAACACCATCATGATGACCTTATTCATGCTGGTGTCGCTGTCCGGCATCATCAAATTTGTCGACCAACTGCGTAAAGTTGGGCAGGGGGCCTATTCGGCCTCAGGTGCAGGTATTTATACCCTGCTCAGTGTGCCGAAAGACGTTGAGATTTTCTTCCCGATGGCGGCCCTGCTGGGCGCGCTGCTTGGCCTTGGCACCTTGGCGACCCGCAGTGAACTGGTGGTGATGCAGGCCTCGGGCTTTACCCGCATGCAGATTGCCTCTTCCGTCATGAAAACCGCCATTCCGCTGGTGTTACTGACCATGGCGATTGGTGAGTGGGTCGCGCCGCAAGGTGAACAGATGGCACGTAATTATCGTGCGCAGCAGATGTATGGCGGTTCGTTACTTTCCACGCAGAGCGGCCTGTGGGCCAAAGATGGCAAA
>Ga0302182_10001196_pt1 | contig 14094 bp, 10 predicted proteins | sample I_Palsa_N3_1_FD_198781 | JGI IMG/M metagenome (GOLD analysis project Ga0302182, IMG submission 198781) | Peat permafrost microbial communities from Stordalen Mire near Abisko, Sweden - I_Palsa_N3_1 | ecosystem: Environmental > Terrestrial > Soil > Palsa > Peat permafrost | place: Sweden...
TTTCAAACTATGGCCTAGGCGCAATGGCTGGCGTGGCAGGCGGGGTATACCTCTGGGGTCGAATTACGCATGATGATCATAAGCGCGAGACGGGAATTCTGGCAAGTGAAGCAGCCATCGACGCATATGCCGCAACCACCGCTCTCAAGTACGCATTTGGCCGGGAGCGTCCTCTGACGGACGAATTTCAAGGGGCCTTCTGGGCAGGCGGAAATTCGTTTCCGTCAGAGCATGCGGCAACGGCGTGGTCCATAGCGGGTATATTGGCCCACGAATATCCCGGACCGCTGACAGAAATCTTGGCGTATGGTATGGCGACGGGCGTCAGCCTTGCTCGCGTGACGGCTAAGGAACATTTTCCATCCGATGTACTGGTTGGAAGCGCGATCGGGTGGTTGACGGGTCAGCTTGTGTATCGCAATCATCACGACCCCGATCTGGGTGGTTCGACCTGGGAAACATACGCGGAGGCTCGCGACTATCTAGAGCGCGACCGTCCGCGCCAAAGCATGGGGACTACCTACGTTCCGCTGGATAGCTGGGTGTATCCAACTTTGGATCGGTTAGCTGGGCTGGGTTATGTCCGCACTGCAATCGCTGGATTGAAACCTTGGACCCGCATGGAATGCGCTCGCCTGACGGAAGAAGCCAGTGAGGAGTTGCAAGAAGGGGAAGTTCTGAACGATCAAGCCGCTGCTATGCAGGATCGGCTGCGGCGGGAATTTTCGTACGAGCTGGGCCTGTTAGATGGTGGCCGCAATTTGATGGCGAATCTCGAATCCGCGTACGTGCGTACGGTTTCGATTAGCGGACCTGCTCTATCGGACGGTTATCACTTCGGTCAAACCGTTTCGTACGACTTTGGGCGTCCATTCGAGCGTGGAACCAATGGACAAGCCGGTGGGGCAGTCCAGGCGGATATGGGACCGATTGCGATTTACGTACGGGCTGAGTACCAACACGCGCCGTCAGCGCCTGCCCCGTCCGACGCCGTCCGAACGGTTATTAGTCAGGTGGACGTTGTGCCGGAACCGCCCGCCGTTCCCGTCGGTGCAATCAACCGGCCGCGATTGCTCGATGCATACGTGGCCGTTAACGTGGATAATTGGCAGATCTCGATCGGCAAAGAAAGCCTAGAATGGGCCCCAGGTATTGGAGGTTCGCTGCTTTATAGTGACAACGCCGAGCCGGTCGGCATGGTACGTCTCGTAAATTCCGAACCGATCCTCTTGCCGTCCATTCTTAAATATCTGGGACCCATGCGCATCGATCAATTCATCGGTAGACTTGGCGGCCATCCTACTACTCCGCGACCTTTCCTGTACGGCAACAAGATCAGCTTCAAGCCTCTGCCGAACCTTGAGTTTGGGTTCGGACGTACGGTCACTATTGGAGGCGCGGGGAGTCTTCCTGGAAATGTATTCACTGCCAAGAATTTTTTACTTAGTTTCATTGGCCAGACATTAGCCAGTACCAATTCGGTTCCGGGCGACTCACACACAAGCTTTGATTGGGCGTTTTATGTTCCAAAAGTTCAAAACTATATCGTCTTCTACGGAGAATTATATGCAGATGACGATCCCGTCCCTTTTTTCAATCTCCCGAAGAATCCCTTTCGCCCGGGAATATATATCACTCGAATTCCGGGGATACCCAAACTCGATCTTCACATTGAGGCTGCGAACACGCTGTCGCCAGGGTATTTGAATGGTGGAGCCGACGGCCGGTTGAACTATTGGAACTTCGGCTATAGAGATGGGTACACGAACGACGGACAGTTGATCGGCAACACGGTCGGCCGAATGGGTCAAGCGTATCAAGGCTGGTTAACGTATTGGATTTCGCCAAGAAACACTCTCCAGCTAAGCTATAAAAACAGCTCCGTCGCCCGACAATTCATTCCGGGCGGGGGTGCATGGCAGGATTACAGTTTCACTAATGAGACCTATCTTAAGTCCGGTTTTTACGCGAAAGCCCTAGTGCAATACGAGTATATCTCGCGCTATCCTTTACTATTCAACGGCCGCCAAAACAATGTTACCGCCCAGGTGGAACTGGGCTATTTCAACCCCGGGAAAAAGGATTAAGTCCCGGCAGTTAACACTCGCCGGTTAAGTAAGAAGGCAATACAAATACTAACTAAATTCTTTGGCAGATTTGGGTGAGCTGGTAGGGCCGCAAAGAGAATTACTGATTTGTATTTTAGAACCGTTTACAATGCTCCAAGGCACCAAATGATAAATCGTCAAGTTACTCCCGAGGCGTGTAGCTTTGCCGGCAGTCGGTGCTAGTGCGAGACTCTCGTCTTAGTTCGACTGATAGGCGATACCAACTTATGCCTTCAAAGGAAGCTCAGAATCTGGAGACGATGGCCCGAGAGGACATCGATGATCTTATCATCGACGCCGCAGAGAGGAGAGCTTCGCGCGAGCGCAATATCGCGCGAATGCGCTTACTTTGGGAGCACCGAAAATTTCTTGCTAAGTTATCGGTTTGCGGTCTGATTGTCGCGACTCTTATTGCCTTCCTGATCCCCTCACGCTACACGTCGACCGCGCGACTGATGCCGCCGGACAGCCAGTCTGGAACCGGCATGGCACTAATGGCGGCATTGGCTTCCAAAGGTGGGTCGGGTTTAGGAATGATTGCGAGTGATCTGCTTGGAGCCAAGAGCACGGGAGCAGTTTTCCTCGGGATTCTCTCAAGCCGGACGATGCAAAACCGTTTGGTGGACCAATTTGACTTGCGACACCTCTACGGACATCGGCGCTGGGAAGATGCTCGCGATAAACTCGCGGACAGGACAGGTTTAGGGGAGGACCGCGTCAGCGGTATTATAACGCTTTCTGTTACCGATCACGATTCAAAACGCGCCGCCGCAATGAACAAGGCTTACATTGACGGGCTGAATTCCATGGTGAACGAATTGTCAACGTCATCGGCTCGAACAGAGCGCGTCTTCCTTGAAGGCAGACTGACGGAGGTGAAAGGAAGCCTTGAACAAGCGGAGAAGGATTTCAGCGAGTTTGCGAGTAAGAATACTGCGATCAATATTCCCGAACAAGGCAAAGCTATGGTTGTAGCAGCCGCGACGCTGCAAGGCCAATTGATAGCCGCTCAATCGGAGCTGGAGGGGTTGAAGCAAATCTATACGGCCAGTAACGTCCGGGTTCGTTCTACGCAAGCCCGAGTTGACGAACTTCGTCATGAACTCGATAAGATCGGCGGGAGAAATGACGGCGATGCTGGCAATTCGGAAATTGCGGATCAATCGCTCTATCCATCGATTCGTCAGCTGCCATTACTCGGAGTCACCTGGGCCGATCTCTACCGGCGTACCAAGATTCAGGAAGCGGTCTTCGAGGCTTTGACGCAAGAATATGAATTAGCAAAGGTTGAAGAAGCGAAAGAAATCCCAACAGTGAAGGTTCTCGACGAGCCGAACGTTCCGGAAAAGAAGTCCTTCCCGCCCCGGTTATTGATAATCAGCTTCGGGACATTCCTTTCATTGTTGTGTGGAGTAGTTTGGGTGTTGGGTAGCGCACGATGGGCAGCCGTTAATTCGCAGGATTCGGGGAAGATGCTGGCGGAGGAAGTGTTTGCAACGATGAGGACGAGATTGCCTTGGATGTCCCAAAATGGGTCAGGTCGGGACGTCCCTCGGGAAACCATGCAGGGCCTCCCGAGCGGGCCGAATGACCAGTCGGAGGAGAATCGTACGGAATGATTCGTTAGAGGAGAGTGGTACGGCCAGACCGATTAGGGCTCCGAGTGACACGACTTAGCGTGGTTCTTCGCGTTTCTTGAAATCCCGCTCACACTGCTTTGGGATCATGCCGCCGCAAATCTCCCCTAATAGTGCATTCCCAATACGAGAAATGTAAGCAACATGTACGGTTTTCGTCAGATCGCTGAATTCGCTCATAAGTTATTGTTTATTGTGTTAAATTTCTCCGCTGGATTTAACTCAACATTCGGGAGGGAACATGAAGGTCTTGGTGCTTGGTGGCGATGGTTATTGTGGATGGCCCACTGCGCTGTACCTTTCAAGCCGAGGACACGAGGTTGCCATAGCTGACAATTTCTGCCGCCGCCTGTGGGATCACGAACTCGGCGCCCAAACTCTGACTCCCATTCGTCCACTGCCCGAGCGCCTTCGAGCTTGGCACCGGGTCACTCGAAAGGTGATCGAGCCATTTGTGGGCGACGTGACAGATTTTGAGTTTCTGTCTGGAGTCATAAGGGAGTTCGAGCCTGAAGCGATAGTACACTTTGCTGAACAGCGCGCTGCCCCCTATTCGATGATCGACCGTCAGCATGCCGTATTCACGCAGGTGAATAACATTGTCGGCACGCTAAATATTCTATTCGCCCTCAAGGAATTTCGACCGGAATGTCATTTAGTAAAGCTGGGCACAATGGGCGAGTACGGCACTCCGAATATTGACATTGAAGAGGGTTTTATAAAAATACAACACAACGGCCGGGAAGACGTTTTGCCGTTCCCAAAGCAGCCTGGCTCGTTCTACCATTTGTCCAAGGTCCATGACAGCCACAACATTGCGTTCTGCTGTAAAATATGGGGCTTGCGCGCGACGGACCTGAACCAAGGTGTAGTGTACGGAACCGTGACCGACGAAGTCGAGTTGCACGACGATCTCGTCAACCGCTTTGATTACGATGAGGTTTTTGGAACAGCCTTGAATCGATTCTGCGTCCAAGCGGCGATCAAGCACCCATTGACTGTCTACGGCGCCGGAGGGCAAACTCGCGGGTTCCTCGATATTCGGGATACGGTTCGATGTATCGAGCTTGCTTGCTTGAATCCTGCGGCCCGAGGAGAATTTCGTGTTTTCAATCAATTCACCGAGCAATTCACCGTTTTGCAGTTGGCGCAGATGGTTGACGTCGCGGCAAAGAAACTTGGGCTGAGCGTCACGATCGATCACTTGATTGATCCTCGCGTCGAAGCCGAGAACCACTACTACAATGCTAAGCACACGAAGCTCGTAGACCTCGGTTTGGAGCCGCATCTTCTCTCTAGTTCCCTGCTCGATTCTTTAGTGAATATTGCCGTTCAGTACCGCGATCGGATTGACCCTGCCATTCTGATGCCCCGGGTGAACTGGAGAAATAGCCGGAACGATCGCCGTTCAACGGCTGCGGAGGCGGCCGTCGCAGGATAGGAAAACAAACGGGCATATCTCCGCGGCCCTCCGGCATCTTCGTGGGACATGCAAGGTCAAAGGGCTGTTTGTTTAACCTTGCATTACCTCTAGCCCCTTGGTCACCTGCCCCGAAACGCTTTAGCCCGCCGCAGATGTCGAAGAGCTCGCGGCGATTTGTGAAAAACGGAATTTCGGGATGACTCCGACTTGCGCGCCTCGCGGTCTGAATGTTTTCTGGTGATGTAAGGGGCCATACACATGGTTGATCCGATCAGAGTCACTGGAAAACTGCTAACAAGAAACTGGACCTTCAACCTATTAGGGCAGGCGCTTCCGCTTCTTATCGCGCTGCCGACTATTCCTTATGTGATTCACGGGATGGGCCCTGAGCGATTTGGGATTCTCTCGATTGCCTGGGTGTTGCTTGGGTATGTCGGATTCCTTGACCTTGGCCTCTCTCGTGCCACGACCAAATTCGTGGCCGAATATCTGGGGAGAGGCGAAGCCGAAAAACTTCCTTCGCTTGTTTGGACTTCGGTTTGGACCCAGGTTCTTTTCGGAATCCTCGGGACGCTTTTAACTTCGATGGTGATTCCTATCCTAGTAGATCGAGTTTTGAGAGTCTCACCCCTGCTTCGTGTCGAGACGAAGATGACATTTTTTATATTGGCTGCGTCATTGCCAATCGTTCTGGCAAGCAACGCGTTCCGAGGTGTTCTCGAAGCCGGCCAGCATTTCGATGCGGTAAACTATGTGAAAGCGCCATCGAATGCTTCCATTTTCTTGCTTCCCGCGATCGCATTACCGTTTGGATTTGGATTGCCGGGAATCGTGTTCATGTTGGTTTTGGCTCGGCTTGCCACGGTCGTGGCTTACCTGCTGTATTGTTTCAAGTTCTTTCCCAGTCTAAGGCACGACTTTTCTATCGACTCGAACATGCTTCGTCCGCTTCTGGTTTTCGGCGGCTGGGTGACCGTTTCGAATTCCTTGGGCCCACTCATGACCAACATGGATCGTTTCTTCATCGGGTCGATGGTTTCGATGGCCGCTGTTGGCTACTATACTGCGCCGTACGAAGCCGTCACGCGGGCGTGGATGTTCCCAGTCAGCCTTGCCGCGACAATTTTTCCTGCATTCAGCAGCCTCGACGCAGAAGGGTCCCGAAACAGGCTGGGGGAGTTGTATGCCCGGTCGCTCAAATCTCTGTTACTCATTCTCGGACCCATATTGTTGCTTGTAGTTGCCTTCGCTTCGGACATTTTGCGGCTGTGGCTTGGTCCGGAGTTCGCCGCGCAGAGCGCGGTGGTGCTGCAAGTCATTGCCATCGGGGTACTGTTAAGCTCGCTAGCCCTCATCGCCTTTAGTTTGCTTCAAGGCCTCGGTAGACCAGACCTAGCTGCAATGTTTCACGTTTTCGAGTTGCCGCTTTATGTCGGACTCCTTTGGTTTCTGGTGAAACATTGGGGCATCGTCGGAGCAGCCTTCGCTTGGACTATCCGAGTTGCTCTCGATACCACACTGCTACTCGGAGCTGTCGTTTGGCTCAAGCTTTTCCCCCGGCGAGAATTTGCCGACAACAATTTGCGGAGAGCAATTGTCCTCGTAATTGCATTCGGCCTTCTTCTATTGCTGCCCTGGTTGGCGGGAGTTTCCAATCTGAATCGCGTTCTATTTGCTGGCTTTCTCCTGACCGCTTTCATGATCACGGCCTGGAGTCTTGTACTCGACAGCAGGGACAGGAGTTTACTAATTTCTGCAGCAGAGCGTTTCCGAGGGGTCTCCCCGAGGGTCCAGTGAGCGGAACCGGCATAAACGAAATCATGGAGATTAGGAAAGAGGAGGTCAAGGGGTGTTACCTTTGCGGAAATGTCGGGTCGAGTCTCTATAGCGACTTGGCCGACCGGCTTTTTGGGGCGCCGGGGCGGTGGGGATTTCTGCAGTGCGAGGTGTGCGGGCTTGTTTGGTCAAGTCCTCGGCCCGTTCCCTCGGACATCGGAAAGGTGTACGAAACATACTTTACTCACGTTGATGGAGAGACAAAATTCAGATTTAATTCCCTGCGGGAGAAACTTAAACGGTCGGTGTATGCCACGGTTCCTGGTTACGAACGTATTGGATCCGGCGGCATCTGGAGCCAGTTGGGAAAGCTGGCGACTTCAATTTCATCGTTTAAAGAAATCGCTCTCTTGGGCTCGATGTGTCTAAACACCGGGGGACCGAAAGGCCGGCTTCTTGACATCGGATGCGGAAATGGAGACTTCCTGGCCATGATGAGGGAAGCCGGTTGGGACGTATTCGGCGTGGAACCTGATCCCGCTGCTGCAAACTTTGCGCGCGAGACGCATGGAATCTCGGTGAGGACTGGAAGTTTGGAAGAGGCAAAACTTCCCGCTAACACATTTGATGCCGTGACCCTTAGCCATGTAATCGAGCATGTGTACGACCCTGTGGAATTACTTCGAGAATGTCGGCGTGTTCTCACCGACCACGGAAAAGTAGTGATGGTGACGCCCAATGTAGCGAGCCTGGGACATCAAATTTTCAAAAGTTCCTGGGTTGCTTTGGATCCCCCCAGACATCTTCATCTTTTCAACTCAACGACTCTCGGGACCTGTTGCGACAAGGCTGGTCTCATTGTCACGTCAGTGCGTACTTCTTCGCGAATCGCTCCTTGGACCTGGGCCGCGAGTAAGACGATCGCGCGAAAAGGCACTTTTGTGCGGAAATCTGATCACACGCTAGGATCAAGGCTCCAAGGATTAGTGTTTCAACTGCGTCAGAATAAATTGCAGCGTACCCGGGCCGATGCAGGAGAAGAGTTGGTGCTTATTTGTTCGCGGTAACAGGTTCAGGTTATTCTTGGAGAGATTGCAGAATTACGCTTCAGAAAATTCTCGTATGCGGCTGGCATCGCAGGTTTAAATGACAGCGGGGACTTTCACATTACTGGTATTAGCTCTGTACGTTCTGCTTTTGCAGAGGCTAAATCGGCGAAACTTCATTGTTTCGCCCGTGGGTATACATATCGCTTATTTGGCGATGTACGTGGTTGTACCGGCCGTACTTCTTTACAACAGCGGCCTGAGTCACGAGGAGGGTAGTTACGGAATCGTTATACAGGAACGATGCCTGGAAATTCTTGATTTGGCTATTATTAGCATGGGAATTGGGGCAGGCTTGGCAGGCGCGAAATACAGGTTTTCTACCAGAAGTTTTGAAAGACTTAAACGTCTGAGAGACGATCTATCGGGGCCGGTGCAGCGCGCGAGAGTAAAACTAACTTTAATCTTCGCTTCCGTCATCACGGCAATCTTCTTCTACACAAACCGAGAATTTTTGAGTTTTCTAAGCAGTCCCGCTGCCCTGTTGCGGCATTATTTTTTTATTCAAACATTTAAGACAGATATCGAATTTGGAGCGAACTACCTGCTTCAGGGTGTACATCAGCTTTTCCCCATAATGTCCGTGGTTTTTCTCGCGAAGTGGTACATGAGCCACAAACCGCTGTACAGAAACTTGGCGATCCTTATCATCTGCATCGATGTGGTCTGCCTGTCTTTGTACGGCGCGGTTTGGGTGGCTTTTTCAGGAGTGGTCATGCTCCTCTTGATGAGGCAATATTTCCGACCACTCACTCGCAAAGATCTGGTCTGGGTCGCGCCCGGCTTGGTGATCATGATCGTGGGCTCTGTTGCTTATAAACACGGATACGTTAGCGTTGAGGGGCTAGATTATGACGCATTTCAATCCATCGCGGGTGACGTGCTGGGATCCCGGTTTTCCTCCGGTGCTGCCCAATTGCAGTTTGTTATTCAAATGTTTCCTACCCATCTGCCGCATATGTTCGGGTTGGGATTTCTCCATGATTTGATAGCGATGATTCCTTCTCCGATCAAGCGATCGATTTTCCCCGAAACTTACTGGGTGGGTTTCGACGGTTACATGTACTACTTGATGTTTGGGGCCTATGGAGGGTCGGCTCAGATACCTGTTATGGGTGAGTTTTACTGCGAATTCGGATCCTTAGGCGTAATTGTCGGCTCGATCGCCTACGGGTATTTCATTCAGAGGCTTTCTAATCTGTTCGCGGCCAGGAGGTTTAAATCGCTCACGGGAGTCGCTTTCGGAGTGATCCTAGGCTACCGCTTTGCCGAAGCGACAGTGGAAGGATTGGGCGGAAGGTTGATGGTTTCTGCCGCGTGGATTGTGATCTTATATTTCTTTTTTTCGCCAACGAAGGCGACCAGTCCAATTAGGCAAGAGTGCGCGGGGGGCGCGCTGCCACTTAATCCCCCCAAAATTGATGGACTGTAGCGTCGGGGCCGGCATTTCCATGAGGACAAAGCAGCGCTTTAGGCGAGGCAATCGCGCACCTTCAAGGGTTCGCATTTAGTGATATGACTTGCGGATAGCAATAAGTGCCGGTTTGGTTTATCGTAAATAGTCATTGCGAGAGCGGAGAGAAGCCATTCAGGAGTCATCTCTAAGATTGAACGGCCAAACCAGCCAGCAGAAGATATCAATCATCATTGTCAATTACTGCACTCGTAAGCTACTGGCAGATTGTGTCCATTCGATTCAGTCCAACAGCGATCAACAAGTTGAAGTCATCGTTGTGGATAACAACTCTAACGACGGAAGCGTCGAAATGATTCGGGCAGAATTCCCCCACATTGAATTGATCGCGAATAGCGAAAACGTCGGTTTTGCCAAGGCGAACAACCAAGGGATTCAAAAAGCCAAAGGCCGGTTCATTCTCCTCTTAAATAGCGATACGATCGTTCGACCGAAAGCGCTTCGGGTCATGGGGGAGTTTCTGGAAACGCACCCTGAGACGGGTGCCGTGACCTGCCGACTTTTGAATGCGGATGGAAGCGCTCAAGCGTCTATCAGCAAACGTCCGAGTCCGATGCTGCTGCTGTTCCGGATCTCGGGGCTTTCGAGGCTTTTTCGGACCGATCGCACGCGCCGCTTTCTCCGGAAGTACTGTGGCTTCTTGCTAGGCTCAACTGTGCGCTCCTACCTCGATCCGTACACGGCGAATGGTCCGCTTGAAGTAGAAAACATTTCCGGAGCTTGCTTGATGCTTCGTCGCGAGGCAATCGAACAAGTGGGCTTGCTGGATGAGTCCTTTTTTATGTATTTCGAAGACATGGATTATTGCATGCGGTTGCAAGACGCCGGCTGGAAGCTTTATTACGTACCTACAGCAGAGATTGTGCATTTGGTCGGTCAAAGTTCCGGAGGTCGCATGCGAAATTACAGCCTCCATTCCTACCGAAGCCTGTTTCTTTTCTACCGTAAATATTATTCATCTATCACAGTGATGTTCATCAGGTCCCTGGTGCTTATCGCAAGCCTGATCCAGTGGATGTGGATGGTTGTCCGAACTGCTTTTTCCAATCAGGGCATTTACCGGCAGAACCGAGACGACCTTGCGCAAGTAATTCGATTCTGTGTCAGCTAGTACCCAGAGGTAAAAAAATGACTTCTTATCCGGTGACGGTGGTTGTGGGTTCATAGGAGCAAACCTCGTATGATCGATCGGGCCCTTTTTATCCTTCTTTTCGGAAGCGCATCCGTATTGTTTTATACGTGGGTGGGTTATCCCGGTTTCATGTTTCTTCTGGGCCGTTTGCGGAAATGTCCAATCGACAAGAGAAAGATCACACCGACCGTCAGCGTTGTTATAGCTGTCCGTAACGAGGAAAAAGACCTCGGTGATCGCATTCAAAACCTCCTTGAACTCGATTACCCTGCCGATCTGTTTGAGATCTTAATCGCATCGGACGGATCGACCGATCGAACCGTCGAAATCGCCAGAGGGTTTGCGGATGAACGTGTGCACGTGATGGAGTTCACGAAGCGACGAGGCCGTGCGTTGGTTCACAATGACGTGGTGCCTCTCGCTAAAGGCGACATTATCGTTTTTACAGACGCCGCGACACGATTTGAGACCTCCTTTCTTTCCGAAATCGTTTCCAACTATGCCGATCCGAGGGTCGGATTTGCCAATGGCGTGGTGGATTTTCAGAACCGCGATGCCTCGACGGTTACGCAACAAAGGGGACTCTATTGGAGTTTCGAGTTATGGCTACGTCAGGCGGAAACTGACTGCGGAATCTTCCTATGTGCCAGTGGGCAGTGTATGTCGGTTCGACGAAATCTTTTTCGTCCGCTGCAGAATCCAACTTATGATGTTGATTTCATGACGCCGCTCGATGTAATTGAGGCGGGTGCTCTCGTCGTGCAAGACAGCAAAGCGAGAGCTACCGACTTGATGTTCAGTAGCTCTCAACAAGAACTGAAAGCTCAGGCGCGCATGGTTTCCAGGAACCTGGGTGGGTACTCAGACCGGCGATTCTTGGTCGGACCTGCGAGATTGGTCCCCTATGCGTGGAGCTTGCTTTCGCATAAGGTCCTGCGATGGCTAACTCCCTTTTTCCTTCTGACAGCCTTGCTGGGCAATATCCTACTGTCTGTGAGAGGCCATGCAATGTTTCTCTTACTTTTGCAACTGGCTTTCTATGCTGCTGCAGCCATTGGCTGGTGGCTCATGGAATTGAAACGTCCGGCGTCCATTTTCTCGGGTCCATTTGCCTTCTGTTTGGCGAATGTGGGCTTCTTCCTCGGCGTTATGAAGTGCGTTGGGAATGAGAGAGTTACAACTTACTGACAGCAGCTAGTTCTAGATGTTACGAACTCAATTTCGGGAGCGTGATCGGCTCAACGTTGCCGCTACTAGCGGGCTCCAGTTTAGTGAGTAAGGAAATCTGTGGGATCGAAAATGAGAACAAAGAAACAACCTTCCGCTATCTTAACGGACATAGGCGAAGTAGCAGAACTGGCGCGCATTAGGGAAGCGTATGGTCAGCGCGCACGAGTGATCCCAGCCGATCGTTATGCGCGAATCCATGCCGAAAATCTCTGCAGACATCATGAAACTGAAATCGCCATGTCTACCATGTTTCGAGCCATAGGGCTAAGTAGTCTCACCAGGCTGCGCATTCTGGACGTGGGATGCGGCCGAGGCGCCTGGCTTCGACAATTGTTGGAATATGGTGCTGAACCCACTCGTCTTTTCGGTCTAGACCTTCTGGAAGGTCATGTTCAAGACGCTCTGCGTCTTAACCCGGCTTTACACTTTGCATGCGGTGATGCCTCACAATTGCCTTTTCCGGACGGATGCTTCGACCTTGTGATTCAGTTTATGCTCTTCACATCAGTGCTCAGCGATCGTTTTAGAAAAAAGATATCTCAAGAAATGATGCGAATCCTTTCACCGGGCGGAAGAATCCTTTGGTACGATTTCATGTACAACAACCCAAAAAACAAAGACGTGCGCGGAATCGGGCGTGCGGAGATTCGTAGGCTCTTCCCCGATTGCTCAATGATGTTCCGACGCATTACCCTCGCGCCGCCATTAGGGCGCATCGTAGCCCGCTTTTCCCCTGCGCTTTATGCCGCATTGGCAATGATTCCTCCGTTGCGCACACACTACATGTGTCTGCTTCAAAAAAATTGAGCTTACTCTCGAATCGCGGCTGCAGGATTGACAATGGGTTCTGGGGTCGTCAAAAATGCCACACGTTAATCCGATTTTTAGCGTGAACTAATCTATACTCAAGTAGTATCTCTACAAGGGGAAGACGAATGCGCGATAGTTTCCTCCCGTTTTCGCCTCCGGACATCGGAGAAGAAGAAATTGGCGAAGTGATAGAGACCCTCCGATCGGACTGGATTACTACTGGGCCAAAAGTAAAGCAGTTCGAAGAAGATTTTTCCGCCGCCGTTGGCGCGCCGGCTGCTCTCGCACTAAGCTCGTGTACCGCGGCTCTGCACTTGGCGCTAGTGACTCTGGGCATCGGTCCAGGCGATGCAGTGATTACGACGCCTATGACTTTTTGCTCAACCGTTCACGCTATCGAACATGTCGGCGCTCGACCGATTCTCGTTGATGTTGAACCAGACACGCTAAACATTAGTCCTTCTAAAGTTCGCGAAGTTCTCGATAAAGCCAATAATGGCAACGGTAGCATTGAAACGATAAAAGCTATTTTGCCCGTTCATCTTTATGGCCATCCGTGTGAACTGGAATCTTTGCTTGAAATTGCCGCCGAAAATAAACTTGCAATCATTGAAGATGCTGCTCATTCACTTCCCGCCAAATATAAAAATAGGAGCATTGGTTCTTTTTCCCAATCTACTCCGGTTCCAATTCTCACGTGTTTTTCCTTCTACGCGACGAAGAACCTGACGACAGCCGAAGGTGGGATGCTCACGGGCTTGAGCGAACTCATAGATGAAGCCCGTATTTGGAGTCTCCATGGCATGAGCCGTGACGCGTGGAAGCGATACGGCGCGGAGGGCTCCTGGTTTTACGAGGTGGTACGGCCAGGATTCAAGTACAACATGACCGACATACAAGCGGCAATCGGTTCGCATCAACTTCGGAAACTGGCGGATTTTCACGCGCGAAGGCTGGAGATCGAATGCAAATATGACGAAGGATTTGCTGGGCTGAAACAATTCCAAGTTCCTGTCCGGCGAAGCCACGTGCAGCACGCCTGTCACCTGTATGTACTACGCCTAAATCTCGAGCGTATTGCGATTTCCCGAAACCGCTTTATCGAGGAACTGAAAACTCGGAACATTGCAAGTTCAGTTCATTTCATTCCCATCTATTTGCATCCGTATTATCGGGATAAGTATCAGTTCCAACCGTCTGATTTCCCGGTCTCCAGCTGCGAGTACGAGCGGATGTTCTCGCTGCCTCTGTTTACTAGAATGAGTGACCGTGACGTGAACGACGTCGTTGAAGCGGTATGCGAAATTGGAGAGAAGTTTGAAGTCCCTGAAAGCGTAGGAGAGGATTCAAAGGTTGCTCGTGCGACCCGTACCTAATATCTTGCTGCTCGGACTATGG
>Ga0302182_10001197_pt1 | contig 14081 bp, 10 predicted proteins | sample I_Palsa_N3_1_FD_198781 | JGI IMG/M metagenome (GOLD analysis project Ga0302182, IMG submission 198781) | Peat permafrost microbial communities from Stordalen Mire near Abisko, Sweden - I_Palsa_N3_1 | ecosystem: Environmental > Terrestrial > Soil > Palsa > Peat permafrost | place: Sweden...
AATCACGTTAGCGTAGGTTCGCCACACTCTAACGAAATCAGCTATTTCCCATAGTGCCGGTATCCACATGAATCGTTCCTGGAGTGGATGTTAAACCCGGTTGTTGTATGCCGTCAGGAGTCCACGTAAAAGTGTAGGTCTTACCTGCGGCATATGGGTTTGGTTCTGTCCCTAACGGATAATTCGTAGCGTTCGGCCAAGTCTCATTTTGTTTTAACGATTTGTCATGAGGGAGATGTGGGCAGAAATATTTCGCGTAGGTACTGGTGAAGACGCCCGAGACTTGAGCGACAAACTGTAGAGTGTCCGTAGCTTCTATGGTCACTTCAACTGGAGCAGTCGAATCCGTGAGAGGCACTACAACGATCGACAAGATAATTCTCCTTTAATTTAGGTACTTACCGGTTAGAGTTATGGTTTTCCGCTGTGAAGTGCAGGATCGCGAATGATCTCCTGCATATCCGGATCATCTTGGAGCTGGGTCAAAAGATAGCCTTTGTGCACAGCCGTTTCAAGATACCTCAGTGCCTGTTTGCGGTTCCCGCATATCTCGTATACCTCCGCAGCGTTGGCGAGAATCGATTGCTCATCCGGTGAAAGCGCAAGTGATGTCTGAGCGTGTTCTATTGCGGCGTCTCGTTTCCCATCCTTTGCCAGCATGGTCGCCAGCAAAGACTGTGCCTGGGCGTCCTGTGGCTTCAGCCGGATATTCTGTTCGAGCAGAGGCACAATTCGCTCGCGCACAGTCGTCGCTTTTGCGCTGTCTCCAGACCTCTCATATGCGATAAGCAGGTTGTTCCACACCATGTAGTCGTTCTGATTCAATTGCAGGGCTTTTTCATTAACTTCAGCAGACTCCTTATACCTCCGTTGAGCGAGATAGAGGCTCGCGAGATTCGCATACCCCGGGTAACTAGGGCCAAGTTCAATCGATTTCTTCAATGACTGCTCAGCGGCGGGAAGTTCCTTGGGATCTCCCGAGTCCACATAAGTAGCGCCTAGATTCAGATAAACCTCCGCATTGTCCGGAGTCATATCAATCGCTCTTTGTAGTGCCGTGATCGCTTCCGGATATCTCCCCTGGCGATCGTAGAAGTTGCCGATGAGGTTATAACTCTCCCAATCGTCCGGCTTCAGCGCGACTGACTTTTTGTACGCAGCTTCCGCATCGGCAACGCGACCAGACCGTTCATACGCGCGGGCAAGCCCTCTCATCGCTATCGCGTTTCGCGGATCAAGTTCGAGAGCATGTTGAAACTCCTGCAGCGCAAGCTCCCGCTTCCCACTCACATCATGAATCCGCCCAAGGGTGACATAGGCTGCAGGCAAACTACCATCGAGTTCGATCGCCTTTTCAAGATTGCCCTGTGCTTCGTCAAGCCAGTGTTGGTTCTTATCCAATTGGTACTTGATTCGATAAGCCTCGCCAAGCTGGCCGTAACCAAGAGCGAACTTAGGGTCGGCCTTGGTAGAGGCATTAAGAACGTCGATCGCCCGATCCAGATTGCCCGCTTTGTCATAGCGCTGCATGTATCCCAGAGCTGTGAGGTAGTCTTCATAAGCTGCAGGCACCACTGAGCCACCGGTGTTGTGCAGCATCTCAGCGGATACAGGCAGATCCATCAAGTGCGCCAACCGCGACACCGCTTCATCCTGCAGCGCTGAAAGATCCCCGGCCTGATCCACAACATCGACAGACCCAATCAGCCGAAGATTCTCCGTATTGATCAAGTTGAGGTTAAGGTTTACCGCTGTTCCATCGCGCCGAACGCTCCCGCCGATCACGAGATTTGCGCCAAGAGCCTTGAGCGCAGTAGCGGGGTCAGTCACCTTCATGCGGCGAATCTCGCTCGTAGGAATCACCCACAGAGACTTATTCCCCACATCGAGATTTGAAAGCTTTCCGGCAAGAGTATCCACCAGACCTTCGCTCAGCGCTTCGTTCTCAGGGTTATTTCCAGTGCTGGTAAAGGGCAGAACGGCGATGTGCTCTTCGCTCACTTCGATGTGGCTGCCAAAGAGCTGTTCTCGGACGCGGGGAAATAAGAACAAACAGCCCAATAGAATCGTCACACCGAAGACGAATACCCAGGGCAGCCACTTGTTCCGAGGTCTCTGTTTCTTGGACCACGTAGAGATAGAGGCTTGCTCTACATACTTACGGATATCGTTTGATCGGCTTGCAGTCTTCCGACCAGTGGATTCTTTTTGTATTGCAGGCTCGGCCGAAAGCTCGCTTCGCACGCTCTGCAAATCAGCCAGCATCTCCGAGCAGTGTTGATAGCGCTTCTCAGCATCTTTCGAGAGGGCTCGGTAGATGATTCTCTGCAATCCAAGGGGTAACCCGTCAAGCGACTGCGGCGGCTCACTGAGGATTGCCATCAAAATCGCTGGAACCGCAGGTCGGTCGAAGGGATTGCGTCCCGTCAGCATCTCCGCGAGAACGACGCCAAGCGACCATATATCCGTTCGTTGATCGGTTCGTTGACCCATTGCCTGTTCTGGCGAGACATACCTTATAGACCCAACGATGCCGCTCGCTGTCGCTGTCTCTGCACTGATCAAACGAGCCAAGCCGAAGTCGACGAGTTTGACAGCCTTCGTGTTCGTCAGCATCACATTCGATGGCTTAACGTCGCGGTGAACAATCTGATGAGTATGTGCTTCGCACAGACCTTGCGCGATCTGGATCGCTATATCGACAGCTTCGATCGAACTCAGTGGGCCGCGAAGAATTCTTTGAGCCAGCGAGAGTCCGTCATAGAATCCCATGACAATAAACGCACGGCCATCCGCCGTCTCTTCGATTCCATGGATGACGCCGATGTTCGGATGGTCCAGAGACGAAGCCATTCGGGCTTCACGGACGAAATATTCCTTTTCCCGAGAGTCGCCATTCAGCGAAGATGGCAGAAATTTGAGTGCCACCGCTCTTTCGAGCCTGGCGTCCCACGCACGGTAAACCACACCCATGCCCCCGGCACCGGCGATACCGAGAATCTCGTAGTTATTCCCAACCAGTTCTCCCACTGGGAGAGCGTTAGTAACCTCAGCCATTTAACTCGCTCGCTACCATAAACCGGGGGCAGTAATCTAGGTTCGAAACCTTCCTAGGGTATCATTCGGCACGATACGCAGTTGTGATTGCCCACATGAAGCCCGATGCATGGACCATGTTGGCGCATATCTCTACTCTATTCATATCGTGCCGCTATCATATTGATTCGTAGGGTACCGATAAAAGGACAGGATGACCTTGGGCAAATTCTTCTTTTGTGTTTTATTCTGTATGGCTCTCATTCCTGGTGGGACAAGCTCTGTCGTAGCACAAACCAAGTCAACCACGGATGCGCAGAAGCCCCTTGTGATTGTCGTTACCATTGATGGCTTTCCGGCCCGCGCACTTGCCGACCCGCGTCTGCCGATGCCCACCTTGCGTTCTCTTGCTGCTAAAGGCGCTGTCGCAACCGCGATGCAGCCGATCAACCCTACGGTGACCTGGCCAAACCATACCTCGATCATCACCGGCGTCAACGCCAGTCAGCACTTCGTCATGGCAAACGGATTGATTGTGTTGCCCGCCGACGGGACAGCTCCTAAAGTCGAGCCCTGGACTGACAAAGACAAGTTGGTTCATGCACGAACCCTTTACGATGCCGCTGCAGAGAAGGGGCTGACGACTGGTCAGGTCGACTGGGTCGCGATCCAGGGGGCAAAGGGGGTGCGCTGGCAATTTGGAGAGAAACCTGATATCCAAGACGCAATACCGCAGGAGTTGATCGCTCAGGATCTCTTGACTTCGGAGCAGGTAGAGCACTTTGGAGAGCAGAGCAGCCCCGCATGGCGAGATGAGGTATGGACCGATGCTGCCGTCGACATCCTCACAAAGCACAAGCCGAATCTTCTTCTCTTCCATCTGCTTCAAACCGATTCCATCCAGCATGAATATGGACCGTTGACCCCCGCCGCGTATGCATCCTATGCGTTTGCGGATCACTGTCTGGAACGTGTCGTCGAAGCCGCGCGAGCCGCGGGTGTTCTTGAGCGCACCACTTTCTTCATCCTTTCCGATCATGGCTTTGCAGCCTACACGCACACGATTAGCCCGAACGTCGCTCTCATCGAACAGGGGCTGCTCCAAAAGAATGGTGATATCTACGCGGGGTCGGTATGGATCAAGGCTGAAGGCGGTGCAGCTTCTCTCTACATTCGTGACCCGGCACTTCGGGCGTCCCTGGTGCCGAAGCTAAAAGCCTACTTCACCAGCATCCCCGGCATCGAGCACGTCTACACGAATGAAGAAGCCCGTTCCATTGGACTTCCCTCGGAGACGGCATCGGACCAGGCTCCGCAACTCTACCTCACCGCTGCACCAGACTATGCCTTCAGCGACGAACTGACGGGGCCGCTGAGTTACAGTCACCCGCCACGTGGTCAACATGGCTACCTCAATACGGTGACCGACATGCAAGCTCTGTTCGTTGCGTCTGGCGCGGCTATAAAACCGGGCATTCACCTTGGTCCGATCTCCAACCTGCAGGTAGCACCGACGATCGCGAAGATCCTGGGAGTGCAGCTGCCTGATGCCGCTCAGCCACCGTTGAACATAACTCTCCCGTAAGAGAACTACTTCGGCAGATCAATGCGATGCAGTGTCTTCGCCGGCTGTACTGGGTCAATTCTGGCCTCAGCGCGGATAATCAAGCGGGCTGAAACCTATGCAGCCCTTTCGGCGATTTTTTCGAAAAGGAACCTAACCGGTGAGGAAACTCATTGTCTAATCGGCGAATGGATAGAGCAGAGACAGAGGCGATCCGGGAGATACTCGGCGGCAATCGAGATGCCTATCGTGTGCTGATGGATCGCCACTTCTCTTCGGTGGCTCGTGTAGCGTTTCGCATCACCGGAAATGAGGAGGATGCGGAAGAGGCAACGCAGGAGGCGTTCCTGCGGGCTTATAACAAGCTGCACAGCTTTCGGCAGGACTCTGCTTTCTCCACTTGGATTATTCGAATCGCTATGAATACAGCCATCAATATCGTCGAGCGGCGCAAGCGCGATCTCTCCTATCGGGCACCGCGCATTGCGGACGAGCCCTCAGAGGCAGAAGGCACGGTGCGTGTCGCCGATCAGCAGGCAGGGCCGGAGAGCGAGTTGCTTGGCCGCGAGGCCGCTACTTTGCGTGAGACGGCGATGGAGGAGTTGACGCCGATGGAGCGGGCTGCATTCACGATGAGACATATGGAAGAGGTTCCGATGGCGGAGATTGCGGAGGCGCTCCATATTACGGTGAACTCCGCGAAGCAGGCGGTGTTCCGGGCGGTTGCAAAGCTGAGGCGTTCGCTCGCGCCGCTAGCAGGAGGGGTGCGATGAAACACTTTGCCGAAGAAGACTTGATCGCCTATCAGTTGCATGAGAGCTCGAATGAGACTGCGATCCGCAAGCATCTGGAAGAATGTGCAGAGTGCGCCGCAGTGTCGGAGTCGATCGCCGAAACCCTGCGTGTGTTTTCCGCGGAGCCGGTTCCACAGCTTGATCTGGAGCATAACTGGCAGCGGCTGCGCGGAAATCTGAGCATATTGAGTGTGGAGCGGTCGAAGCCGAAGTGGTTTGGCTTTCGGTGGTTGGCATGGCCTGCTATCGGTTTGGCGATGGCAACGTTCCTCGTAGTGGTCTTCGTCGCGTTGCACGGGCATCACTTAGTGAAGACGCGGCCAAATCTAGCCATCAACGGACACGGGCCGCTGACGACGGAGCCCAGCGATCCGGCAGTTGCTGATCATCTGGATGCCGCAGAGCGCTTGCTAACAGAGGTCAACAACACTCAAGGGCCGCTCGATGAGACGACACGGGAACAGGCACATAACTTGTTATTGAAGAATGCGGTTTATGTCCACACGGCGAGACAGAGCGGCGATGTAGCGCAGGCAGCGGTCTTGGAAAACCTTGGCCGCGTGCTGACTACGCTGGACAACGAACCCGAAACTTCGCACGGTACATGGCGGCTGCGGCTGGAGATGAATACAAGCGGATTGCTTTTGGACATAAGGATCCTGCGGCAGAACGACGATCAAAATCAAGGAGCAACCCAATGATGTCTTTTGCTCGCATTACACTCTCCTCGGCTCTGTTTTTATTCTCGGTAGGTACACCGTTGCTTTATTCCGAGCCTCTTTATGCATTGATGCCTGAGCTTAGCGCGACACCGGTGCAGGACGATGCCGCTTACACGACGGGCTCGAAGGCAATGGATGAACATCGTTGGCAGGATGCGGTTACCTCGTTCGATAAGGTGATCAACGCGAAAGGGAGACGCGTGGACTCGGCCCTTTATTGGAAGGCCTATTCGCTGAACAAGCTCGGCAAACCTCAGTTGGCTGCGGCTACATGCGATCAACTACACGCGCAGGATACGAACAGTCCATGGAATCGCGACTGTTCCGCCTTGACTGTGAGCGTTCATATCGATACGCAGGCGATAGTGGAGAGTATGAAAACTGTGAATTCCCAGATAGGTGCGGCGTCCGATTTTGCGGGAGAAGGGCCAGGATTCTGGGATAGCAACAGTCCGGCGCGCGGCTCCGACGAAGACCTGAAGATGCTGGCTCTGAACTCACTTCTGAATCAGGATCCGGCACGGGCGATCCCTCTCTTGCGTGGGGTTCTTAATGGGAACGGCTCTCCCGCCATGAAGAAGCATGCTCTGTTTGTGCTGGCGCAGAGTAAATCACCTGAGGCAGAGAGCATTCTGCACGATGCAGTAACGGGGAAGATGGATCCGCAGCTGCAACGAGAGGCCATTCAATCCATGGCAGTCTTTCAGGGCAAGCGTGCGAACGACACTCTGGTAGAGGTCTATAAGACGACTAACGACTTGAAGATCAAGAAGTCGGTGATCTCCGCTTTGTTTATTACGCAGGATGCGCCAAGAATGGTAGAGCTTGCGCGAAACGAAAAAGATCTCGAGTTGAAGCGAAGCATCGTGTCGCAGCTTGCTTTGATGAATGATAAGGCTGCAACGGACTACATGATGGAGCTGCTGAAGTAACGCAGCTTCTCCCACTCACAATCTGCGATGTAACCGATTCAGATGTTCAGGAGAATATCGATGCGAACCCTCGTGCGTATTTTTGCCGCCAGTATAGTGCTGTCCGCAGCCACCGCTCTTATCGCGCAGCAGCCGGAGATAGTTCACTCACAACTGAAGACGCAGACTGTCGATCATGGCCTTAGTGCGGCATTGGATGGGCTAAAGACGCAGAAAGGCACGACATGGGTGGGCTATTCGATCCCCGTCAAGGAAAGGGTCTCTTCAGGCTGGGGAGCGAACCGCGTTGCATATCTCGAAGGCGACAATAGCTATACCTCGAGCGACTCGTCGAAAGAAGACACCAAGTCTTTCGATCACGCAGTGATCTTGCTAAAGATTGCGGATGGTGCAGTCACCAGGATTCATGTGGAGAATCCGGATCGCACGTTGGATGCGGGCGGACTTCCGCTGGTCTGGTTGAATGGCGTAAACGAGGACGAGAGTGTTCGCGTCTTGGCAGAGTTGGTGCGTCAAAATGACACCGAGCATCTTCACGACAGCGCCATCTTTGCTATCTCTATTCATCAGACGCCTGCGGCTACCGGAGCTCTCGTGAATCTTGCCGGACCCGGGAACGATCTTAAGATCCGAGAGAAAGCAGCGTTCTGGCTGGCGAATCAGCGCGGCACGGAAGGGTTTCAAGCTATTCAGCATCTGGCTCGTACCGAGGGTGACGATAAGTTCCGCGAGAAACTGACCTTCGATCTGACATTGACGAAAGACCCACAAGGACTGACGGAGTTGATCCGCATGGCGCATGAGGACGCTTCACCCCAGGTCAGAAAGCAAGCGCAGTTCTGGATGGCAAACAAAGGCGGTAAGAAGGTTGTCGCCGAACTACGGGAAGCTGCGTCAAACGATCCCGACACTGATGTTAGAAAATCGGCAGTCTTTGCGCTGTCCCGACTCCCTGGTGATGAGGCCGCTACGCAGTTGATCGCTGTCGCGGATTCTAGCCGCAACCCTGAAGTCCGGAGACAGGCTATCTTTTGGCTGGGGCAGTCCAGTGATCCCAGAGCGCTGGATTACCTCACCAGGCTGCTGAAACAGTAGAGATCTGACGGAACGGGGTGGCATGCAGAGCCGTCACCTCGACGGCTTGGTCTGCCCCGCGCTTTTAGATCGCTCCTCCTCGAGACGAACCGACTGCATCGGCCCAACGCCGTGGTTCCGGCGAAGCGCCTCCGCGATCCCTGCATATCGCGGCGAGTCCCTCAGGAGGAACCAGCACTCGCGATCACCCTCACCGTACTGCCAGCCCCTTCGTCGTCGATAGAACTCCGATCCATAAGGTGCCAGCCACAGCTCATACTGTGGCGCGGAGCCTATCACCAGGTTGCGAGTCATATTCGGCCACGTCCGTCTCTCATACCGTGACTGCCATCCGGGTTGGACCAGGCAACTCTCGGGTTGATCCGGATGGACAACGATCACATCTGCCGTCAGACGCTCAACATCCGCAGGCTGTATAAACCGATGGGCAAACTCCGCAGTGTTCAATCCCCACGGATCATAGGTGGTCCATCCCGAATAGTAGGGTAGAAATCCAGTCTCCGTCGTAATCATTGTGCCGTGTTCCGGCATAGCATTCAGCGCCTGCCCGATGCTCTTCGAATCGTTGAACTGCATATCGCGGAAGGTGCGAAACTCGCGATAAAGCGGCATCGCAATCAAAACCAGCCACGCAACAAAGCCGACGCGCAACAGTACCCGCAGCGAAGAGGATGTCATCTCCGGCCAATGGACTGCCAGCAAAATCGCAGCAGCAAGCGGCAGATAGTAGAAAAAGCGATCCCCGATATTTTGATCGAGCCGCATCATCCAGTAAAACGCCGTCGGTACCGCGATCAAACCAACAAACAGATACTTAGGTCGCAATCCTCGACGCAGCACTATCGGCATCAGGAGAGCCGCGTCGAACAGCAGATATTTAAGACTCTGCTGCATCGAATGAGCGACAACCAGCCCCAGCACCCTCTGCGCATCCGATTTGACCAGGAATGGCAACGGGAAAAACTCACCAAAATAATGCACTCTCCATGCGAAGTACATCACCCCCGGAATCACGAAGAAGGCCGCCAGCTTCCCCAGTGATCTTCTCCCCTCGGTCGAAGCAAGCACCAAATACGCAAGCAGCGGCAGTACAAACACAATCCCATCCGGCCTGAAGAGGCACAAGCCCAGCGCAACAAGAGATGCCCATCCCGCTCGACTTTCACTCACCATCAAGACCAGTAGCGCAAGCAGCATCGCATCTGGAAGAATCGCAAAACCCGAAGCAGCGGCGAAGATCTGCGGGAAGAGAGCTGCCGCTCCCACGATCGCGAGCACCCTCAACATGGAGATACGCATGCGTGCCAGCCGCAGCAACACCACCGCCAGCCCCGCGAGCGATCCAACATTGACCGCCGCCGAAAACCAGAACGGAGCAATGCCAGCGCGCATGGCCCCGGCAACCAGCGCCATCCATGCAAAATCCGTTGCGCCCTCTGCATGCGGTCCGCCTGCAAAAAAAGTAATCGCCCCACGCAGCGCGAGATTCCTGCTGTACGCAAATAAAATCATCGCGTCTTCGGCCGGCAAAAAATACTTTGGAACTATTGCCAGGCAGATCAGGCTTACCGCACCGTATACCCTCAGTAGCCACACGAGTACGCGCTCAGCTCCCGCAAGCTTCGCTATTGATTCACTATGCGACAAGGGCGAGCGCTGGACCTCTCCGGCAGACGATTGTGGATCGAGTTTTGACAAAGGTGGATGGCTACTCATAGCCGTGCAGATCACGACCAGTTACCAATATAAATTCCGCGGACCTCCCTGAAAATCGCGACCTCAGCGTCTGACCTGGAATGCCACGGCTATTTTTCTGTTTTGCGCAATAGTCTGCCGCGTACTAAACTTCAAACAGGGAAGAGTGGCCGAGTGGTTGATGGCTCCAGTCTTGAAAACTGGCGTACCTGAAAGGGTATCGGGGGTTCGAATCCCTCCTCTTCCGCCATTTACTTTGTGAGGTCTCGGAGTAGCGATTAGCTGCGGCAGAGACTCGCAGAAATCCCCATAAAGCGACAACGGCGCGTTTAGTCAGCTGTGCGCCTTTTGTCTGTAACCTTCGCTTTCATGCTGGCAGGGCCGATCTACAACCTCGCTACGCGGCGGAAACGCATCCGACTCAACCCAATAGGCTAGGTGATAATCCTGGTGACCGGACCACCGCTTGGTCTGGCTCTGGGAAAGACGGAGCTTTGGGATCGACTCCTTGCGCACACAATGGGCTTGCGCCGTTGACTCATTTCTGCCCAGATGAGCGCGATAGAGACTTCGACTAAGCGCAAATCGGCTTTCCTCACCACGCAAAAGTTCAACGAAGCCGGTCAATCGCGCCGCCTTCAAAACGAATTAGATCGTTTCGTTGCAACAACATAATCCGCTTAATAAGAAATTGAGACGTTATTGAAGCTGGATTGAGGCGGAGAACTCGCGTTTCATGTCACAACGTAAGCATTGGATCGAGTCCATCGAGGACGAGAAAGCGATGCACTCGCGAAAACCACACCAGACTGCGCAAGTGCACTCCTCCGCTCCTCAACATGAAAGGTCGGCATGATCTTTAATTCCCTGGTCTTCGTTGTTTTCTTTGCCATTGTCCTCATCCTCCACGCAATGCCATTTTCATGGAGGGTGAAGAAGATCAACCTTCTCATCGCCAGCTACATCTTCTATGCCGCCTGGAATCCGCCGTTTGTAATTTTGCTCTGGTTATCGACTGTGGTCGACTGGTTTGCCGCCCGCGGGCTCGCGCAGGCAGAGCAGCAATGGAAGCGCCGCGCCTGGATGCTGCTCTCCATCGTTGTAAGCCTGGGACTGCTGTGTTACTTCAAATACGGCCACTTCCTCGTCGAGAACTTTGCCCATCTCGTGTCGCTGGCCGGGTTCAAGTACAGTCCGCCACAATCGAGTATTGTCCTTCCCATCGGCATCTCGTTTTACACCTTCGCCACCATGTCCTATACGTTGGACATCTATCTCCGTCGCGCGGAACCTGCACGCAATTTCCTCGACTACGCCCTCTTCGTTACCTTCTTCCCTCATCTCGTGGCCGGCCCCATCATGCGGCCCACCGAGTTGGTCCCGCAGTTTGAAGTCCCCCACAAAGCAACGCCCTATCAGTTGCGTTTCGGCCTGGCCCTGATGACCCTCGGTCTCTTTGAGAAGGCAGTCCTGGCCGATGGTTTTCTCGGTCCAGTCGTCGACCAGATCTACAATGGAAGAACCGTCCCCGGCTTCATAGATGCATGGGTGGGGACGCTCGCCTTCAGTGGACAGATCTTCTGCGACTTCGCCGGTTACTCTATCACCGCTATCGGAGCAGCCCTCTGTCTCGGGTTTGCTCTCTCCGACAACTTTCGCTTTCCCTACGCCGCCATCGGGTTCACGGACTTCTGGCGCAGGTGGCACATCACCCTCTCTGCCTGGCTGCGTGACTACCTCTACATTCCCCTCGGCGGTAATCGCCACGGAAACGCAAGGACCTACTTCTCGCTTCTGGCCACCATGCTTATCGGCGGCCTTTGGCACGGCGCGAGCTGGACCTTCGTAGTCTGGGGCGGCCTGCACGGACTCTATCTGTCAGTCGAAAGACTGCTCCGCAAGCAGTTCTCTGGATATCGTCCGGGACGCATCGCTTCCGGCTCGCTCGGCCTGTTGACCTTCGTCCTCGTAAACATCGCATGGGTCTTCTTCCGATCAAAGACCTTTCATCAGGCCATCGTGATCCTCCGCGGCATGTTCGGTAGAAATGCGCACGCCGAACCCGCTCTGGCAGCGATCTACATCATCACCACCGTAGTCATAATCACCGGCCTCGTCCTTGCCCACTGCTCCATGCGCAACCAGACGCTTGAAGCAGCTATCGGGCGCTCACACCCAACAGCACTGACAGCCTTGTGGACGATCATGGCCTTCGCAGTGGTAATCCAACACGGAGAGAGCAATGGCTTCATCTATTTCCAGTTCTGAACAGATCGGCGCCGACACCAGCCGGCAAACGTTGCCCTCCGGTCTGCGGCTTACAGCAGCCGACCGGCCAGGCGTTGCGCAGCCCGTACCGGAGCGCGACATTCCCGACCAACCCTGGCGCGGAATCTCGCTGGTCGTCCTCGTCCTCCTGATCCTGCTCACGTCCCTCTGGGAGTGGAAGATGCGCAGCCTTAAGCTCGTCCCTGGCGATGAGAGCGACGGCACGTACGATAGCTGGGCTCGACTGCGACACCAAGTGGATAAGCGTGACGTGCCTGTGCTTATCATCGGTGACTCGCGCATCCTTTACGACACTGACCTGGATCGCGTCGCGCAACTCACGGGAGTTCGCCCGATACAACTGGCGATAGTGGGCAGCAGTGGGTTACCCATCCTTGAGGACATTGCCGATGATTCTCACTTCAAAGGGTTGGCTATCGTTGGAATGGCCGAAACCGCGTTCTTCGATACAAAGCACACAGTCGCTCGACCGAAGGAAGCACTTGAGCTGAGCCGCTGGGAGTCGCCCTCTAAACGTGCCTCCTACCAGATCCAACGTGTGATCTCTCCTGGCCTGGCGATGCTTGATGAAGACTATCAACTCAGTACGCTGATCTTTCACCTCGATCCTGATTGGAGGCACGGAGTGAGAGGGCCCTACCATGATGTTTGGAAGGTAGGGGAATCGGGTGCGGATGGACAAGCCTGGATCTGGCGCAGGCTCGAACACGATCAACGACTGAGCGCACATGCCAGGAGCGTCTGGCACCAGCTCTTTCCACCATTCCCGATTGACGACAAGAGTATCAATGGGATACTCGTCCGAACCAAGACCGCTGTCGACAAGATCCGTGCTCGCGGCGGCGACGTAGTTTTTGTACGACCTCCTTCTGGCCCCGATATGCGCGCGATAGAAGACAAACACATACCCAAGGCCCGAGCATGGGACGCCCTGCTCGCCTACACTCACACCAACGGTATTCACACTGACGATCTTCCCGCGTCGCAGAACCTAGTCCTTCCCGAGGGTTCTCATCTCACCCGCGCCTGCGCAACCGTCTTCACCGACGCCTACATACGCGTCGTCGCTCAGCAAACACCGCTGTTACATCTCAAATCCGATTTGCCACGAGCACTCTCGACCCAAGATTGCGTTCAAACCCCAGTAGCCAGTATGCATTAGTTCGTGCTGCACGGACCGCAAAGCGCAAGTGCGAGCGAGGAGAAAACTCAGAACAGGAACTTTGCCATATCGCGGCCAGACTCTCCTCTAAAGATCGGCAGTAAGGACCGTTTTGCAACAAGTAGAGAATGACAAGATCAATGCCTATTTTTTCGAATTCATAAGTCGTATTCTACGGCGGCAGTCCCATTTCCGCTCCAACCAGGCGAACAGTCAAGGCGAAACCCTCTCTTAATGAACTCAGATCTCCCAGCCTCTCCTAGCTTCCGGTTTTGCAGGCGTGTCTCAGAAGCTTGGCCCTTCATATAGGGTGGATACGCAGTCTCCTAACGACCGATGTGCCCCGGGCGCAAGTGATGATGCTTGAGTCCGAATGCTCCTACGTGGATTGTCATCGGATGGGCAGGGTTTAGCACGAAGGTCGCCTTCTGATCTGGATCGCAACGATCCTATAGATCGCCCGGAAATGCTTTGCTGATTGCCCGTCCCACTGTCACAACTATCAGTTCTTTCGCCCGCGTCGGGATCCTAGACTTAGAGGAGTATGTACACTGTGGCGCCTCGTGCCCCGAGCCGACCGAAGGAGGGATGCATGACATTGCCTGATCAAAAGAAGGCAGTCAAAGGAGAGCTAGAAGTCTCGTCAGACATTGCTAGTAGTACGCAATTACTTCGAGCCTTCCTCGTCTGTCTACTCTTTGTGATCATTTCCGCATCAGAGAGATGTAGGGCGCAATACAAGGGAGACCATATTCCCGGCTTCGCAGGTCTGGAGAGCGGGACGCAGGCTCC
>Ga0302182_10001206_pt1 | contig 14022 bp, 16 predicted proteins | sample I_Palsa_N3_1_FD_198781 | JGI IMG/M metagenome (GOLD analysis project Ga0302182, IMG submission 198781) | Peat permafrost microbial communities from Stordalen Mire near Abisko, Sweden - I_Palsa_N3_1 | ecosystem: Environmental > Terrestrial > Soil > Palsa > Peat permafrost | place: Sweden...
CCGTGCAGGTTGTTCGTTCCACCCCTGGTCACCAGGTTCACCTGGCTGGCGCTGAATCCGAACTGTGCACCGTAGGTGGATTGTTGCACGGCGAACTCCTGGATCGCGTCGACGGAGAGAATGACAGCAGCTTGCGCTTCGGATGCATCGATATTGGGCATTCCATCCAGCGTGTAGCTGTTTGAGGTCGCCCGCTGACCGTTGATGCTGATGCCTGATTCGGCGCCTTGCCGGAAAGCCGAAGCCTCGGTCGTAACCGTGACTTGTCCTGGGGTAAGGCGAAGCAAGTCAAGGAAATTGCGGCCATTGAGTGGCAGGTCATTCACCTGCTGCCGGGAGATCTCCTGGGATACGGCGGAAGTGTCGGTATCCATGGAGACCTGATTGGCAGACACTTCAACGCTCTGTGCAACCGAGCCTGGCAGCAGTTGCACGTTCACGCGTACCTGTTGCGCCACAGCCACAGGAACGTTATCCGTCACGGCCTTTTGAAAGCCGGCTGACTCGACGACAATCTTGTATGTGCCCGGCGTCAGGTAGGGAGCGGTGAAATCGCCCGCCGAACTTGTTTCAGCGTGAGTTGTGACGCCTGTCCCGACATTGGTGATGTCGACGCCGGCTCTCGCGATCACTGCCCCTGAGTTGTCGGTGACCGTGCCAAGGATTGTTCCCGTGGAACCGCCTTGCGCCAGGAGTAGAGACGCGGGAACGCAAAGCAGTATCGACATCCATAGCATGCGCAATTTCATATTTCAGTCCTCCTCAAAGTGGGTCACAGCCATCGTGCAAATCAAGACGATCCGAGTGTGGTCTATCCGAACAGTCTTTGATTCATTTAGTAATGAGCACTCAACGATCGTGCAGAGCTTCAACCGGGGCCAAATCTCTTGTCAACGAGCATCTGAACGAATTTCAATATTTCGCATTGCGAAATATGGAAAACAACGGCAACTTGCAGCGGCGCCCTTGTTGATAATGTGCGTTTTTCGCCAGTTTCCATCACATTGGACATGCCGCCGCGGACTCCTCCAGGAAGTCGTGGGCGAGCATAATTTCGCAATGCGAAATGGAAAGCGTAGATCTCTCCACTGCGCTCCGCTTCGGTCGGATGACGAAGGGTAGGGTCCGGAACGAAAAGCTACGGTGGGGCTCCGCCCATCGTTGCCAAAAGGGGAATCCTCGATTTAGAGTTGACACCTCGAAGTGACCCGCGATCTTTCGGATCGGCACAATTGCCGGTCTCTCTCCTGATGTCAGCAAAACGATCGAGCGAAACACTGGCATGCCCATGAGGATGTGCCGCCAACACGAGGAAACGGAGCAGGCATGTCTGGAATACTGGCTGGTATCGGATGGCACATGGTCGGCGCAGCATCGGGCGCGGCATTCTATGCGCCTATCGGGAAAGTAAAGAAATGGCCCTGGGAGATCACCTGGGCGGTGGCCGGCCTTTTTTCCTGGATCATTATGCCCTGGTCCGTAAGCTTCCTGCTCCTTCCTCACTTTGGTGCTTTTTATCAATCGATCACCGGGCACGTGCTCCTGGTGGTGGCTCTGCTCGGAGCCATGTGGGGTGTCGGCAATGTCAGCTACGGATTGACGATGCGGTATTTGGGTTTGTCGTTGGGAATCGGGGTGGCCATGGGAGTGACGCTCATGGTGGGTACGCTGATACCACCACTCCTGCACGGACAGGCCGCGGCATTGTTTACCACCAGGAGCGGTCTGCTCACGATGGCAGGGGTAGTGGTGGCCCTGATCGGCGTAGGAATCGTTTCCTACGCCGGCCATCAGAAGGAGCTACAACTTCGCAACGAAGCCAGAGAGTTCAATTTGAAGCTGGGGATCCTTCTCGCCGGAATGTGCGGGCTGTTTTCGTCTGGGATGTCATTTGCGATTGACGCAGCAAGGCCGATGGAAACCGCGGCGCTTCACCTGGGGCTAAACCCACTGTATGCGGCGATGCCAAGTTATGTAGTGATCATGGGCGGCGGCGCATTGATCAATTTTGGTTACTGTTTCTTCCGGCTGGTTCTCAACCAGGGCACTTCATTCGGAAGGGAATTTTCCCAGTCTCAGGGAATGCTTCTCAGAAATGGCAGCCTGGCGGCCACCGGCGGAATCATGTGGTTCCTGCAATACTTCTTTTACGCCTGGGGCGCCGGCAATATTCCGCAACGCTTGTACTACGTCAACTGGATGTTGCACATGAGCGGTTATGTGCTGTTCGGCGGCCTGGTAGGTCTGGCGTTGGGTGAATGGGCGGGCGTGGGGAGCAGGCCTGTTCGGCTGCTGTGGATAGGGATGCTGGTGATCATCGTAGCCGCGAACCTGGTGGGCCTGGCCATGTAGCGTTATGCGCTGATCAAGCTATCATTCGGATAATAATGGTCAACGGTAGAGGGCGTGACGAGCTTATGATCCACAAACACTGCCGCCGGTACAGGCCGGCCGGACAAGATATCAAGGCTCACCCGGATCAATTCTTCTCCATAGCGCTCAGGGAAATAAGCTACTGACCCTACTAATCCCGTATTCGGTTGACGCAGTTCGTGCCTCCCTTCAGGGGAAGCATTCTGCCCCATGATTGCGCAGCATTCGCTGCGACCGGCCTCTTCAAACGCCCGCAGTGCGCCGAGAGCGCTTAGGTCATTGTTAGCGCCGACAAGAACCTTCCTCGCAGACGAGAATCGGAGATGGCGGCGTATCGCCGCTAAACTCGGGGCCAACTCTCCATCTCCATCAAGGTAGGTTACGCGGCAATTTTTGGTATTTGGCAGCACCATGTGGATGCCCATCAACATGCCCGTCAAGCGCATTTTAGGAAGCTGGCCGGCCCGGCGCAATTCCAGAAGAATAATCTCGTCGACTTCCGATTGCCATTTCTCTTTCGCCCAGCGGCCAAGATACTTTCCTCCGATCAAGCCCGCTTCGTAGTTGTTGGCGCCATAAAATGTCGCTCCGGGATGCGGAATGTCGATCGCGATTACCGGGATATTTGCCTCTCGATACTTGGCAGCCACAATGGGTGCGACTTCTTCGCCAATCTGATATTCGATGGCCAGGTCTACCTTTTCGCGAATGAGCAGGTCGGTATTTCGCAAAGCGGTTTTTGCGTTGTATCGGTTATCCGTCGAAATGACCTCGATCCCCTCAGCATCCGCAGCGCGCCGCAAACTCGCCGAAACTTCTCGAGAAAATTGATAATCATCTCCAAGGGACGCATATCCGACACGATAGAGCTTGTGTTTAGCAGGGCGCACACAGCTTCGGTACAGGTTTCCGCCAACCTTTTCAATCATGCCGCATCGCTCGAGGGTATACAGCAAGCGAAAAGCTTTGGTCTTGGTCAATCCGCTCCGCGCTTCCACTTCTCTCAGTGGCAACGTTTCGGTCGGCGATCGGAATGTAGCAAGCAGACGGGACGCATAAACGATGGACTTGATCAGGTATTGATCGCGGGGATTTTCCTGGCTGGCCATGCAGGCAGAACCTTACACCAAGCGAAGTGCATTTCGCAATGCGAAATATTCTTCCATTTTCTTAACGCCGAAGCCCTTGGCGGAGGCTCTGCCAGACATTATTTCTGCGCGATGTCGTACTTGATGCCGGGCGGCAAGTTCTTCTGAATGGCGTTGTGGATGTCATCATCGGACATCCAACCAGGGAAGTCGATTGTGACATCATGGACCGCTATTGTGGATGTCGTTTGATTGACTTTGTGATTTGCTAATCCATCACCAAGGTCGGCATTTGGGATGCAGGAACCGGGCGTGGTCTCGTTGATGCGGGAGCACATCTGCTCATCGGTCCTATCAGGCGTGGGTCCTATCTTGACAGGAGCCTTCGGCGGATACATCCTGGACAACTCCACCACCACCAGCGGGGTAGCATAGAGAGCCGTCGTCAATACCGTAACCGAGAACCCGGCAGTCAATCCAGCTATCAGCCCAAATTTGCTAAGCATTTGCTTCCCTTTCGTGGCTAACGATAACAAGAACACGCGTACCGGTACACGGAGAAAGCTGTGAAGAGCATCCCTGGTAGACGAAGAGAAGTTACTTCCGAAGAGAAGCAGTGCTGAACAGATGCAGCTAAATGCTACGACGACTGGTACTTAAACCTGCTTTGGACGATTGCCTGATACTCGTGGTCCCTCTCGTTTCAAGGTTACCAGTGTGTGCCTGCTTTAGAGACTCCGACGGATCTCATTGGGGAGACGTCTTTGCGCTTTTCCATTTGAGCTCGATGCGACGACGATCAAAGCTCATGGACGCTCAAAGGTCTCGTGGGTTGATGCGATTCACGATCAGTGGATCGATTGGTGTGAATGGAAGCTGCGGAAGCTTTTCCGGGTCGCAACCGAGCGTTGCCGCCAGCACAGGCCGAGAAAAGGCAGTGGCTGTCGCACGATAGCCGATGTCTTGAGGGAAGGGCTGATCGAAGAAGATGAGGAAGTGTATTGGCTCATATCCCACTTGCTCGATGTGGTGAGGATATGCAGCCGGAATGAAGTACATATCGCCGGCACTCAATAGATAAGTGTCGGTTGAACCTGCTGGATTGAGCACGGTCATGCGCGCGTTGCCGGAATGAACATATCCCATCTCAGCGGTTTCAGGATGCCAGTGAGGTTCTCTCATGCCTTTGTTGGTAATGCGGAGCGAATACATCGAGATGTTCTTCAGCACGGGCCAGAATTGATCTCGAGCAAAACGTGCTTCACCGGCGGCATTGCTGAGCAATGGATGCTGGGCTTCCACGTCTAACTTGAGAGGGTTATCGAACAATGCGACCACCGGCACGACTGCCGGGCCCGAGCGCCGGACTATCTGTTCGGAAACGGTCGAGCGTTTGAAAGGTTCGAATGCGCTTGCCGGCAGGTCATAGGTATTTCCGAGAACGGCATCTGTCATGGCGCCCAGGGCACCGCTGAAACCGAAGTCTTCGGGTGCTTCATGCCGGAAGGCGATGATGAAGATAGCGTTGTCATCCCCAATGTTCTCGAGGTGGTGGATCGCGCCGGAAGGGATGTAAAACATCTGGCCTGCAGCGACGGTGAAATTGGCAAACGCGTCCGCATTCCCCAGGACGCTGACGAGCGCTTGGCCCTGGATGCAATAGCCCAGCTCGACAGCATTCGGATGCCAATGAGGCTCTCGGATGGAACCGGGCGCGAGCGTGAGCCGCCTGATGGAAAGATTCTTCAGGATCGGAAGCTGCTGACTGGATACCCCTACGATTTCTCCCAGATCGCTTGAAAAGCTTACTGACCCGCCGATGACTGAGAGTGAATGGCTGTGTGCCATGTCGTCCATCCTTTCGCGATGGTTTTGGTAAATCTACGATCTTCGAATGTTAGCAAGGCACCTTGGGCATGCCGCTGCTTTGTGCAGCATGCCCGAGGCAACGAATCCAAACAACGAAGCTACGCCACTAGTTGAGCGCAATGAGAGCAGCGCTTCGCTGCCACCGGTATATCGCTGAGGCACTCCAGGCACAGCTTGGTTTTGGGCGCCGCGGCGGGCGCGGGGTGAAACTTAGCCATCAGCGTGTTCACCGGCACCACAACCATGAAGTAGAGGGTAGCGGCGATGAGGACAAATGCGATGAGGACGTTGAGAAACTCACCGTACTTGATAATGCCACCGTTGACATTGACCACCAGGAAGGAAAAATCCGGCTTGCGCACAATGGCCGCGATGAGGGGGTTGATGATATCAGCAACGAGCGCGTTAACAATCGCAGTAAATGCGGCACCGATCACAACTGCGACCGCAAGATCGACTACGTTGCCGCGCAAGACAAAGTCGCGAAATCCTTTAAACATGTGGCTCTCCTGATCTGGGAATTTACTCGGCCGGTCTGCCCGAAGATTCTACTTGAGGGCGAGCAGGCGCTGCCATCCAATGGGCTTTATAGCTTGCGCCGAATAAAAGTGCGCATTGAGATTGCTATGCAGGAGCGAACTGCAGCGTGAGCACGGTGATGTCGTCTTCCTGGCCAAAGGCTTGCGCGACATCGGCGATCTCTTGCGCCGATTGCCTGCTGATCGAGCCAGTCCGCTCAAAGCCGAAGAGCTCGCCAGTTGGCGATTGGGCTTCGACCACTCCGTCGGAGAAGAAGGTGAAGGTGTCGCCGGGGGCAAGCCGGAAGTTGGATTCTTCGTATTCGGCATCGGCGGTGATGCCGAGAGGCAGGCTGGGGGGCAACAGAATTTCCTCACCATCGCGATAGGGTGGCAAATGGCCGGCGTTGGCGAGGGCCACGGCGCCATCCGCGTGAATGCGAGCCGCCAGACAGGTGACGAAGCCGCCGCGCAGATTGCCGGCCAGGGAGTGATTGAGTTCGCGAAGGATCTCGACCGGAGTGTGGTTGGGAAGCATGCGCAATGAACCCACGATGGCTGAGACGGTCAAGGCCGCACGGAGTCCTTTGCCGCTGACGTCGCCCAGGAAAGAACCTCACCGTTCTCGCCTGGCAATACACGATAGAAATCTCCGCCCACCTGCGTGGCTGGTCTGTAGGCGGCCTCGATGCGGAAGCCGGGGGTGACGGGAGGTGCGGTGACCAGTTGCTGCTGACTTCGCGGGCGGCTTCGAATTCAGCGCGCAGGGAGTTGCCCTCTTTCCATGCCTTCCATGCCCGCCGGAAGAGCATGGCGGCAATTGCCACATCGAGGAGCGTGAGGGTCAACTGGAAGAGATTGAGAGGGAAGGGCCCGAGTGGAAGGTGAACGGAGTAGCCCAGGACGCCCAGCAGGATGATCACTTCCATGAGGCTCTGCGCGGCAGCGATGGCGCGATTGCCGCCGGGGCGAAACATCTCGCGAATGCGGACTAGGAACAGGATGCAGTCAAAGGCTGACGCCGGCGACGATGACGATTTGGTAATCGAGGGGAGCGTTTGAACGCAATGGACAGTCCCGGCATTGCAGTACCCGTGGTTCCAGTTCAATAAGTGATTGCGTTACCGCACTGGTTTGTACCATCGCAGCAGAACGCCGCCCTTGCTGGATATTTCTCTTTCAAGGTCGAGAGCGGCCTCTGCAGCTCTCATGACCTCTTCCATCGCATGACACATTGCGAAGAGTTTTTGACGTTCCAGCCAAACCATGCGGCTCGTTATTTCAAGTTCAGTTTCACCCCTTTTCTTACCGTCCTTAAGCTTTTGGCGCATTTCCACCTGAATTGCTTCCAAATCTGTGTTCACTTTCAGCTCCGTCGGTTGAATTAATTTCCAGATTTTAGCAACGAATTACCAAAACGATCTTGATTTGTCGCGCAATATGGCTTGTGTTGCCCAACTTGGGAAACGCCTGGCGGCTCGCATAACGCAACATCTTTGAGGCGAATCTCCTGTCGACGAATCTCCCGCAAGCTAATCACTAAAGTCATCCCCCAGTTTGGCGATGAACTAGAACGTATGGAGCGTCTCGGATCCTGACGGAACTCTCCTGCCGTGATGCATTTTGCTGCGATCAAGCAGCCGCGGTCGCCACGGCCAAACGGAAGAGGGAGCTTTTCAGTCATGCACTCTTTAAAAACTCGCCATTGTCTGGGTGCGACCTTGTGTGTGGTCAACACGCTGTTTTGCGCAGCACAGGAACTCGCCGTAAGCAACGACATTGGAATCATTTCCGACGACGCCAATGCCGCGGACATGGTCGCAGGCTGGTACTCCAATGACAACTGCAACCAATACGCCCCCACCTGCAACATAAAGAGTACGGACGGCACTGTAATGTCGCCGGATGGCACCCTCATCCTGTTCCAACCGCCGGGGACGATATTGACGTCGTCTTTCCCCGGGTCCCCGATAGACGGAAGATCGTTAGCGGTCCCGTATTGGATCAGCATCGACCAGGCTGGGGACATTGCGGAATCCTACCCTGCTGCGGCCAGAGGCCAGCGCGGTTTTGTACGCAACCCCTACGGAACTATGACCTCCTTCGATCCACCGAGGGGTAAGCGGACCACGAACACCAGCATCAACGATATCGGCGTGTTTGCCGGATCCTACTATTTCGATCGGAACAATCAGATCAAACGGTTTGCGCGTTCCGCAATCTCGAGTCAGCACAATGACCCCGGCTCCTTCTTCGGCGCTCTATCGCTTAAACGCCGGAGGCATACGAGTCGGACTCACCCTACACGCCCTGAGTGGCCTCAACAAATAGGAGTCGGTAGATGAATTCGAAATTACTTAACGCGGAAGGTGCGTCCGAAGCCTCCTTCCCATCGGAGAGCGTGCGGCGGGTGCCCCAAAAAGACAACGTCAAGAGTTTTGTTATTGCGTTGCTGCTGCTGGTTGTTTCATTCATCACCTTCGTAGCAACGATGCTGGTGCACTACCCGCAGAAGGTGGATGCATTTCTTAACTCGGATCAGCCGGTCCAGAGCAAACACGTTGTGACCAGCAGCAAATGATTTCCATGGGGCCGGCGAATTTTCTGGCGTAGCCGCCGGCCCTGACCTGTTTCTCACTCTTGAGTGTTCGCTTCTGCCGGTGTTGAATTTGACGGAAGCCGAATTCCTCAAGACCTGCCCCTGCTTTGATTCCTCGTTTGTTGTTTCCTCGGCGGAACGTTTACTCCCCGTTCCCGTGCAGAAATGTGCGAACTATGCGAACTAAGTCTGCTCCTGTATCGATTCCTCACTTGTTCCTCAGCTGTCGATTCATCGTGTGACTTCCCCTCGGCCAAGGATTCCGATTCTGGTATAGCAGGCCAGAGGGTAGAGGGGCGTGCGATGACTCCGGTGGAGGCAAGTAATCCTCGATGATTGGGCGCCAACTTATTCGTTGTATTCGTATCAGGCATGATCATCCTCCATTGGGCCGCTGGGTTCCATCATCTTTGGCGTATCGAAGTTGCGAGCTAGAGGTTGCGAAATGGGCGCCCGCGGTATCGCACCGGTACAACTGAGGGACGCTCATAGAGATAATTAGACCAAGATCGGACGGACATTTCGCGTGGGATGTGCGATGGCAGGGGCAAAAGCCCGGAATATTTCAAGCGGTTTATGGCCCGACTAAAGTCGTGCCCTGATACAAAACGGAGCTTTTATGCTGGTTTTAAAGTCGTGCCCTGATACCGGACACTGGCAGGCTGCGGAAAAGCCGGTTTCAAGCGAAAGCGCAGCCCTCAGTGGCTAAAGCCGTGCTGATTCTAGATTGATTACGTACGGCCTAAAGGCCGTACCCTTCAAGAGCTTGGGTTTTTCAACAGCCCGCTAGTGATGCTGTCGACGAATTTCGTCCCCGGCGGACAAGGTCACGGATCTTTTCGCTGTCGGCAAAATTGAAGTTGCGCGGGAGCGGGGTCTTCAGGTCAGGTTCGAGGAGCGACACGAACCACCCGGACCGCAGAAAACCCCATGTAGATGCCGTGCCTTGGCCGGTAGTCGCAGGCCATGAGGGCAGTGTATAGTGGCGGCAAAAGCGATCAAGTGCTCGCGGATTGGAGGGCGCATTGTGCTGGTGGGCGTCCTGACTGGACTCTCGGGTCAAGTTCCCACCGTCGCTCTGATGAGCAGACAGCAGACTCCTCACGGCAAACGATGGCAGCAGAACTCATCCAAGCGAAATGATCGGCGCCCTGAACACGATGGACCTGCGGCCCGCGATCGACGTTGTGTATCCCTTTGACCAAGTAGTAGAAGCATTTCAGTTTCAAGAGAGCGGCAGACATTGTGGCAAGATATGTCTCCAATGTTGATTGGAGTCGTTAGCCGGCCACGTTGAAGGTAGCAAGGAGAGATGGTGATGAAACGGTTGTCCCGCAGAGATGTGATCAAGGGTGGGCTCGCCATTCCGGCGACGAGCCTGCTGTCAGCGTTCGCAGTGATGACCGCGGCACGGTCTATGGCCGCGCAGACTCATGTTGTGGCACCTGCGTCGCCGCGCGACAGACTCCTGCTCGACTTTGGATGGCGCTTTCATTTCGGCCATGCACTCGATGCATCCAAGGATTTCGACTTCAGCAACGGTCGCTCGCGCGAATTTCAGAAGACCGGCAACTTTCTGCCCGTGGCTGCACTTGCCTTTGACGATGGTGACTGGAAGACACTGGACCTGCCTCATGATTGGGTGATCGGTCTGCCGTTCAAGAACGACCCAGCGCTTTCGAGCAAGGGCTTCTATCCCATCGGGCGATCCTATCCGGAGAACAGCGTTGGATGGTATCGGCGCATCTTCGAGATCCCGAAGACGGACAACGGCAAACGCATCTCGATCGAGTTTGATGGCGTGTACCGAGAAGCCCTGGTCGTGCTGAACGGCTTTTACATTGGGCAGCATCGCGGCGGATACGATCCATTTTCCTTCGACGTGACGGACTTCATCCTTCCCGGGGCGCCCAACGTGCTGCTGGTGCGCGTGGAAGCCACGCAAAGCGATGGCTGGTTTTACGAGGGGGCGGGCATTTACCGGCACACATGGCTAGTCAAGACAGCGCCGGTACACGTGAAGCAGTGGGGCACGTTTGTTCGATCCACCATCCAGGCAAGTAGCGCCACAGTAAAGATTCGGACCGAGGTGGCGAATGACGCGAACGAGCAGCAAAACGTGCGTGTCCTCTCGACCATTCTCGACCCAGCAGGGAAGTCTGTAGCGATGACCGCCAGCACAATCGCCGGAGTGCCCGACAACGAGCAACACACATTCGACCAGCAAGTGAGCCTTGCCAACCCAGCGCTGTGGAGTTTAGAAGAGCGCAGCCTGTACACCTTGCTGACAAAGATTGAAGCGGACGGTGTCATGGTCGATGGTTACGAAACGCGCTTTGGCATCCGGTCGGTACGCTTCGATGCGGATCAGGGCTTCTTTTTAAACGGCAAGCCGGTGAAGATCAAAGGTACGTGCAATCACCAGGACCATGCAGGCCTTGGTGTAGCGCTACCCGATGCGGCACAAAGGTTTCGCGTTCGCACCCTGCAGGAGATGGGCTGCAACGCGTATCGCAGTGCTCACAATCCGCCGGCACCGGAGTTGCTGGATGCATGCGATGAGATGGGCATGCTGTTTCTGGACGAGACGCGGATGATGTCGTCGAACCCCGAGGGGCTGGAGCAGTTCGAGCATTTGGTGCAGCGCGACCGTAATCATCCTAGCGTCTTTATGTGGAATATGGGCAATGAAGAGCACGAGGCGACTACAGAGACCGGTCTGAATATTCTTACCAGCATGAAAAAGGTGGCGATGGAGCAGGATGGCTCGCGACCGGTTACTGTTGCTCCGCCGCCGCTGGGTTTTGACCTGGGACACGGCGGCCTTGCGGTGTCTGATGTGATGGGCTACAACTATGCCGATCCGCAGATTGAGGCTTATCACAAGGCAAATCCGAAAATTCCAGTGATGGGTACGGAAAACGTCAGCGCCGTAGCCACTCGCGGTATCTACAAAATGGATGCGGAGAAGGGTTTTGTCGGCTCCTATGATCCCTACACGACCACAGGCCGGGCTTCAGCAGAGGGCTGGTGGCGTTTTGTTAACGCGCGGGCATGGATGCCCGGCGGTTTTGTGTGGACTGGCTTCGATTATCGAGGTGAACCATCGCCATACCGTTGGCCCAACACCGGCTCACAGTATGGAGTGCTGGACAGCTGCGGCTTTCCCAAAGACACCTACTTCTACTACAAGGGGTGGTGGACCACAAAGCCGGTGCTGCACCTCTTTCCGCACTGGAACTGGCCTGGCCTTGAAGGCAAGCAGATTGCCGTGTGGGTGTACTCGAACGTGGATCGCGTAGAGCTCCTGCAGGATGGCAAGAGCCTCGGAATCAAGGACGTGCCGAAGGATTCCCACGTTGCCTGGGATGTGACCTATCAGCCAGGGACGCTGGAAGCGCGCGGGTTCAAGGGTGGTCAGCAAGTGATGCTTGCTCGACGCGAGACGGTGGGCAAGGCTGCGAAGCTGGCCATCAAGATCGATCGTCCATCGATTGCCTCGAATGGTGAGGACCTTGCATTTTGCACCGTAGAGGTGCGAGACGCGCAAGACCGCGTGCTGCCGATCACAGACCAGGAGGTAACCTTCACGGTGACGGGCTCGGGCAGGCTAATTGGCGTAGGCAACGGCGACCCGACATCGCAGGAGCCGGACATCGGCTTCACACGGCGGGCGTTCTCAGGGCTTTGCATGGGCATCCTGCAGGCGAGCAAGCGTGCCGGCGACATCCAGATAGAAGTCAGCTCTCCGGGACTTACTGCAGCCTCTGCCACAGTTGCCGCCAAGGGGGTTAAGCTACGGCCGCAGGTGGCCGAATGGGAGCGCGAGGCGCCCACTGGCGCGGGGATTACAGGACTGTGGCGACCGGCTGGTGTTGTGGGATCATCAGGGCCTGATCCGCTGCAATTAGCAGTTTCGGGCGATACCCTTTACACGTTCATTCAGAACGGTGGCAGCTTGACCGGAAAGTTGGAAGCGCCTGCCGCCGGTTTCGGACCGGGAGGCGGCGCTGCCGGCGGCCCCATTGAAGGCAGCGTTGACGGAAAGAACATATCCTTTCGCGTCGGTACGACAACCTACACCGGCACTCTAAGCGGGGATCAGATTACGCTGCGGAAAACGTCTGCACCGTGGCCAGGGGCTGGGTCCGCTAGCCCGATCGAGACAGGTCCAAGGCCGGCGATCGGGCCGTTGCCCGATGGCTCGGATCCATCTTTGGGCGGCTTCCCCGGTCGAGGGACACAGCCACCCATCCTACTGCGAAGGGCCAGCCGATGACGAGTCTTCAGGGATGCAAAGCCACATTGAATGCAGGAAGGAGTTTACTCATGCATCGAAGATTCTTCCTCTTAAGCATCAGATCCCGACGTTCTGCCGGAAACCGAGCGGCAGCCCCCGGACTTTTCTCCTCACAAATGAGTGGGTGGCCCACTCTATTAATTCGTCGGCGACATTTTCGTCTTCTTAGGTCGGCCACACGCCTTCCGACACTCCCTAAAAAACACTTCCAAGAAAAATCGCCGAACCGCAGATCTCTCTCATTTTGACGCAAGGCTCAAGAGGGAGCATCCGCGGGGCGGATTCGAACAGCGCCCGCGAGAGTACGAGAGAGGCGTAAGGCCTTCGACGCGCTGCCCGCGCGTAGAACAAATTCTTCCCGGGATGGGCTAGTGACCTGCAAACGCGCGCCCGGAGTGATCCCATGAGCGTTGAGCTGCTTCAACAGAAGCGCATCCTGATCCGAAACGCTCTCCACAAGAAATTTTCCGTCCTCTTCAATGTCTGTCAACGGCCTGGAAAGCTGCCTTGGCATTTTCCCGTCCATCGCAGGAATGCAATGGCCATGCGGGTCGAACTTTGGGTGACCCAGCTTTGCAGCAATGCGCTCTTCGAACCGCTCCGAGATGAAATGTTCCAGGCGCTCAGCTTCCTCGTGGACCCCTTCGAGAGGGTACTCCAGGACTTCGTAGAGGAATGTTTCGATCAGGCGATGATGGCGCAGCACCTCAAGCGCTCGCCGTCTGCCGGCGGCTGACAGGCGAACACCCCTATGCCGTTCGTATTCCACGAGTGAGGGCGACGAAGACGCCAGTTTTTGCAGCATGTTGGTGATCGAGGCCGGAGCGACTCCAAGCCGCTCGGAGAGCTCGGTGCTTGTGACACGCTCCTCTTCCAAGCCACCCAGAGCAAAGATGGCTTTCAGGTAATTGTCCACCGATTCCGTGTTCAAGTTGGCACGGCGCGTTGTCATGCACAGTCTCCCACCCATAAGTTTGACATGGTTCTATTTTAGGCGTACCTAATTAATTTAGGCATGCCTAAATCGCTGGAGAGCATATCTTCCCGAATCCCTCCCCAGCAAAACACCACGGGACAACTGGGGACCGATATGCGCACAATTCGAGGATGGAAACACAACTTCATTCTTTTGTGGGTATTAACCATAGTTAACGCATATTGGCTCCAGGCGCAGAGCGGAACCAGCAGCGCTCTGTCCGGCGGGGTGACGGACCCGAGCGGCGCTGCGGTGCCCAATGCAGCGGTCACGGCTACTGACGTGAATACGAAAGCAAC
>Ga0302182_10001219_pt1 | contig 13927 bp, 10 predicted proteins | sample I_Palsa_N3_1_FD_198781 | JGI IMG/M metagenome (GOLD analysis project Ga0302182, IMG submission 198781) | Peat permafrost microbial communities from Stordalen Mire near Abisko, Sweden - I_Palsa_N3_1 | ecosystem: Environmental > Terrestrial > Soil > Palsa > Peat permafrost | place: Sweden...
GGGCCAAGTCGATGGTCACTTTTAGTTGCGCAAAAATGGCTGATGCGGCGCGCCGCATCGCGACCCGGTCTCGGGTACCGATACGGGTGCGCAACTCGCGCCCGAGGAAAATATTTTCGACGGCATTCAGATAAGGAATCAGGCTGAATTCCTGAAATACGATGCCGATCCCGGCAGCTACCGCATCATGGTAGTTGGAGAATTTTCGTGGTTGCCCATCGATCACGATGGCACCCGAATCGGGTTGATGAATGCCGCATAAAATTTTCATCAAGGTCGATTTCCCGGCACCGTTCTCGCCCAGTAACGCATGTATCTCACCGCGCGCGATCTCCAGGTGGATGCCTTGCAAAGCCAGCACACCGGGAAAACTTTTGCTGATGTTGTCGAGTTTGAGCAAGATATCCATAAGGTCCCTGATGCAGGCATTGGGGTGGTGCATGTGCCCGGCCGACAGCTCGATCACATGCACCGGCAGAAGCGTTCCGGCTTAAGCCCTTACCAGCTAAAACCCTTGGCGTTGGTCTTGTCGATCATCTTGACATCGACCGGTATCGTTTTGGGTACATTGGCGCCCCACTTCTTCGCCAAAGCTATACCCAAGGCAATGCGCACCTGGTCGGCCGGAAACTGCGCCGAGGTTTCGACAAATTTGGAATTAGGCTTCTGGATTGCGGCAATCGCTTCAGGCGCGCCATCCACGCTGGTCAGCTTGATATCCTTGCCCGAAGCGTCGATTGCAGACAGGGCACCCATCGAACCGCCGTCATTGACACTGAATACGCCTTTCAGATTCGGATGGGCCTGGATCATATTTTCCGTAACGGACAGCGCCGTCGCACGTTCTTGCTTGCCGTTTTGGGTATCGACCAATTTGATATTGGGAAACTTCGCCAGCGCCGCTTTACAGCCGCGCACGCGTTCCAGAATCGGTACCACCGGGATACCGTCGAGGATCGCCACTTCGCCGCTTTCACCCAAAGATTTTCCGAGGTATTCGCACGCGATCTCACCCGCATCGTAATTTTTCGAGCCGACAAACGAATCCACCGGTCCATTGGCATTCGCATCGACCGCGACCACCACCACCCCGGCTTTTTTGGCCGCAATCACAGCGGACTGGATGCCGGTCGAATCGGTGGGATTGACCAGCAAGATATCGATCTTCTTTTGCAGCATGTCTTCGACATCGCTGACTTGCTTGCTAACGTCGTGATGCGCGTCAGTCACCACCACCTCGGCCCCGATCGACGCGGCAGCATCGTTCAAAGCCTTTTGCATGGTCACAAAATAAGGATTGTTCAATTCCTGGAACGTCATGCCGATTTTCAACGGCGCGGCGCCGGCTGAACTCGAGATGCCGAGCAGGCCCATCAGTACGCAGCTAAGTGCGACATAGGCGGTGCGATGAGAACGATGCAGAAGTGAATTGCGTGTCATGGTTGTCTCCGTTATTTTTAGTACTTCTATCGACGTGAACCCGCCCATCGCCTTGTACGCAAGGCAATGCAGCAAGCACAGTGAACTGGGGTAAGCCGCCGGGAGCGGCGTAAATCAACTACCCGGGGCAGCGGTGGACGGCGGCCGCAGGCTGGAACGGCTGCGCGTCACGGCGTGTGCCGCATACGGCACCGAGAGCGGCACCGGGGTCATCAGGGTGCGGCTTTCAGCGTTGACCTGCTGCCAATTGCGGAACTCGGAAGGCGACATGCCTTTGGCCGCGCGGAATTGCCGATTGAAGTTGGAGACATTATTGAAGCCGGACTGGAAGCACGCTTCGGTAATGCTCAGTTCGTCGGATGAGAGCAACTGGCAGGCCAGATCGATGCGCATGCGGTTAACGTGTTGCACAAACGGCAGTCCGGTATAACGCCTGAATGAACGAGAAAAAGCGCTGACGCTTTGTCCCGCCAGTTGCGCCAATTCCGCTTCGCGCAACTCGGTCGCCAGGTTGTGGCTGATATAAGTCAGCACATGACTGATGCGTGTCATCGCCAAGCTTGTCGGATCGGTGCGATATGCCTGGCTCGCCAACAAGGTGCGTTCGCGGGCGCGGCACAGCCGCTCCAGCACCGAAAGAAAGAGTGTGATGCGCGGCAAACCTCGCGCATGCAATAGCTGGTCGAACCAAGGGCGCACGGCGGCACTGGTTTCATCGTCGAATACCACACCCCGCGCGGCATCGTCGAGCAGCGTTTGCGTCTGACGGAACTCGGGAAACACTTTCATGCAGTGCGAGACAAAATCTTGCTCGAATTGAATCACCAGGTTGCGTTGCTCGATGACTTCGCCTTCGGCCACATCGCTAACCCAGTTATGCGGCAGATTGGAACCCATCAGCACCAGATTGCCCGGGGCAAAGGTACCGACATGGTCGCCCACAAAATACTTGCCGGTGGTCGCGACAATCAGGTGCAATTCCAACTCAGGATGGAAATGCCAGCGCACTGTGCGATAAGGATAACCATGCGACCAGACTTTGAATGACTCGTCATGCCGCACTTCCACAACTTCCAGGTCCGGATGCATCATTGCGCTGTCTCCTGCTTTTAGTCATCACGGATCTTGGCGATTCGTGTGGCAATCGGTATTTAAAACCGTCGCTTGTTGCCTACTACAATAGGCCTAGGCCTGGCTCGCAGCCACCCATTTTATGTCGATTTCTCGATACTATTTTGTCGTGTTTTATTTTAAATGACAGCAATGGACAAATTTTGTGCACTGCAGAAAAAGCTTGAGCTGCTGATTTTGAGGGCGGCGGCGAGTGGGGTCTTTTAGTCCCACAGACCGCTGCGACAAGGCATTACAGCATTTTTTAAGGGATAGGAACGGCACGGGAGAGCCGGGCGCGCGACGCCTGCGCCCTTTTATAGCCTGCGCGGCCGGCCCTTTCGGGCCGCCCGCTTGATTGCCTTATTGGGATAAACACTGATGCAGGCGCTGCCTGACGTCCGCTGAAGCCCGCTTGGGGCCTGCTTCGAGCCCGCTTGAACAGCTTAAAAGGTCTCCCAGCCGCCGTCGGACCCGCCGGCATGCGCCGAAGCCAGTACTAGCGACGCCGTCGGACGTTTGGCCGGAGTCCTGACGGTCTTGGCCAGGTTGGGCCTGCGCAAGGTCGAGGGGGACACCGCGCGGTCAGTCGCACGCGCGGCCGGGCTAACACCGCGGCTGGCCGGTGCTCCGTCCAATTTAAAGAAGGCAACCGCCTGGGTCAACTGACGCCCCTGACTTTCAAGCGATTGCGATGCGGCGGAAGCTTCCTCGACCAAAGCCGCGTTTTGCTGCGTCACCGTGTCCATTTGCGTAATGGACTGGTTGACCTGTTCGATGCCGTGGCTTTGTTCTACGGTGGCGGCCGCAATCTCTTTCACAATTTCGGTGACCTTGCCGATCGCCTGATTGACATCCGACATGGTTTTTCCCGCTTCGCCGGCGAGTTCGGAGCCATTTTTGATTTTTTGTACCGAGGTGGCAATCAGGTCCTTGATTTCTTTAGCGGCACTCGACGAACGCTGCGCCAGGCTGCGAACCTCGCTGGCAACCACGGCGAAACCCCGGCCCTGCTCACCCGCCCGTGCGGCTTCGACGGCTGCATTCAGCGCCAGGATGTTGGTCTGGAAAGCAATGCCTTCGATGATCCCGGTGATGTCGGCAATTTTGGCCGAGCTTTGACTGATGTCGTCCATGGTCTCGACGACTTGGCTGACCACCGCGTTACCCTTTTGCGCGACTTCCGCGGCGCTGATCGCCCGGGTACTGGCTTGCTGCGCGCTTTCCGCATTTTGTTTTACGGTGGAGGTCAGCTGTTCCATGCTGGCCGCCGTTTCTTGCAATGACGAGGCTTGCTGTTCGGTGCGCGAGGATAAATCGAGGTTGCCTGAAGCAATCTCGCTCGATCCGGTGGCAATACTATCCGCCGCACTGCGCACCTGCCCGATCAAGTCGACGAGGCTATGTTGCATCTTGCCCATCGAAGCGAGCACGCTGCCCGCCGGCGCCTGCTGCGCGCCTTCGACCGGACTCAGATCGCCGGCCGCCACGCGTTGCGTCACCTCGCCCAATACCGCCGGCTCAGCGCCCAAGGCACGCATCAGGCTATGGGTGATCAGGTATCCAGCCAGAACCGCGAGACCCGTGGCCAGCAGGCAAATCGCGATCAGCACGCTGCGCTCAAAGGCATAATGTTGCTCGGATTCATCAAGGATCTGGCTTGCCCGATCATGGGTAAAAGTCAAATAAGTGTCGGTTGCCTTGATCAGCGCGCTCAGCAAGGGGCGGCATTCAACATCGATTTTGACGGTGGCTTCATCCCGCTTGCCATCCAAGGCCAGGTTGACAATGCCCAAGGCAACCGGACGATACTCGGTTTCGACACGATTGATCTCGGCGACCATGGCCCGTACGTTGTCGGGTATGCCGGGCGCGGCAACCATTTCATTCAGTTTGGCCAGGCGCATCTCGACGTCTTGTTCAGCTTGAAAGGCCTCGGCCTTTTCCAGGGCGATGTCTTCGGGCTTGGTCACGAGTACCAGGTTACGCGCAGCAATCGCGCGCCGGTCGACTGCGGTTCTAACGCTTTCCGCCATCTGAGCTCGTGCATCGATGCCACGCACGTAGCCTGAAAAATTATCGTTCGAGTCGCCTAAATCTTTCAGCGCCATGGCCGATACGATCAGGACAGCCAGTACCAAGACCCCAAATCCGGCGAAAAGCCGGGTTTTTACGGTCATTTTGTCGAAATTCATTACGTTCCCCAACCAACAGATTTTAAAAATAGGATGGCTTATTTTTTGTAAATTCCTTCAGATATTGCGTCTAAAAGAGCCGGCGACATGTGAAAGAGGACTCTCTTTTAGCAAAAAATCATGTCGCAAAAAAGTAAAACCATACTTGCAATAAGTGTTTTCCCTAGTATATCAGGACAAAATAAACCTACAATCATTACAAATATTACACACCGTTAAAAAAATGGCGAATATTAAATATGCATCGGCCGATGCAAAATCCCTATCGCGGCTATAGGATCCTGGTATTTAGGGGCGTAGCGGGTGGAAAGGAGCGGAATTTGCCTGAACGGCGGAGATTTTTTGTTTCAATTCAACAACATAAGTCCGATCCGTCGACTGATTGTGTCAGTCGACGGTGGCGCACCCTATTTTAGGATAGCTGCGCATGCCGGCGGGAAATCCTAGGCACCGGCGCGATCAACTTGTGCCAAGGGCAAAATAACACTAAAAACGGCCCCTTCGCCCAGCCGGCTGGAAACCGTGATTTCGCCTCGATGCGCTTCTACCAACTGCTTGGCGATATATAAACCCAAGCCCAGCCCGCTATAAGCGTCGTTATGCGAACCGCGCTCAAAGGCATCGAAAATGCGACGCTGATCCTGGGTTGAGATGCCCACGCCATAATCTTTGACGTTGATGACCGCATTGTGGGCATCGGTGGTCAGCGTCACTTCAATCGGCTTTTTCAAACCATAACGCAGTGCGTTGTTTAACAAATTAACCACTACCTGCTCAATGCGGAATTCATCCCAGTAGCCGGAGACACGTTGCGGTGCATTTAAGGTAATGGTGTAGCCGAGCGAACTGGCATGGGCTCCCAGGTCATCGATAACCCGTTCCAGAACAGCGGTCAAATCCCTTTGGCTGGGACGGATCGACAATCTGCCGCTATGTACCCGTGAAACGTCAAGCATGTCGTCGATCAAGCGGATCATGTTTTTAATCTGACGGCCGTCGCGAGCCAGCATTTTCCCCAAATGCTGTTCGCTGAAGGCGGACAAATTGCCGCCGTCCAATTGCATCTTGCGCAGCTCCGCTTCAAGCAGCAGCGTATTGAGCGGCGTGCGCAATTCATGCGCCACCATCGACATGAATTCATCGCGCATTTGCAATGAACGCTCCAATTGAGCCTGTGCCGTGTGCAGTTCTTCCATCAGGACTGCCTGCGCCTGATGGGCTTTCTCCAGCTCGGCCATTTGCAGGCGGGTTTCATTGCGCTGCCGATGTAAAGCGACAAACACGTTAACCTTGCTTTTGACCGCCTGGATATCCAGCGGCTTATAGAGGAAATCGACGGCCCCGGTTTCATAGCCTTTGAACGCGTAGTTCAATTCTTTGCCGGCCGCACTGACGAACACGATCGGGATATGGCGAGTTTTCTCGGTGCCGCGCATCAATTCGGCCAATTCAAAGCCATTCATGCCGGGCATTTGCACATCAAGAATGGTCAACGCAAATTCGTGTTCCAACAATAGGGCCAGCGCCGCTTCGCCCGATTGAGCCTGGAATACGATCCGGTCTTCCTGTTGCAGGATCGCCCGCAGGGCCTGTAGATTTTCCGGCAAATCGTCAACGATCAGCAGTTTGATGCTGGTTTCGCTCGACATCAAATTCTCTCCAGAGTCAGGCACACGGTATGCATCCGATATAGCCCCGCCGCTATCGGCGAGTACAGGGTTGCCGGCGGATATGCCGATTGCGGTCAGGGGTAAAAATTGCTGCATGATTATGCTTTACGAAACAAACGCTCTTGCTTGGCCACATTGTCAAAGTGAGTCGAGTAGGCGGAAAAATCGATGCTTTCCTTGGCGCCCAAACCCAGGAACCCGCGGTGACATAACGATTCGTGAAACAAACCTAAAGCCCGGTTCTGCAAGTTCTTGTTGAAATAAATTAGTACATTGCGGCAGCAGATCAAGTGCATTTCGGAAAACACGTTGTCGGTCGCCAAGCTATGATCGGCAAATGTGACATTCTCGCTCAAGGCGCGATCAAACAAGGCCGCATCATAAGCGGCCGTGTAGTAATTCGAGAACTCCTGTTCGCCCCCGGCCTGCCGGTAATTTTCTCGATAGCCGGCAATCTCTGCAAGCGGAAACACCCCACGCTTGGCTTTTTCCAGCGATTGCGGGTTGATATCGGTGGCATAAATCAGGCTGCGTTCCAGCAAATCCTCTTCTTTCAACAAAATGGCCAACGAATAGACTTCTTCGCCGGTACTGCAACCGGCGATCCAGATTTTGAGCGACGGATAGGTCTTGAGCAGCGGGATCACATGCTGACGCAAGGCAAAAAAGAACGCCGGATCGCGAAACATTTCGCTGACAGAGATGGTCAGGAATTGCAGTAACTGAGCAAAAATTGCCGGGTCGCGCAAGATTTTTTCTTGCAAGGCGGAAATACTCGGGCACCCGAGTTGTTCCAGGGCGTATAACACCCGGCGTTTTTGAGAAGCGCCTGAATATTCGCGAAAATCGTGACTATACTTGAGGTAGATCGCCTCCATCAACAAACGCAATTCGATATCGACATTGCTTAACGGCTGGGTCATAACCGTTCCATACTCGGCATCCATACCCGCAACAGTGAATATAGGCGATCCAGATCTATCGGCTTCGCCAGATAGTCGGAAGCACCGGCTTTAAGGCATTGTTCCTGGTCATCTTTCATCGCTTTGGCGGTAATCGCGATGATCGGCAACTTCTCAAAACGCGGATCGAGGCGAATCCGCCGGATCGCTTCCAGACCGTCCATGCCGGGCATCATCACATCCATGACCACCAGATCGATATCGGCGACCTGATCGAGCTTTCTGATCGCCTCAAACCCGTCGCGCCCAATGTCGACATGCAATCCTTTTTGCTCCAGGGCGCTGGTCAAGGCAAAAATATTGCGCACATCGTCATCGACCAGCAAAACTCTGCGTCCTTCGAAAAACCTGTCGCGATTGCGCGCGGTTTTGAGCATCACCTGACGGTCGGCGGAAAGATTGGATTCGACTTTGTGCAGAAATAACGTGACCTCGTCGAGCAATCGTTCGGGTGAGCGAGCACCTTTGATGATGATGGAGCGCGAATATTTGAGCAGATCCGACTCTTCGTCGCGAGTCAAATTGCGTCCGGTATAGATAATCACCGGCGGAAACGACACGATACGTTCGGCGACCATCCCTTGCAGTAAATCCCAACCCTGCATGTCCGGCAATTTCAAATCGATGATCATGCAGTCGAAGATGGTGGTGCGCAATAACTGTAGCGCCTCTTCGCCCGTCGCCACTTCATGGATCTCGACATCCTCATCGCCGATCAAATGCCTGACGGCTTCCCGTTGCCGGGCATCGTCCTCGACCAGCAGTACCCGCTTGACCTTCTGATTGAATTTATTTTCCAGCTTATGAAACACTTCACGCAAGTGGTCCAGCGTGGCCGGTTTGTTGGCATAACCAATGGCGCCCAGTTGCAAGGCGGCTTCGCTGCTGTCTGCCGCCGACACCACATGCACCGGAATATGCCGGGTCTGCCCGCTGTTTTTGAGGTGTTGCAATACGCTCAAGCCCGAGCGGTCGGGCAAGCGGATATCGAGCAGGATCGCATCGGGTTGAAATTGGCTCGCCAGCCGCAGGCCTTCTTCGGCATTCTGCGCCACGATGCAGCGATATTGCATTTCATGCGCGAGGTCATACAGGATATGGGCAAATTCCAGCTCATCTTCAATCACCAGCACGGTTCGCGTCGGTGCCGGTGCCGCATCCCTGTCGTCGGGGAATGGCGGCAGTATGGTTATGGCCTCGTGGGACGGCGCGACTGCGACGGGACGCGGCGTCGCATGTGACGCCGACGGCGCGGCCTGCCGCGTGGCCGGCAGTGAAACCGGGTGTGAGGTACCGAAAGCCGCGGCCGGTGCCGCGGGGTTCTCCGCCAAACTATGCGGCAGACTCAAGGTAAAGGTGCTGCCCTGTCCCGGCGTGCTATCGATGGTGATCGCGCCGCCCAGCAAGGTCGCCAGGTCGCGTGAAATGGACAGTCCCAAGCCGGTACCGCCATAACGCCGGTTGATCGAACCGTCCGCTTGACGGAATGCTTCGAAAACATTGTCCTGCTGTTCCGGCGCAATGCCGATGCCTGAGTCCTGAATCGCAAAGCTGACGCCGGCATCGTGTGCACTGATGCTCAAAACGACCTTGCCGGTCTCGGTAAATTTGATCGCGTTGGAAAGGAGATTTTTCAGAATCTGCTCCAGGCGCTGCTGATCGCTGAAAATGGTGTTGGGCACCGAGTCATCGATGCGCACCACAAAATCGAGATTTTTGCGCGAGGCCAAGGGTGCGAAGGTCATCTTCAAACTATCGCCCAAGCGCTGCAGCGAGAGGTGCTCCGGCGCCAGATCGAGTTTGCCCGCTTCGACCTTGGAAATATCGAGGATATCGTTAATTAAATTAAGCAGGTCGTTACCGGCCGAATAAATGGTTTGGGCAAACTGAATCTGCTCCGTGCTCAAGTTGCCTTGTGCATTCTCGGAGAGCAATTTGGCCAGGATCAAGGAACTGTTCAACGGCGTACGCAGTTCATGCGACATATTCGCCAGGAATTCCGACTTGTACTGGCTGGCACGCTGTAAATCTCGGGCGCGCTCTTCGAGCTGGACTTGTATCTGATTCAGTGCGATATTTTTCTGATCCAGCGAGGTAGTCTGTTTACCCAGCTGCTCATTGGCTTGTTCCAGTTCGGCCTTCTGATTTTCCAGGGTCAGCTGCGATTCCTCGAGGGAGCGCGATTGCGCTTCGAGTTCAGCGTTGGCGGCGCGCAATTCTTCTTGTTGCGCCTGCAACTCTTCGTTGAGCTGTTGCGTTTCTTCGAGAATATCCTGCAAGCGCTGACGGTTGAGCGCCGCATTGAGCGAGGTACCGATATTGTTTGAGATCAGTTTGAGAAATTCAAGATCGCGGGCGGCGATGGGTCGCACCAGCCCGAGTTCGATCACACCATTCACCTGACCATCGTCATAGACGGGCACCATGAGCAAATGCCTCGGTGCGGCGTCGCCCAGCCCTGAAACCACCTTGACGTAGTGGTCCGGCATATCGTCGAGCTGGATTAGCCGGTGTTCTGCCGCGGCTTGCCCGACCAGGCCTTCGCCTTCCAGTAACAGTTGATTGTTCTGTTGTGCTTCATGACTGAAGCCATAGGTTGCAATACGGCGCAGAGAACCGTTGGCTTCACGCACATACAGTGCCGCCACCATCACACTAAGGTAATTGCCGAGAAATGCCAGGATGGTTTGCGCCAGCGGATTCAAGGCAAGCTGCCCGATGGTCTCGTCGGCCAGACGGCTTTGCCCTGCACGCAACCAGCTTTGTTCCTGCAGCGCTTCCGAATGTTCCGTCTGGCGTTGTAAGGCGGCGCTATAGGTGTTGGACAGTTTAAGCAGCTCGCGGCGGCCAAACAAGGTCAAAATCCCGCTCACAATCAGGCTGAAGATCAGATACGCCACCACGGTGCCGATGGTGACGCGCTGCGCACTCCAATCGCGGTCCTGGCGCAAGCGTAACTCGACATTGAGGAAATCGGCATACTCGCGATGAATTTCATCGGTTTCCGCTTTGCCACGGCCGGAACGTATCACCGTTACGTAATCACCGTTACGCCGGCGCAGATCAATCATTTCCTGGGCAAAACGGTCCCAGTCCTGCTGCAAACTTTGAATCCGCTTGAGGCGTTCGACCTGAGCCGGATTGTCGCTGACCAGTTGTATCAGACCGGTCACCTGGTTACTCAGTTTGGCTCGGGCGAGCTGGTACGGCGCCAAAAAGCTTTCTTCCCCGGCAATCAGGAACCCGCGCAAGCCGGTTTCTTCGTCGACCGACAATTTGCTGATTTCGGCCGCATTGCCGATCACCTGTTCGCTATGGTCCGCCCACCACAAGACCGACAGCAGATATAAAATCAGGCCGATAAACACGGCCGAACTGACAATACCAAGTACCAATGGCAAAGCAATGTTACGCCTGAGAATACCGCGAAAATTTGCCTGATCGGGGGCAGATGGACTGTTCATTTTTTTAGCTATGGGAGCAATATATCAAGCGAACTTCGAGCCGCATGGGATTTTTCCAGGTCCCGCTTTAACTCGCACTTTTAAATGAATACTTTGAGTTTTACTTTTCCCTTGTACCGGTTACCGCTTAAGCTCGAGAGGCACGGTACCCGACGGTGCGAATTTTGAGGCAAAACCGGCGCTCTGTGAGAGAAAATTTTCATCGTGCTGGAGTGCCGGTGTCATCGCAGGCGTGGCGCAATTACCGGGTGTTAAATAATACATCGCACCTTGGTCCTTGCAATAACATGCTTGGCTTCCCCGATTACGTTTCGTTTCAACCGCCTCGCTCCTGATTCGCTCTCGGCGGCCAGTCAATCCGCGCCAGCAGGGGAAAATGATCCGAGGCAATACGGGCCAACGCGCTGCGATGTACCGAGACTTCTCGCAGTGCTTCCCCTGGATGGATCCAGATACGATCCAGGGCGAACAACGGCCACCAGGTGGGAAAAGTTGCCGGTGCCCGGCCTCGCAGAAAATGCGTCAACAACCTGCGCAAGGGCTGTCCCCAAACCAGCCATTCATTTAAATCGCCCAGCAGAATCACCGGCATATCACGGGTGTCGAAGGCCTGCAGCAGGCACTCAACTTGATGCGACCGTTCCGCCGCGCCCAGGCCCAAATGGGTTGCCACCACCCGCACCATGTGCCGCCGGCATTCGATGTCGGCATCCAGCGCCCCGCGCGGCTCACGGCTTTGAATCGCCAAATTGATGTTACGCACCGCGCGGATTGGGTAGCGGCTTAATACAGCATTGCCGTAACGGCGGCCGGGCATATCGATCGTCGGCCCTTCGGCGGCGTAATAACCGCCGCTCTCGCTCAGCAGAGTCAGGACGTTGTCACGCTCACCGCACGCACCGCCTAACGGTACTTCTTGCAATGCCACGATGTCGGCGTCCAGTTCCAGCAGCACACGAGCAATCCGCTCGGGCGCGTAACGGCGGTCGCAACCCACCGCACCGTGAATGTTATACGTGGCGACTTTCAGCGCGGCCGGCGCCTCACTCAAGGCGAGTCTCCCGGGTCGAATCATATCGTGCTTTGGTACCGGCGGCAGGCGCCGATGCGGGCGTGGCGTCCGGGGCCTCGGCATTGCGGGCCAGCAGCCGTTGCAATAAGGCGGATAAGGCAATCAGCGCGGCACCTACGGCCCCGACCACGCTCATCGAGAGCACACTGGGATGCTGGATCGCGTGCACCAGTTGATGCGCAAACACCACCGTCAGGACTATCCCAGGTCCCATTCCGATCAGCGTGCCCAGAAAATAATCGCGCAATACAATCTGCGACGCGCCCGCGACCAAATTGACAATAGTGAACGGGGGCAACCGGCATCACGCGCAGAATCACCATCGCCAGCAAACCTCGCTGCGCCAGCTTCGCGCTTAAACGATTCAGGCGTGGGCCGGCGAACTGGCGCACCGCGTCCCGCCCCAACCAGTAACCTATGCCGTAGGTGATCAAGGCGCTTAACATGCTGCCCGTGACGGCATACATCACGCCCAGCGGCGCGCCGAAAAATAGACCGGTCGCGCCGATCAACAAGGTAATCGGGATTGAGCAGATCGCGGCTACCACATAGGCCAACAAGATCCACACCGGGCCTGCGGGCAGGTGCTGCAACCGCCGCGACAGTGCGCCGATCCGGTGCATGACTTGCATGCGCAGGGGTATCCCAACGTGAGCGGGTCAGGTCAAGGCCGCCGACAAAAGCCAGTGCATCGTCGATCACCACCATTTTTTGGTGGTGCGAACTGCCCAGCGGATGGCGGCCGTCGCGCAGGAATGACATGCGCTTACGGTTACGCCAATCGGCCTTGAACACCGGCATCCATTCCCGCTCGAAAGCGTACAGCATGGCAAAATCCCAGGCCAGTACATACACCCGCAACCGCGGCCGGGCTGCTACTACCGCCTGCAGAAATTCGCCCAGACCGGCGGGGAAACCATCCGCCGCGCCTCCGGGCTCCAATTGCATGCGACTGTCGATATCCCAGCCGACAATAAAGACCGTCCGCTCGGCATGCACGATAGCTTCGCGCAAGCTGCGGAAATAAGCCTCGCCGTCGATCAACAAGGCAAAGCGATCGGCATGTTCGACCCGCCAGCAATTTTTTCCGGGTGTGAAACGTGTGCGTTCGGCAGGCTGCCCCGCAGTCAGCGAAGGGATCCGCTTGAATAACATAAGACGCGTCTCCTTAAGTTGACGAAGGGTGGATGGATTCACGATTGGAGCAAAAACCGGGCCACCCCCCACATGTGCCAAAAACCGCTCCGGTCTTTTCTTGGCATCACCCTACGGTAAGCAAAATCCACCGGCAACGCAGGAACAGTTCCTGCTGAAATGCCGGCAGCGCCAGTTTCTTTTTCACTGACTTTCCAGGCGCGGATCTATCTAAAGGAGCGATGTCACCATGTCCGATACGAGCACGATTAAAACCTTGAATAAACTGATTGAAGTCACCAAGGATGGCGAGAAAGGTTTTGCCGCCAGTGCCGAAGAGATTTCGGATCCGAAATTGGGTATCTTGCTGCGTGCCCGCGCGCAAGAATGCCACGCCGCGGCGCATGATTTACAGCAGTTGGTCGAACTCATGGGCGGTAAGCCGGAAACGGACGGCAGTCTGGCCGGCACGCTGCATCGCGGCTGGGAAAGTATCAGAGCCACGGTCATGCCCAATCGCGATTACGCGATTCTGGCGGAATGCGAAAAAGGCGAAGACCACGCCAAATCGATTTACAGCGACGCCTTGAAAGAAAAGCTGCCGCCCGATGTCCATGCCCTGGTCGCCGCCCAGTATCAAGGGGTGATCAAGAACCATAACACCATCAAAACCTTGCGCGACACAGTGGCGCGCTAAAGACAGGGCCGTTTGCCTGGCTCGGCATCGGCCCTTCTCCATCCTGTTTCAGTCGTGTTCGAACCGCGCTGCACATCCTGCAAAATTTGCAAAAATTACTTTATTCTGTCTTTATTACATCGGCCGCCCGGGCTTCCCTCGCTACCTTAGTCCGCGGGATCCGTCACCGGCTTTTCTGTTTGC
>Ga0302182_10001224_pt1 | contig 13887 bp, 7 predicted proteins | sample I_Palsa_N3_1_FD_198781 | JGI IMG/M metagenome (GOLD analysis project Ga0302182, IMG submission 198781) | Peat permafrost microbial communities from Stordalen Mire near Abisko, Sweden - I_Palsa_N3_1 | ecosystem: Environmental > Terrestrial > Soil > Palsa > Peat permafrost | place: Sweden: Abisko...
CAGAAATACGCAATCCTTTTTAGAAATTTCTAGAAGTTTCTAGAAGCGCGCCTTTTTAGAAAAGGTGTAAACCGGTGAAGACGTTGGCAAATAGAACCCGATGTCGAAGGTCTTTTCAAGTTTTTTTCTAAAAGAAAAAGCTATATACACCTCTACTCCAAACGATGCTTTTTTAAAACGGCTCGCTTTAAAATTAGTGTCCACTACTTTTTAGAAAAAAAGACTCGTTTTTAAAAATTGGGAGTGCTTTTGACAACTGCTATAGTGGTTGCCAGAAAGATGCATTCCCTTTTCTAGAAGAACCGAGCCTTTTTTTAGTTTCTAGAATAGAAAAGCAGTGCGAGTTGAGAACACATTTCTTTGAATTTTTTAAAAAATCAGATTTCCAAAGGAATGAGAGACGAAGTCTCTTCGAGACTTCTGAACTGCGCGTTCAGCGCATCTTTCTGTCTTTTACTAAATAGAGATGTTGACAAAAAGATGCGCTGAACGCGCAGTTCAGAAGTCTCACTCCCTTCAAAAATAAAACAGGTCTTCGAGAGCCTCGAAGCGCAGCGTAGAGGCGAGCAGTACCTGTTTTTTATTAGTTTTAGAGAAAGTTAAAAAATCTTTATTGAGAGACGAAGTCTCTTCGAGACTTCTGAACTGCGCGTTCAGCGCATCTTTTTGACAACCACTAATTTAGTGATCCATACGGATTTTAGATGGACCAATCACACTTAAGGCCGAGGCGTCGGAGACGCTTATTGGCTGTTTTAGAATCCGTAGTGGACACAGACTATATTGTGACAAAAGTTTAAGATCTTTGTGAAGGTCCACGAAGTTTTAGGATGTGAGCAAGAACAACGTCGACCGAGCACTCGCGTGAATCGTTATTAACCTGATAGCCATTTTCCGAGATAGAAATAGATACCGCGTTTCCATGGAATCCACGTTTGATATCGATAACGACGCAACCTTCAGTTTGCTTCACGGATCTGAGCTTTAACCCGTTATCATTAAGCAGTCTACAAAGTGCGCGTTGCCGGTCTAAAACCGAAGACATCTTGCATCGGCCATAAACAAAATATGTAAAAAGACCTTCTTCGTCATCGTGAACCGACGGTCCTTTGCGTGCAATATATTTTCGATTAGGGTCTAGGTCTTCGAGTGGCACTCCGTCGAAAATAACAACATTATCGTCGATTTCAATATTCGTTTTGACCGACTTGAAACTAATAATCAAAGCTTCATCCTCATCAACAAGGGTACCATCTTCCATCGTTTGGCGCGTGATACGTACGCTCTCGAGGTCATCTTCGATGTTGTTGTCATCTTTAGTAAACGTACATAAACGCATGTACTTCTCGCCTTGGAACCAATAAAATTCATCCATTTCTCTAACCTGGTCGTTAACTTGGAATATATCTCCGATCATTTTTCAAGATGTTAGGGTAGATAGTGTGCCGTTTTTGAATTGTTGAGTCTGGATGATGGCGTTTTCTATAACACATTTATAATTGTCGATTTGCCGGGGTTTTCTAGAGATTGGCTGGAAACCAACCCGTCCTGACCTCTATTTAATTGTGGGATTTCACGATTTAAAAAACAGTTTAGTCAAAGACAAAAAGATGCAATTGTCGGTTTCTATCGGCCAGCGTCTTCAGCTGAATAAACCTCTAAATTTATGTTGGAAACGTAAAAAATTCTTTTGAGGAAGTATTTTGAAAAAGTGACTTTGGTGTACTATACTGTACGCGTATATGATTCAGTCTGTTTGGCAACAGTCAACCTATCCAAAATGCAATCTCAGAACGAATCTTCACCAAAAGTCGATTTTCTCCCTCCCACAGAAGCCCAACGCATTGCCTCTATCGGGTTCATGGAAACTGTTTTTCCAACAAGCGAGAGTACCGATAACGTTCAGCAAGGAAGAAACCCACTTAACGACCCGTATGCGGCAAACAAACACTCGTTCGCTAAGCTATCGATCGAACCGGGAATTATCAAGCTCGCCGAGATTATGAGGTCAAACGAGTAACGAATCAAGTGGAGACCGACGCGTTTTAAAAGATCTGATTGGCGGCCCCGATTCGAATAGAAGCCCTAGAAAATGTCGCGTTCAAGTGGCGACTGGAACGGCTTTATTTAACTTTAGACCTACAGTCAAAAGCCGAGAGTATCCTTTGGCTCAGTCTCCTCCTTGACGCAAATGCGGGCGCCACTTTTTTGGTGACTGAAAAAAAACAACTTTCTATTTTTTTCTGTTACCACTGTTACCACTTTTAACAAAGTTTTGGATTATTAAAAAAAATATAAGGTTTCGCGTCCGAAAAATTAGAGGTATATACAGCTCTATGCTATAGCCAATTTCTCTAGAAAGTCCGGAGCCCTAGCATTCCGATTGGCTCTTTCTAGAAAGCTGTATATACCTCTACGAAAAATACTGATTTCCCTTTTTTAAAAAATATATTTCCAACCAAACCCTAAAATGCGTAGTTTTGAACTGTGGTTTCAGGAAGTTTCCACTAGTCTTAGTCCTCGATATGTCTTTTCCTGTCTTCCGTTAATTCGCGGAGATGCTGCCGGAAATCCGCGATCTTTCATAAGCTTTGCAAGCTTGATTTGCATAATCGGCATGCCATAGTTTGAAAGCTCGTCTCTGAAAGATTTTGCATTGACGTGATATGAGGGGTTGATTTCGCAAAATTCTGTGATAAACTGCTGCAACTTATCGTTTTCGTCATTGTACTGCATATATGCGTCACGCACGAGCGGTGGTTGAGAACTAAAGTCTTTATTCTTATACCACGCCACGGTGCCTCGCACCAACCAAACTAAGAACTGCTCTCTAGCACGTTCGTCTAATAGTTTCTTCTTTAGATCAGAATCTCTGAGCCGATGGCGCGGGTTGTTGGTATCGAATGGGCGCTTTGGGTCGTCAGGAGTTGTGTAGATATTGTGGAACGGAATAACGACAATACGACGCATCATGGCATTGTCGTCAACATCCACAGCGGGACGCTGGTTACAAAGTAGGATCGGCAGGGCCATGCACTCGAATTCATCATACTCTCGCGCATACGCCGCACGCATGGAAATTTCTCCTCCGCCAGTGATCATCTTGAGAATTTCAGTATTGAGTTTCTCTGTGGGTTCGGCTTCCTCTTTGATGCAGATGCGTGAGCTCTTAAGGGGTGCTAAATACGTAGTATGTGTGCCATCATTACCACGGTTGCCTTTAAAGAATATCTCGTGGGGTGCCGTGGTCATCCACTCTCCCAGCACCGATTTCAGCATGCTTGCAAGCAACGATTTACCATTAGAGCCTTCTCCTGTAAGCATGGCCCAAATCTGCGAGTCAGTGCGTCCCGTGATTCCATATCCCAACAACCGCTGCAAAAATGCCACACCATCGAGATCGTTGTTGAACAAATCGCCGATAAAGCCGTCGATCAGACCAGTGTCGGCATCGAGCCCTAAATATTCAATGTCCAGCTGTCTGGACATGTAATCAGAGGGTCGTCCTTCGCGTAATTCGCCAGTATCGAGATCGATAGTGCCATTTGCGACAACCAGGATGTCGGGGTTCTTATCGAGACGACTCTCAAGGACCTCGTCGGTGTTTGTTCCTGTAAAATACCCTAAAATATTGCCGATGTTGGTCTTTTTCTTTACATACGCTAGGCCTCGCGCCAGCTGTTTCTTCTGCTTCTCGATGCGTTCCTTCTCCTCATCGTCGGCACCGCGCTGTGGTTTGATATGAATCAGGAGACTTGTGATAATCGTTCCACACGTATCTGGGATCTCGTCAAACAGTCGATGCCTGCTTAGCTCTTGCCAAACGCGGCCGTTAAAGCACATAAAGCGCCCTTGATCTTTTTTTAGATCATAGGCATGCACGAGCAAAAATCCCTTGCTTCGAAAGTGTGCTGCCAAAATAGCGCTGTATGGCTGGTCTGTATTGGGGAAACAGAGCAAATCTTTGATGCTGGGATGCTCTTCCCAATTAAATGCGTTAGACGAGCAATTCTCCGAGTAGTTGCAAATAGTAAAACAATCTTCGAGAACTTGTCGTGTTTTGTAGTTATTGCTACCGTGAAGTTCTCCGCACAGAAAACACTCCACGATCGAACGCGGTCTGAAGTCAAACCCGCCGCGACGCGCTGACCACTTGCCAATTTTGGTTCCCAAAAACTCCTCGAGTACTTTTTTGACACCGTTGAAAAAGACGGAAGCCTTCTGATCATCATCGAATGAAGAAGCAAGTGCGCTAATAAATCGACATGTGTCTCTTGATACATGCTTCGGCTTTTTTGTTGACTTGTTCAATAAATCGATACACCAGTCCGGCATGGCAGGCATTTCTTCGCGCGGAACAAGAGGCGCGACGAATTTGTATTTTGAGCCATTCACCTGACTTGGAGCGACGATAATACAGCCATTGTCGGCACGCACATCGATGCTAGTGAGCATGCCATCGACCTTGATCTTGGCTGCGTTTTTGGCGCTATCGAGTCCTTTCTCAATCGATTTAGACAGTGAGAAAAAATAGTGCATGCCACCACTCGCGGTTTTCTGGATCGGTGTTTTTTCCGGCAAGCCATGTTCCTTGATTTTGTCTCGCCAGAAAACCATTCCGTCTTGGACACTGCCTCGTTCGGGCTCCTTTAGAACATCGACATCAATCACAATTATATCGCTAGCCTCCCCAGTAACCAACGCGATGCCGTTGTCATCAGCGTGAAAAAACGATCGGTATGTTCCGAGGGTCGCGCGCTCCCATGCAGGTTTGAACACAATTCCCTTCTTGTTTGTAGTATTATTCCAGAACAACCTGATGCCCATCGGCACGAGTTCAAGGTCTTTAAATTGGGTGGCAAAATTTTCCATTTTCACAAAACTCAAACTTTGTTAAAACCGGTAACAGTGGTAACAAAAAAAAATCCAAAGTTGTCAAAAAACAGTAACAATCTCGCAGTATAGACGTATCTTTGTTTTCTTCTATAAAAGAGATAGAAGCTAGATCATTTTGAAGAAGAATCGTGACCACGAAGGAAAACTTAAACAGAGCTGTATACAGCTCTAAGCTATAGCAAATTTCTCTAGAAAGACCGGAGCCAAATACAGCATTCCGATTGGTTCGCTAGAGAGCTGTATAAACCTCTAAACTTAAACTGAATATAATTTACTTCGCAAATTATCAGAACCCGAGAAATGTCCACAAAAACAATCAATCTTGATGAGAAGGATGTACATTTTGTAGAACATGTTATTTCTATCGTTTGTAATGTCGGGAACTTTGTGAAAATCACTAAGAAATTTGATCCAGGTGAATGGTCGAACGAACAAAGGGCTATTTTTAGAAAAAGAAGACGCGTTTAAGCATGCCTGCGAATGGGTAAGTAAAAACGGCATGCGACATAAGATCGAGCATTTGGAAACTAATTGTGATAAAGCTCAATATAGTCCAAGACAAAAAGATGCGCTGAACGCGCAGTTCAGAAGTCTCGAAGAGACTTCGTCTCTCATTCTTTTAAAATTTTCCAACCGAGTCCGCCGTACGTTTCTAGAGAACACTCGAAGAGTGTCCGCCCACGAGAGGCTCAAAGCGCAGCGTAGAGCCGAGCAGTGTTTCTAGAAAGTTTAACTTTTTAGAAAATCCAATATTTTTTGGGATTGCTTCTTTTTGGCAACCACTATAACAAGAAGCTCAAGACTATCAAAATAAGTTTTATGCTTGGATTGATTGCTTCTTTATTGCATCCATTATAATTCCATTTTTTCTTTTTTTAAAATTTCTAGAAAGAAATGTGTCCGTCGTTTTTCACTGAGTTTTCAAAAGCAAATATCCTCGAGTCACATAACCTGTAAAATGTCAACCATGTCAACCACTTTTGGTAGAAACTCCAAAATCCAATGATGAACTCTGACAACAATACTAAAGGCTAAAATTACACAACATACAAAAGGCATGAAACCCGCCGCACTTGACTACTCAATCCAGGGCTATGTGCCCATCGGGGTGACTCTTAGCTGGGATGTCGATCGGCAAGAGCAAATCGGCCTGCCAACGGGATGGCGAAATACAACACTGGAGACTTCTAAACAATACTTTTCTAGAGAAAACAACGGAATTGCGATTTTGACTGGAGAACGCAGCGCGGTCTCAAATGCAATTGGATTAAAATGTCTTAAACCAAATCGGTTAGAATCACTAGACACAACTTCTAACAGGATTCTGGAAAATTGTACTATGTGCAGTCGAACTGAGTGCTTTCCTCTCCAAACCACAAAATATGGCCGACACAAAACTGTGTTCATTTATCGTCCCAGAGACGCAAGAACCATGCGGCGGTACCCACATCAACTGGACCCAAGAGGGAAACGAGTGGATAGGAACTATCCATGCGGACTTCGTCCCAAAGCTGTGCTCCTTCATCGGCCCAAGAAGTAAAAAGCAGTGCATCACGGCGCATAGGACCTGGTATGAGACTGGAAAGGACGTATATATTGGGCCCCATGGCGCGATTAGGGTAGCATCTGCCAGTCCAGCCCCACAGCCGAAATCGCCGCAGCCGACTCAAGTTCCCGCACAACCGAAGCGTGTCAAACCAACCACGCTGCTGATTGGTCCATCACCTGCACGCGTAGTCCAGAACATTGGGCTGATCTATGACATTTGGCTGTTGGTGTTTGCCGCTCTTGATATGGATGACTTCCTTCGAGTCGCAAGAACGTGTTTTGACTGGTATACGATGTGGCTGGACGTGCGCGACAACATAATGTTCGATACGTCCTCCATGAAAGGCTCGATGGGTATTTCCCGTAGTCCAACACTCAGACGGATCGGCTGTGATGCGTCATACCACAAACGAATGCTGCACCCTGCACTCATGCGACGGACAAACCTGGTCGAGTTTCGGGGATGGTTCGACAGCAGTGGCGACCATATGACAGTCTGTAACACAATCCTTAGCCAAAACAAGGATCTGTCGTCCTTTTCGATTACGACTAATTCTGGGGGCGACAAATGGGATCTCAACACTCTGACGTTGGTGGATTCGCGTATCACCCACCTAACTCTTCCGACTACGCAAGTCGCGAAGCTGCTCCCACAACTCCCGCGCCTTGCGCGCTTCATTTGCGAAAGCGACGTCATCGATCTACGGGCGCTCGAGAATGCCCATCCAGCATTGAAAATGGTATCGGGTGAATATATACGGGGGGAGTTTCCAAAGTCGCTGCGGTACGTTGAACGTCTAGACTTGTGTTATATAAACCTGGCCGACTTGGACGCGTTCCATTTATTGATTAGGGACAGCCCAAAAATGCGCCATGTTTCGTTCGATTTTGTGAACCGCGATCCTTTGACGCTTCAGGGACTCGCCGACAGGGCATGCGATGTCCTCTTGGGATGTGGCCAGATTACAATTACTACAGTCGCCGAGAATTGCGGTAGATGGAACATGTTTATTCAGAGGCCCGGAGCAGACCCAATCGCTGTCCCGAAGGACCAGGTCGTCCTCGCTCAGTCGCCATAGAGTATGGCGGCCGAACACGGGTCGCGCAACACCCTTTTTTAAAAGCGATTGTTCTGGCCACTTGAGTCCTCATTCAAGAGCGTTTTTAAAATTATCGGACCCAAGAGTGATGGGGCTCACTTCAGTTGCGCAAGTCACGTGACTATTTAGGCTTCATAATTCGTGTTACACAAACATTGTAGCTTTTGCGATGTCCTAGTGGAACGGTCCGATAATCCTTGCGCCACCAATTTTTAAAAAGGTGCCGAGAAAGGATCTTCGGAAGATCATGCCTTCTGCATCGGTCAACGATTAGCTTCATTTAGAATATCCAGAACACCAACGAAGTCAACAGTATGCTGATCGTTAGGCTTCTTTCCAGTGATTCTGTATGTGTCATTTCCTTGATCGTAAATCCAATAATCCAGCAATCGAACGCACAATCCACCCGACTGTTGACCTAAATCCATTACAACTCCACCAGGACCGAATTCGCTGTCGAGTCTCAAAAGCAAGGGTGTGGTGATAGGAATCATTATTTTAGCTGTCTTTGTAATGATTGATTGTTTGAACGATGGATCATTTTTTTATTTTATATAGTCAAAGACAGAAAGATGCACTCCCTTCAAAAATAAAACAGGTCTTCGAGAGCCTCAAAGCGCAGCGTAGAGGCGAGCAGTACCTGTTTTTTAGCAGTTGCCAAAAAGAAGCACTCCGCCCTTCGCGTAGTATATTTAAAATTTTCCAAACGAGCCTTCGAGAGGCTCGAAGCGCAGCGTAGAGCCGAGCAGTGCGAGTTTTGTCTGACTTTTTAACAAATCTCAAAATCTTGGGATTGCATCTTTCTGGCAACTACTATATTAGATTTAGAGAAAGTTAAAATTATTTTCGGATTGCATCTTTTTGACAACCACTATATTTAGAATTGAACGAAAAATAAACAAAGCCCAAGAAAGTCAAAAAATGGAGAACGGATTTGCGATTGTTAATACCCTTCAACAAATTAAGGAAAAAGTACTCGAGGGCGTGGTGGGCGAGAATCTTGATCATACTCTTACAACGATGCGCACAGAATTTCTCGAGAGCAAGCCAAGTTTGATGCAAAAGGCGAATTGGAGTGATCAGCTGAGCCAGCTTGTTGTCGCTCTTTTCCCAAACCACAAAAAATTCGCCAAGTCCGCTTTCAAACTCGATACTCCCGATAAGCTCAAGCTCTTTATCAATTCATCGCTTACCAGCGATGATCTCGCGTACCTGGAGAGTTAAACATTCGCCATAATTTGGTTTTTTTTCTGAACTCCAAATCGACTTGACACAAGCTCATGGACGCATCAAAAAACAATAACCATATTCTCCAAATGTTTTTTGGGCACCAGTGCTCAATAGAAGAAAATTTGTTGGCCTTACGAAAGTCCAAGCCACCGGAAATGTCAAACATCGCATCGATTTTGGACTCGATTTGGATGCTTCGAAGCCCTGTTCGCAACCGTTTTTATAAAACACGCACTGCTCGCCCTTTCGCTACGCTTTTTCTATAAAAGGCGTGTTTAGTTTCTATGAACGATTTTTAAAAGTCTTTGCAAAACCCTCTCCAGACCTTTCAAAAAGTCAAAATCCCACCACAACACAACCTTGGTTCTAGCGAGCTCCGAAGGAGTGAGCGGTGCTAAGCAAACGGAGCGTAGCGTAGTGCGCAACGAGCGTAGCGAGTGTAGGCAAGGCACTTGTGCCGCGCAGCGAGTCGCAGACGAGCGAAGTCTCGTTCAAAGTCATTAACTCGCTCGAATATCTGGAGAATTGTTTCGTTCGATGCTTCGCATCTCACCTACACTCGATCCTTCGGATCTCGTTGCGCGGCGCAAGCGCCTTGCCACCCCCACATTCGCACTCGCTCGCCCTACAGGCTCGCTACCATTCCAAGGTTTGAGCGGTGTATATTGTATGTTTTGGAAGACTTTCTAAACAAACTTTTGAGCTTTGCTTGCTTTAGTTTTTTGAAGACTTAAGAGATTTTCTGGAAACTATCACGCCTTTTATAGAAAAAAGCGTAGCGAAAGGGCGAGCAGTGCGTGTTTTATAAAAACAGTGCTTTGCACGGCTTTCTAAGCAATCAATCGCTAGCAAGAGCGATGCCTCGGGTCGCGCTAGATTGGCCAGTCCAAGACCAGTGCAAAGCACTGGCTACGATATCTGAGTAATCAAACACAGTTTCTATGGGTCACCATTCTGATCTGTTGACAGGTTGTTGTTTGATCGCTGTACCTGTTGGTCCATGTATTTAATTCGATGGTCCCCAGTATGTCGATGTTGGGGCCGCGTGCATATTGTGCCAGATCGGACTGCGACATGTTGAAACGCACTGCATTGATTAGTGAGGTGTCATAACTGCTCATGCACTTCATCTGTAGAGTGTTTTGCTTCGCGCCAACTATGGTTTCTCTGTGGATATACATGTCCGGGAACACGAATCGCGGCTCGTCGCAGTTCTTCCCGATGACTCGCGAGAACGCTTCGATATCCATGACTTGGGCCGTCGACAGACACGTTTCAACGCGGGTGTCAAATACCATGTGCTTGTTATCCGCACACTTCGTTATATCAACAACACGCGACTCAAGCTTCTTCCGCACAATATCGAGGTCCGATTTGAGGAACGAACACCCACCGGCCTGCTCATGACCAACCGCCGTCTGCACTTCTGGAATGGTGTTGAGGACGGACATGAGCTTGATGTTTGAGCGGAAGCTGCCTACCAAGACCGCACTGTTTTCACGAGACTCGGACACACAGAGAACCGAACTTAGCATTTGGTCCTGAGCAACACACATGGCGATTAATCCTTTGAAGCCCGCACCGATTCGATTGTCAACAACGACGCACGTTGCAGAGGTCGGGGTGGTAACGATGTCGATGCTCCCCATCCAATCCGCAGTCAACTGCTTGCGCCGAGCATTCAATGCGTAAAGTGCGGAAACAAGCGCGCTAACCTCGTCCTCGCTACAAGTCAATGCGGCTATGGCAATCTCAATCCGATCGAGCCGCGTTGCACTATTTATAGTCGGCGACAACGTGAACGCATAGTCTCTGCACGTATATGGCGGAACTCTGTTTTTTGCTTCGAGAATGCGACGCAGCCCTGGATTGCGTATATTTCTCAACGAATGCATTACGATGCTGCGATTCTCTGGTTCCAGCATGCACATCTGGTCCGCATATAATCCAACGCCTGCCAAATCAACATAGTCCGACGCTATCTCCGGACACGCGGTCTGGACGAGCTTATACACAAGTGCAGCAGTACAAAGCTGCTTGTTTGGCGAATCGTCGTTCTGGGGGTTGACAAGAAGCACATGCGGATTTGGGTCGGTGACGACATGGTGGTCGATTACGATAATCGAGCCGACTGTATGGGACGAATCCTCTGCATGCCCCGCACTACCCACCAAACGAGCGCAGGTATCGACGTCGTTGGTCGACGAGTCGAGAATAAGCAACAGTTTAGTCCTGGGCTCAATCATGGGCAGATGGAGATGGATGCCATGCCCAGCCGACCGCTGACTGTATGTGAAATACACGTTAGCGCCCTTCCTCCGGAGAAAATTATACATAATCGCGAGCGACGTAACGCCATCGGCGTCCGAGTCGCCTGCGATACAGATCCTGTCGTCCGAGTTGACCGCGTCCATAATCGTATCTGCTGCCTGTTGCATATTCCGGATCAGCGTCGGCGAGTGTTGGTCGGACAGTGGGGGATTGAGATATCGATGTACATCCGCGATCCCGCGGACCCGCGCCAAATGCTCGACTATCGGGGTATGCCCATCGTAAATTTCGAATTCGGCATTCCTCGCTTTCCACATGGTTCTAACGTGCTATTGTCGCGTTTGGAAGACAGGCTATTCGGGGTCAATTGGATAGTTCTTCCGAGAGTTTAGCCGCGCTGAAACGGGGGTCGCTGAAAAAAAATCCGCATTTGATAAGAGATCCGTATGGATCACTAAATTAAGGCAAATTAGACGATATGATTGGTCCAAACGAAAGCCGTACTGGACACTGTTTATAACTCTGGTCAATAGATTCCAACACTACTGGCATGTCTAGATTTGAATCGATTTTCGAAATCACATCGTCTGGTTGCAAATGAGCCACGATAAGATCCTCTGGATTTTAAGACTCCACAATCGACCGCCAACGAATCGAATCATGTCTCGAACCCGACAAGGAAAATCTGAAACTACTGAACTGGTTGGAATTTCGGATCATTCTTGTGAGATTGGGATTTCACAGATCCCAAACGGCGGTCTTGGCTTATTCGCAACGAGAGATATAAAGTACGGTGAAGTCGTAACCGCATACTTTGGATTTATTTGCCAAGTCACCAGTCGGTTGTCTCTCGAGCAACAAAAATATTGCATCGACACAACATTTAAGGGGCGTAATAAGTCTCTTGTTGGATTCTCTGAACCAAAAATGTTGATGTTGTGCCGCAAAAAACGTCCACAACTCGGGTTTGGTCTTGCGCAAATGGCCAACGACGCACTTATCCCTTGCATCACAGGGTTTAGTAATAACAGCGTGTTCCAACAACGCGGAAACCAGATTGTTTTGCGGGCAGTCAGACCAATTATGTGCTCAGAAGAGATCTTCACGAGTTACGGCGCAGACTACTGGTTGCCAATTGGACTCCACCAGATCTGTAAGGATAGCGCAAAGCTTCATCAATGGAAATTTACCATAGCTCTGACCGAATTACTTGAGGATGCTCTCCAGGTTTTTGTTCTCGATATCCGGAATTTCCAAGGAACCGTGTGTTTTCATTTAATCGATGGGGTGTCGGGCGCCGTCCAAGCATTCAGTGAGGAGAAAAACATCTCGGACCCGTGGCTGCCACATCCCGAAAAAACGAACTTTACGTTGCATGCCCACGCTAAAGCTATCTTGCCAATTTGCCGAAACTTCAAGTGCCATTGCTGCGGCCATTATCACCCCGCTCCAAACTCCGAAGTCCAAATTAGGATCGCAATCGTTGACTATGTGGTAGCAGTTTGGGTACAGTCTTGCGACCCCGACATGGCCCGTATTGTTTGAAACTTGATCCATTCGGGGTTGGTTTCCAACTATAGTTGCCAGAAAGAAGTAATCCCTTTTTGAAAATAAAAAACGAGTCTTTTTATATAAAAAGAAAAGCGTAGAGCAGTGTTTCTTTTTCTAGAAAAAATATTGGGATTGAGAGACGAAGTCTCTTCGAGACTTCTGAACTGCGCGTTCAGCGCATCTTTTTGTCTTGGACTATATAGTAGTTGCCAGAAAGATGCACTCCCTTCAAAAAAATAAAACAGGTCTTCGAGAGCCTCGAAGCGCAGCGTAGAGGCGAGCAGTACCTGTTTTTTATTAGATTTAGAGAAAGTTAAAATTATTTTCGGATTGAGAGACGAAGTCTCTTCGAGACTTCTGAACTGCGCGTTCAGCGCATCTTTTTGACAACCACAATAATACGCACGGCCCACCTAGTTCGGCCAGTACCTGCTAACTGGTTCAACCAGTATCTGCTATGCTAGGTGCACTAATGAATTTCTGACCTAGTGCTTAGTGATTATAACCCGCCCCACGCGTGGGGCGGTTGGAAATCAAAGCCACATTGGACTCTACCTTAAGGCTCTTTAAAAATATTTTGCTAGGTGTTTTTCTTTAAAATTTCCAAAATTTAAAAACGCCAATTTCTTTTTCAAAGCTTCCTCGAAACTGAGAAGACTCTTTTTTTAGGGTTCTTTGTTTTATTGGGTTTCTTTAGAAATATGCCAATTATATCGGGTATACTCATTAGATTTCCAGGCATTATTTAGGTCTCTGCTTCCTTCAAAAGCTTTCCTAAATTTGGAGAAGCTTCATAAGGACTTTTTTAGCACTCTTTGTTTCTTTGAATTTTGATAATAATATAGGAACTATAACATTGAATCGTATCGATTTTTATATTAAAAGGCCTTGTAAAAAACCCGCTACTCTAATTCTGGTCATTGCGCACGGACCCGCTACCACTGCTACCACTTTTTTCCAAACTATTTTAAAAAGGGCCTTTTTTTGGGAAAGGTTTGGAATTTTTCAAATTCTTAAAAAGGCTATATTTTAAAGACACTGACTGCAAATATTACCATATTTATGGAAAATTTAATATCCATGGTTTCAATCAATGAAATGAGTGATATTCGTTATGAATATAAGCCTGTTATATTTCCTCTAAGAAAATTTCAAACAGCAAACAAATCGTCGTTATGGAAATCCACGCGAAAGACTATCTGGACCAAGGTTACACTTCGATTGGCCTAACTATACAATTCAATCATGAAAACAACAAAAAGCAAGTCTCATTCAAACAGTTGTGGCAGAA
>Ga0302182_10001227_pt1 | contig 13872 bp, 14 predicted proteins | sample I_Palsa_N3_1_FD_198781 | JGI IMG/M metagenome (GOLD analysis project Ga0302182, IMG submission 198781) | Peat permafrost microbial communities from Stordalen Mire near Abisko, Sweden - I_Palsa_N3_1 | ecosystem: Environmental > Terrestrial > Soil > Palsa > Peat permafrost | place: Sweden...
TAACCTACTTAAGCAGGTCCGTCCTTGCTGGGCGTTCGAAGAACATCCTGATGGAACGGTCAGCGTAATGCCATCAGTGTGGAGGCAAAAAGGTTGTAGAAGCCATTTCTTCGTCCGTCGAGGGAAAATCGATTGGTGTTGATAAAAGGCAAATCGTGAGCGGCGACCCCCGAACAAGATGGAGACCATCTCCGCGAAATGTCAGTAGTCGGCAGGCCGCAAGCTCCACATCACATGGGAGGGTTGTCCATCTCTGAAAGGGCATTTTACTTGAGCAAAGGCAAGTTTTCGTTGACTCTTCATCACGATCCAAGTAACTTCTGAATATTCGTGCCCCGGCGGGCACCAAAGGGTCGTTAGTGCGAATAGGCTTCCGTGAAGCCGAAAGCCAAATGGCCAGACCCGCCGATGGCGGCCTCGCTGCCGCCGGAACCGCTCCACACAAAGCTCCGAGCCGTGTGGGATCGGCAAGGCACTCGCAGGGTTCTTCAGGAACCCGGGAGTGTTATTGCCGTGAACAACGACCACCTTCAAAGTGATAATGCGACCTATTCAATGGCCAGTGAACAAGCTTGCTCCAGCCACCCGCCGAGGCTATCTCAACCCAACACTATCCATCCGCTTTACGGAATGACTGTCGAAGCCCGGATCGAGTCAAGGCAGCAGGTGTTGGCGAAGGCACTTGCCGAGATTCTTGTCGCAAGGCGGCGGGCGCCGGCAGTAACTGCGGTAACCACTGTTGGGAGTTGACCCGTGGGCAGGAAATCAGCCAAGCAGGCCGTCGTCTACCCCGAGCGGATCATCGCAGGATATGTCCGCGTCTCGTCATTCCGCCAGGTGACCGAGGGTGATTCCCTCGAAGCCCAGCAGAACATGGTTGCCGAATACGTCCGGCATCAGATTCAGAAGGATCCCAGCCAGATCGTCTTCTACATTGAACGGGGCAAAAGTGGGAAGAATCAGAACCGGCCGGAGTTGCAGCGACTGCGCCGGGACATTGAGAGCGGGAAGATCGGCACCGTGATCGCGTTCAAACTGGATCGCCTGACCCGCAGCCCAGGTGACTTTGAAGACCTTTGGCGGCTGCTTCAGGCTCACGGCGTGGAGTTGGTCACGCTACGCGAGAGGTTTGACACCACAAGCTATCTCGGGCGGGCCATGCTAGATATTGCGTTGGTTTTCGCACGCATGGAGCGAGAGCAAACGGCGGAGAGAACGTTGGCCGTGATGCAAGATCGCATTGAACGAGGTTTATCCAACGGGAGCATCAAGTGGGGGTACAGACATGACCCTGCCCAACAAGGTCGCCTGATTGTCGACCCTGAATGGGGACCGATCATCAAGGAACATTTCTTCAACGCCTTCGAGCGGCTGGGCTCCGCGGGTGCAGTTCAAAGGCACCTACGTCAGGTGGGGATTATTGTCCCAAAGAGGAAGTCGAAGGACGGGAAAATTCGCGGAGGCAAGCCGTTCAGCAAGCAGCAGGTGGTCAGAGTGCTGAGCAATCCCGTCTACCTTGGAACCCTGGTGTGGGGCGAACTCCGGAACGAGAAGACACATGAGGCGCTGGTCACCCAGGACCAGTTTGATCGCATTGAGAAGCTGCTAAGCCGGAATCGCATCAGCAAGACGCATAAAAATCCAACAGGTCAGTATGGCTTTCTGCTCAAGGGCGTTCTTCGATGTAAATGCGGATACATGATGACTTCGTATTTCTCAACCGGCCGCGATGGCAAGGTGCATTATTATTACAGCTGCACCAACAGAACTCACCATGGACGCGGTGGATGCGACACGCCCTATGTTCCGGCCAAAGCGATTGACGACGCGGTGGTTGAACGCGTGATGGCGGTTGCCGGAGATGAGCAGGCTCAGGATCAAATCGTCCGAATGGCGATCGGCATGGCTGATGAGGATGTACGTCGCATTCGGGCTGAAATGGACCGGGTGAACCAACGGCTATCAGTCATCGAACAGGAAATCGGCAATCTTGTCCGTGCTTTGAAGGCCATGGGAGAGCAAGCCATCGAAAGTGTCCGGGATGGTCTGAAAGAGTGCGAGACAGAGCGAAAGCAACTGACCGAGACCCTGAATGCCCTCGCGGTTGAGGAACAGGCAGCGGCCAGCGTGACCGGCGAGGCCGAAAGGTTTCTGAACTCATGGCGTCGGATTCGCGATCTATTTAATAAAGCCAGCCCAGCCATCAAGAGAGAGCTAGTGCAGTCATTCCTGGAGGAACTGGTGTGGGCACCAGCCGATCGCAAGGGTAAGTCAGGCATTTACCGCTTGAAGTTCTTCCCAGAGGTAATTAGCGACGGGGGCAGCCATTCGACGGGGCCGGGAAATCCGGATTCTGGCGGCGACGGAACACCGGCTAATCCCCGACCAGGAAACGAAAACGCTCCGGTGTTAAGCCCGGTGCGTGATCTTGTCCGAAAAGCTCCGCAGGTAGGACTCGAACCTATCCAGTATCCGGTGTATCCACTCCGAAACACGTTTTTTGCAACCTACCGGGTAGCAAAACGGGTAGCAAATCTTCGACGCCTGCCGAACTGCAAGAAGTTATCGAAGCCTGGCCACAACTGCCTAATGCGGTGATAGCTGGCATTGTCGCGATGGTTAGAGCATCGATGGTAAGCGCGGTGGGGATTTGCTGCCATGCCGACGGGCGGATTCATGCCCCAAATGTGCCGACGGGCCGTCAGCCAAGCAAGATGCAGTCTTCGTAATGCCGACCGATTTTTGAAGTCCACTGCCGCCCGCGAGATCATATGTAAGTTATTTATTGACAATGAGTTAACTATAACTCAGGATATCGAAGTCAACAGAACATTCCAGCAAACTGCGCCTAATCAAAAGAAGGATGCTGCTCTGATCGATCTATGGATACAGGCCTGACGTCAATCAATGCGGAAAGACGAAAGAAAAACGAATGCTTGATGGTTCATTAAAGCAACAGCGAGAAACGGCATTTGCATCGCTCGACGATTTTTATCGCGAATGCGCGAACCGCGGAAATTCGAGGGATTCACTGCAACTATTGTCCGACTTTTATCGGACGTTCCTGAATCAATTCGAACACCAGCTCCAGTTCACAATCTCTCAATTGCTGCTTCGCTCAATTAATGGATCTGCAGCCGAGATGCGCCATGTCGCCGAGGAGGTGAACCGAACCTTGTTCGAACTAGGGTATTTAATTGGCTGTCCAACGACCAAACGGCCAGCTCTACTCATGTATTCAACCCACGACGAAAAATCCGAAGGATTCTATCTAAATATTGCTAGAAATCAAGGTGGCCGCGCCTTATCAAAACGGCTTGAGAAGGAATCAGACTTCAAGTTAATGCGCACCCCGTTGTCTCCTGAGGTTGCTCGTTTGTTTTCTTCGGTTTGAATATTTACCCGACTGCTCCCGCCGCGGTTGGGACATGTTTGACAGACCGACCTCGTACAAGGGCGATGACATCTCCCCTGGGCGTGCATTTTCCAGACTCTATTTTGGCCACCTCTAGATCAAAGTCTTCGGCAATGTATTCCTGCAGGAAATCTGCCAAAAGATTCCTTCGGAAGACCAGATCGTCAATAGTGATCGTGTCAATCCCGGGTGTTCGGCGCAGCCTTTCCGCCGCATGAAATGTAAGCCGAACCTCGGCAACCATTTTGGCGGCACCATTCTTTGACAATTGATAACCCTTGAGTCGAATCCCATCATCTGAAAGGACCAGACCTGCATCTCGGAGTATAGCGTCCACTTGTCCCCTTGCCTGATCAGGATCAACCTCGAATATGATGCCGAGTTGTCTGCCCAGAAAGACCTCTCGGCAGCTACGGACCATGACGATCAGGCGAGGTAAATCAGTCGTTTCGCTACGTGCAAAATGGGACTTAAAAGTACGGTACAGAAAATAAACCGTCCACAGCCAAGCGAGGCAAGAAATAAACAGACAGGAAAGCTTGAAAATTCCAGAAGCGTTCGCTGCGAATAGAGCAAACGCAACGCCCAGCGCAATAAAAAATATGTAACCACCCAAAAGCTGCGGTTGACGTTCACGTCTCATCTCACACCCCCTCCTCGCTTGCGAGCCATAGGAACGCGCCCGCGGCTACGGAGGCGCAAATTGCGCCAATCACATTGCATGTGGCGGGCGAACGTGTCCAATACCCCACTATCACAAGAATTGTAGCGAATAATGCAATCACCGCCACCCAAAAAACTGATGAATATACCGAGGTCCGTTGACGACAATTGCGATACAGCCTCCACCGTAAGTGTCCCCATAAACTGCATTTACCATGAATTCGAAGATAATTCCAAGCCGCCTCATCAGCGTCCAATTCGATTGCGCTATTGTCGCCATCGTTCAGAAGGCCGAACGGGAATAGATAAAGCTCTTGCACCTCGTGTTGTAGCTCGTGGCGCAGGCAAAAGATACTTCGAGGCAAAGACAAAAAATCCGAGAAGTCACGGCGAAGGCCAAGGAAGCCAAGTTCGGGTCGCTGGGACCGGTGAGCTTCGGCTGTGCTCATGCTCCATCCGGCCGGGCCAAATACGTAGGAACAGCATTTGCGTTGATCGATGTGACGACGAAGCGTTGAGGAAACTGCCATGGATGTATGTCCCGAATGCTTCGCCATTGTTTCTAGAAAATCCTTGTCAGATGTCATGTCAAGAACGACGTAGCGAGCCATTTTTGCCACTCGTGCTGAATCCTTGGCCCATCGCGGTTGAACGAAAAACGTTCCCATCCCACTTAGAACCAACCGGCAAGCAAAATACACAGATCGCTGCCGGACCTTATGATAGATGCCTAGATAAAATCCGCAAACTTTTGTAAACATCTTGGCTGACCCTCTCCCACACACTTGTAGAAAAAGTGTCTAGTTTTGCTGAAATAGACCTCCTCGCAGCCTGTTCTTCTTTGCGGAGCCAGCAGACAAATGCATCGGCCGGCCCTTCTAATTCAGACGCCCGCAGAATTCTCGGAGGCGCAGGCGACGAGTCTCGCGTCATTGGAGTCGTCCACCAGATCGTAGAGATGTATGGAAGATCAAAAACGATATTTTGAAAAAGATATGCACCCCAAGTGCTAACAGTGAGGACATCGAATGAATTCAATTGATCCGGGAGCGGTTCAAGCACATCAAATCGACGTAGACTTTCAATGTTTCGGTCGACAAAGCTCGCGGGAACATTCAACTCCGCAAATGCTTCCCGCACTTGGCTTCGTGACAGCGGCGCAGCATATCGCAAATAGTATTCAACAAGCCAGATGCGAATGAACGGATTAGACGGCTCATTAGGGATTCCCCCATCGTAGGCGTTCGGAATGCGGACCATTTCTTCCCAGAAGAAAATCTTGTCTCGAATTAGAAAGAGCCGGACGAAGAACTCAAAGGAACGGGTATCCCAATAGGCTAAACTCGAGTTGCTCCGCACCAACGAGCTGCGACAACATTCGTAAAATGCACCCAGTTGCTCGCGCATGTTTGTCGGAGATCGCTTGCGAATTAGCCCGACAAGCCCATCCTTACGATCGAGATCGTCAGAAGCCGACATCCCATCGGCGGGGTCTAGCCACGATTGAATCTCGGCGACAAATTCAACGGACTCCCCTTCGCCAACAAAATTCGCAGCTGTCATCCAACTTTCGCAGCGACGAACAAGGACCGATCGCAGATCCGGAGGCGCAAGCGGGGTCGACTGCCAATTCAGTGTTGCCGTAAGCCAGCGGCGATGGTCTTGATGTGTCGTATCTCGCATGGCAAATATCGCGCGCGAATTTGGAATTTTGGGCACGATGCTGTGATTGAATGCCGCAATCGCATTTGCGAGCAGCATTGCCTCCACTTTGGTGTCGGCTCTTTGGTCGACATTATCGATTAGGAGCGCCAATGGAACCCCAGCTAATTCCACGGCATTCGCAAGTAGCTCAAGGGCCAATGCCTTGATTGTGCCAGTGGGCAGTTCGTAAAGTTCGTTCACGAATTGACGCCAATGCCTGGATTTTGCTTTCTCGATGGTTGATTGCAGCACTGTGTTCTCGGTGCTCGTTTGCATATGTTCGAAGGCGGCGGAGAAATTGGTCTGAATATCAGACTTTGCGACGGCTGCATCAATGATGGCTCCGTAGAAGAACCGGTCAAAATAGTCAGGTGTCTGATACAAAAGGAAATATGCCATAAACAGAGTGAACAGTTGCTTCGGCCTGCTCAAGAGTCCGTTTGCCCAGTCTTCCCAGTTGTAGTTGTATAGATCCTGATTGTAGGGTGCGTTCTCGACTTGACCAGAAGACGGAAAAGTTCTGAACAGACTCTCGAAAACGCCACGATCACACGCAGATCTGACAGCGGCATCAATCGAAAAGGGCACTTCGGGCAAACTCTCATATGCGGCTTCGCCTTCAGAAATAATCTGTTTCAAGGCCTTCGCGAGCCTCGACGGCTCGGCGGAATCCAACAAGCTGTCTCCAGCGAATTTGAGAATGGCGTTCAGAAATGGCTCGCATTCTGCGCCCTCAAGGATTTTGAGAAAATGGGTTCGGATTAGTTCGCGAGGTAAGAGATTTGTGCAATCTAGTCGGAGGTAGATAATATCACCCAATTCTTCAGCACTCTGAAGAACGTAGGCAGACAATGTACTCTTTCCAACGCCGGCGGGCCCAATAATAAAGTGTCCAAGTCCAGCGGAGCCGTCCAGCGTGGCGAATTCCCGCAACACCCGTTCCGAATCAGCGAGCGTGCCAATGTGAGATTCTTTGAGCGATTTTCGGAGATGCTCAATCATCGAGGAATCGCTATTCACGAAATTGGCGGTCAGCTGATTTGGATCGTCAAACAGCTGGCCTTTAAGCAGCAAAAGAAAGTTTAAGATCGAACGAGGCAGTGCGCGCACCCCTTCAAACGTAGCTGTCGGCGCAGAAACCGTCATCGCCGGCTCCCGAATCGCATCCGTTGTTGATGTTGACTCGAAGTCGCGCGAAAAATACGGGCCACAAATTTTACGCAACTGTCGACCGAGTACTACATCGGCAAAATCATGGAATCGCATTTCTTTGCGCGCACGCCGCCCACTCTCCATCAACTCGCGATACAATGTGGAACGGCCTCGGGCAGTGACCGTACAAAAGGCAACAACTTGGGAGAATTCAAGGTCCAGGATTCGCTTCACGTCTGTTGCATCAAGCAGGGTCGTTACATCAATGATGAGCCATGCATCAGGCGCAATGCTTCGCTCGATCTCTCTCGCCTTCTTGTAACGGGCCACTCGGGACGGCGGTACAAGCGATACACCTGCGGCTTCAAGATCCTCAGCAATGGAATCACTTTCCACGACGATGACGATGAGCACGTGAGAGGCCTCACGCGTCAGATTCGGATTGCTTTCAATGGTCACGGAAGTCCCTTTTTCAAAAGATACTGCATGCTCCGGACAAGTTCTGAAAACGGGTCAGTTGCATACGTGTCTTGCTCGATTACGACAGACACCTGGCGATGCAAAGTAGCGCTCTTTCTAATTAGAGAAAGCCACATATCTAAACTGATTTCCCCTTCGCCGAGTGGCACAAACATACGACTCGGTGGCTTGGGCCTATGAAATCCATCCTTGAGGTGAAAGTATCGGCACCGTTCAAGAAGACGTAACTGCCTATCCGAATCGAACCAAACGACTGAATTGCACCAGAATGAATCAAGCACAATATTCATTTTCTCGTCGGCCGTCTCATCTAATATATCATCCAGCTGACAGCGACCCTGATGCAACGAGACACAGCCTTTATACGGGTGGTAGAGAAATTCGACATTTTGCTCTCGACATCGGGCAAAAATCCCCTTGAACCAACGTGCAGTTCTCCGCCACCGGACGTCTGCTGTTCCTGTAGCCATCCCGGAACATATAAGCATCGGACACGAAAGTTCGTTCATTGTACTTAACACAAGCGACAGTCGACTGTTCGTTGAGATTTCTTCGAATCTTACATGGCCGGCATGCACGGAAACATTTGATGCCCTGCAATGCGCCAGGAACTCGGGAATTACTTTGGGTAGCTTGCAGTAATTCACCTCAACATGCTGAATACCGGCCTCTTTGCAGAGTTTAAGTGTAGCCGCAAAGTCGCTTGTTTGTCGTCCCCCGAACTGAATCAGCTGCACCGCGAGAACAGACTGTTTTAATTTGCTGAACGGATTTCCACTCACAGTTACTTCTCCTCGCGTCCACGTAACCGAGTTCAACATTCCCGGACTGTTCATAGCCCAGGGATACACCCGAATGTTTTGTCCCTATTGGACCTGCAATTGTGGCATCATATTTCACATCCCTAATACTTCAAGTTTTGCTGGATCAGCGACATCGAGGGGCTTTGTGCTAGAAGCGTCGGAACGGGCTCGACAATTGCAATTACCCTGGGCGATCACACACCGCTCCTGCTTGGCGGGCATGTTCTGGCGCAGGCCGCGATCCACGCGACTTGGGGTTGGTAGGTGTTGGTGACCATCGTACGTCGGCCGATTCATTTTACTGTTGATGCGGTGCTTGCGCTTGGCCCGCCGGCGGTCCACTCCGCGATAACATGATAACCGGCGGGATTGTGATTGAGTGGCACCGTTACCTGCACGTCACCGGAGTCGGATGACATGAAGCTGACGTTCGATACACGTGTCCAGTCGCTGACGTGATTCCAGCCGTCTTCATCAAGAGCGATGAAACGGAACATGATGGACGTGTTTGCTGGGAAGTGCCCGGTCAGAAGCAGCATGTCGGCTCCGTGTCTCTGGGGTTGCAAGATCCCATGTATTGCAAATTGTCTCGTTGGCTTGCTGAGCGAGGCCAGTGCGATGGCGATAGCGACCAGCGCGGCGGAAGTGACCGCCAGACCGATTGCGATATTCAATCGCCGCGTGCGTATATGCAAGCTGCGGTCGTATGCTTGCTGGATTTCGGTGGGGCTGCGGGGATCGAATTCCACCAGCTTGCAAACCTGCGCCCAATTCGCAAAGAAGTAGCCCAAGAGCAATAGCGGGATCGGCAAAACCAGGATGATGCCGGTGACGAACGGAACGTCGAATTTGGAATTAAACGCGGCACCGATCGAGATCGCCGCGGTATAGGCGCCCCATAGCCAGATCAGGGTTGTAGCGATCTTGCTCCCGGCGTCGCTAATCTGCGAGGGCGCATTCTGGATTGCGTCCTTAGATCGGTCAAACCAGAACTGATCATTTACTTCAGGTTGAGCTGCCATACGTCAGCTTCCCGTTTTTCAAAAGATAGGGGTTCCTGTGCCCGTTGGGGCAAGTCAGATATATCGTCTTGGTCATGTTAAGCGGATCATTCACGCGAACGGTGAACATCATTCCGCTGACACGGATGGGCTCATATTCCACATCTTGGTCGCATTGGGGGCATTTACAGGTCAGGGCCATAGCATTGCTCCAAGAAGAGCGAGTCAGAGGTTCTGAGAAGTCATTAAAACACCCTCACCAACGTCACAACCGTCCCCAATTGCGCATTGGCCCAAGCCAGGTAGGAGGCCATCGGCTGGCCCATGGCCCGGCTGTAATCAGGAAGGAATGCGCCGATCTGGATTGCATCGACTTGTGGCACGGCATCTCCGCCGAGCCAAACGCACCCAGACGTGCCGGGGTCGAAGTCGTCCGTTCGTCCCTGCACAAGGAGCAGATCGTTTCGATTTGGCGCGTTGGAGAGCAGTGGCGCGGACGAATCTTGCGCGGGAAGCCAACCATACACGGTGAAGACGGCGGCTCCGCCGGCGCGAAGTGAGAACCCCGTCGGATGAAGTTTTTGCCCGTCGTTGATTAGATCGTCGATCACTCGGCAGACGGGCGCTCCGCCTGGCAAGTCCGGCAGACTGTCGGCAAGTGTCGGTGGCACTTGGATAAGCGCCGCATCTAACGGCGCGTTCTCGGGCGTTGAAACGAGCACATTCCCGGTAACGCTGGGGACGCCAGGCGGCTCCACGGTCACCGAGTTGTTTGTGAGGCCGTTTACGGCATGGCCCACTGTGAGGAGCGCCCATTTCTGGGTGCCGCCGTCGGTCCATTGCACGAGCGCACCTGAGGTGAAGTGTTCGGTTCCGGTATCGGTGATGACGCCGGTATTGCGAATTTCCGGAACTTCGATGACATCGGTGCGAAACTGCACCACGCGCTTGGATCGGCCGCGCGAAGCACGGATGGTGTGGCGAATCAGCTCGGGAACCCGACGGTGCTTGGGGACCTTGCGCATCTTTCGTCGGACGACATAGAGAAGCACCTGGCCGCGGGCGAGGTCCGGCCGGCCGCCGCGCATCGCCCAACCGAGGCCGATCGCCAGCACATCGTGCGCGCCGGCTTGCTTGTTATGACGCCGTTGTAACTCGGCGTGGATTCGTCGGACTATTTTTACGTTCGATGTCATAGGGAGGGGTCAATCGAGGCTTTGACGATGATGTGCTCCGGATCCTGCGCGATGGTGAGACCCGCCGAGTTGATATAGGCTTTGGCGGCATCAAAAGCAGCTGTCTGCAATTGGTTGTAGGTGCCGCCAGGATTGACGGACTTGCCCGCGATCCCAATCCGCATGATGCCCCCTGTGGTTGTTACGGTGAGGTCATGGTCCCCGATTGTCCAGGTCGCTTTAAGGGCCTGGCGGATGGCCGTTTCAGCATTCGTGTCTTCGTCTTGCATTCCCGCGGGACTTCCGCCGCCGTTGCCGGAAGGCGCTGCGGCCGCCTGCCGCTCCAACTCGATCCAATCGCGCTCGAACTTTGGAAGTCCTTTCATCAAGTGCCACACTTCGGTCTTATGGCCCTGCGCATCGGCGACAAGTTCAGGCTCGAATACGTAAATTTGTGCATAGTCTTTAATGGTGTTCGTTTGGACCGTGTGATTTGGCGCCGCCGTCTCGGTGGCGGACCCCGTCTTTCCCGTCGCGCCGCCGCCGCCCGGGAACACTGGAATGCCCGCGGCGGAGAGGGCGATCTGTCCTAGCGACTGCACGACGTCGCTCGTGAACTGGCCAGCTGCGATGACGTTTTGCGCAGTCGTGCTGTCGGCCATGTAGAGGGGCCCCGGCCCTGTGTGCATCCATCCGTATACGAGGTTTTCCGTGGCGCGCATTTCGCCCGAGCCACCCTTGATGATCAGGCCGTATTTCTGCGTTAGGTCCGGCAAATAGAGGATCTGATACGTGTAGAACTCCTGAGGGACGAGCCCATCGGAGATGGAGGCCGGAGGAACCACGGCGATCGATACCGGGCCGATCACCTGATTGCCGTAGCTCGAGCTGGTGCTGATAGCCGCGGCGTTGGCAGGCTGGCTCGTGGCGTTTGATGACGCGGAGCCGGGTGACGCCGCGGTGCCGCTATCGGCGGCGGCGGTTTCAGTGCCGGTCGATCTGCCGGTTGCGGAGCCTATGTGAGACGCGCCTGTTCCAGACGAGCCGGTGCCGGTCGATCCCGTGCCGGCGGTACCGCTTCCGGTCGAACCCTGGCCGCCTTGCCCATTTCCGCCACTGGCCCCTGATCCGCCGCCAGCGGCTGGTGATGACCCAGCATTGTTGAAGCTGTTGGGGATGGGCACTGTTTGAGTCAAACCGACTGTCGGGGTGGGGATGTAGCGGATGTTTCGCGTGATGACCAAGTACGGCTTGGGCAGGTAATAGGGAATGCCCTCCTGGGTTTCTCCGGAGTGGGGATCGAGGTTGACTGCGGTAATCTCGGGGGGCGTGCACCCCGAATTAAGCACTCCGGTGATTATCGCAATCCAGCCAATAATGACGCATGTTTTCTGTCTATGATTCATACGAATCGCTCCGCTCATGGTGCATGCGGTCGTACAGTTGGCCGTCGCGCCGCTCTCGGTCGCCACGACTGCCGGCCCCGGGGCCGATGCGCTAGGCGCGGTCGGCCCGAAGCTGAGATTGTTGGTCTCGTATGTAAAGCCTTCCGCCACACAGGTGGGATGGGCGGTACACCCGTAGATAACGTTCGTTCGAGTGACAACCGTCGACCCGCTGTTGAAGTTCGCCTGTCCCCGCTACGGATGTAGGCCCAGTCCTCATCAATCCTAACTGGCGTGATCTGTTGCATCTTATTTCCGTGGTCTCTCCTAACTCATTTTGCTCGGCCATTGAATGGACGCAATTACCTAAACGGGGTATAGGCATCCCATTTGTCGTTTTAATGATTGCGGATGAGGTGAGACTCGGTCCTAGCCTCAATGACAAGTATGGCGCGATCATAGCAATGTTGCCATGCTACAAAGAAGGCAATGTCCACAGGACTTGTCTACCTGATCTCAACCATATGCCTCAAGCTGATGGGCGAGATGCTATGTCGATCAAGTGTAATTGCGTTTTGTCTTCGTCGCCTATCGCCATCGGTCAGGTAATCAGCGATAACCACGGGAATGAAACGAAACCTTCGAGGCATACCGCGAAGAGCAAGGCCAAGGACGCGAAAACGATGACCCTGATTGTGGCCGTTATCGCACACGTTCTGTCAATACCTCAACACCCAGAATAGCGGTCTGGGTGGTCATTATCCAAAACTCTCAGAGCGACAAAACATGAGATAGGGTATCCGAACGAACTGACCCCAAACTCATCTAAAATCGACTTCAGAATTCGATTTTCGGCTATGCCGGTCCCAAGGGTGGGGTCTTTATTCTGCCAAGCGGTTTTCTCTCCACATGGTATCCAGGATGCCATAAAATGGCAGTTGAAAAATGAGGTTCAATTCCCGCTGGCTCCATTGGAGCCAGCGGGACACCAGCGAAACTTTTTATGCTGGAAATCCGCAATTTCGGGTTGAAACTGCAACTTGACCGACTTTTTGTCCAGTTCGGTGATTGTCGCGATTATTCATAACTGTCTTTCCATTTACCTGCGATTCGAATCGTACCGCGTCCGCTCGCACTGCCGTCATATCCGAAGCGCCGGCAGCTGGATGTTTCCAGCCTTAGTGCGAATCTCGACCAACCGCTTTCGGTCCATCCGGTTGACCCACTTAGTACCATGATAAAGATCCCCTGACGAGAGGTCGAGTTTGAGGCCCGCTTCGTAGTTGTGCCCGTGAGGGTTTGAAGGCCGAGGGTCCTCGTCATTGAGATGGATATGCCAGATTTCCCCACCCGCTTTGATCTTTTTTTCCTCGAGTTTTTGCCAGGTGTTTGGCGGAATGGCAGACTCGGTGAGTTCGACGAAGGCGATTTCCTGCGGAAACAAAGCCGCGAAATTGAACGCTTGTAAGAGCCGAAGCATTCCCGGCGCATCGATTTGTGACCACAGCAAATCTGTGGACGAGCATCTTAGGGTTTCAGCGAGCGCCAATTCGACCTGCTGTTGCGTGATTGTCAGGCTGTACATTTCACTCAGCGTCTTTGCCACCGCCTCTTCTGCAGCGACTACCCTTTTTATTTCTACCGCAAGTTCCTCTGCTGTGGGCGGATTCGTGGGTTCGTCCAAAGAATTCTGTAACTTAGCATCACCTTCTAGAACAACCTGAAGAAAATCCAGTGCTTCCTGAATCGGAATTGCATAGCCCACATGGTTGTCGGTACCGCGGATATGAACGCCCACGATGGCGCTAATGTGGGTGGACACGACAGGGCCTCCGCTATTGCCAGGAAACGTGGTGCAGTCGTAGCCAAAGAGTTCAACCGGACGGCCATCATCGGGAACGCGAAACGAGACCATGCCGAGGAATGAGATTGGAGTATAGGACTTGGCACTTCCCGCTCCGAGGATCGGGTGCGTGACAGTCTACGCAGCTTTTGAAGCTGGGTCAGCACACAACCAGTAGTGTTCCCATCGTCCGTCCTGACTGAGCCACTGTCCACGGAGAGCCAGAATTGTCTCCGCCCCGTCCGTGCTCC
>Ga0302182_10001234_pt1 | contig 13857 bp, 15 predicted proteins | sample I_Palsa_N3_1_FD_198781 | JGI IMG/M metagenome (GOLD analysis project Ga0302182, IMG submission 198781) | Peat permafrost microbial communities from Stordalen Mire near Abisko, Sweden - I_Palsa_N3_1 | ecosystem: Environmental > Terrestrial > Soil > Palsa > Peat permafrost | place: Sweden...
ATATTGTACAGGATCGTCCGCTATTACCCCATCACTGCATCGTAAAGATTCTCGATCGTCCAGACCCGCTGCGGCGCATCCTCACACACCTGCCAGAGTGCGGAGCATGATCTGCCGGACCGGCCCCACGCGCTGCAGCCGAGGCAGGACTACATCGCGAGCAATGCCGATCAGAGTGGAGCGGCCTTGGAAACTTGGCGTCAGGGCAGCGCTGAGGATCGAGTAGTAGCCGTTGCGGTAGCGCTGCCGGGAGTTGTAACGATTCAGAGCGGCGGCGACCGAAGCCTCGGCGTTGATGGCGGCGGATAAGTCACGGGCGTCGAGCATGGCGAGATTGATTCCGTGGCCGAGCAGCGGGCTGCTGGCGTGGGCGGCATCGCCTAGAAAAGCGATGCATCGGCAAACCGTCCTCGGCATCCACACGGCGCGGTAAGTTGCGAAGACCAGATCGTCGAACGATTGAAATGACCGAACCAGCGGTTCGGCAGCGGGCCTAAGGTCGATTACTTCTCGCTGCCAGGCGGTGAAGGAACTGGTCCGCAGCAGTGGCCAATCGGTGACGCGCAGTCCCCAGAAAAAGCTGGTTCGGCCACTGCCCATCGGTAGCAGGCCGCAGAGTTGGCGAGTGTGCCGGGCATGTTGAATGAGCCGGCCGCGAATTGTGTCGTCGTTTCCCACTGCCCAGAGCGCCGCCGATCCGTAAGCGTGGACAAACGCACGGACTCCGCAGGTTTCTCGCAAGCGCGATCGGCTGCCATCGGCGGCGATGATCAGATCAAACTTTCCGACTGCATTGCCGGCTGCGTCCTTCAGTGTGTGGCCATCTCGGTCGACACCGCCGATTGCGCAGTTGAGTCGCAGGTTGATGCCCGAAGCGATGACGGCCGCATGCAGCACGGCGAACAAATCGCCGCGATGAACGCCGTAGGCAATATGGCCGCCCGGCGCATCGGCGAAACGTAGACGTGACAGCAACCTACCGTGATGGGTGAAGGCGACGATTTCTTCGATGCGCTCAGCACCCGCGATCACCGCATCGAGAAAACCCAGCGACTGCAGCACGCGCTGTCCCGACGCCTGCAACAGTACCCCCGCACCGACCGGCCCGACGCGCGGCGTCTGCTCGAAAAGCGTTACGGCGTGCCCTTGGCGGGCCAGCATCAAGGCCGCCGTACATCCGCCGACACCGCACCCGACGATGCCGATAGAAAGCCGTCGCACGGCCGCATCATCGCTAATCCTCCAGCCGGGGCAATTTCAAAATATTCGACAGGCTCGGGGCGCCGGACGCTTCGGGCGATCCAGGCTCGCCAGGTGTATGATTATTCCATGTCCCCCGCCCCATCATCTGTTGCCGTTGAACCGCAACTCATGGCGTGCATGGAGATTTGGGGCGGCAATGAAGCCATCGATACTTCGATTCAACTTCCCGGGCTGGATGCGTGGGTTTACGCCAAACCTTACAAACTCTCGGCGCTTGGTGGCGATGTCCGTTATGTCTCAACATGCGCCACTGGCCGAATTACCCGGCTGCTGCTGGCGGATGTTTCAGGCCACGGCGATGAAGTCGCCGGCGTGGCCCGACTGCTGCGCGATCTGATGCGGCAGTATGTCAACTTTCTCGATCACACCAAGTTCGTCCGCATGATGAATCGGCGATTCACGGACCTCTCAGCCAGCAACATTTTCGCCACGGCACTGGTGACCACTTTTTTCTCCCCGACGCGCGTGCTCACCCTCTGCAACGCCGGCCACCCGCCGCCCGCCATCTATCGAGCCGCCACCCGGAGCTGGTCCCTTCTGGAAACGCCGCGCTCCGACAGCCGCGATCCCGCAAATCTTCCGCTTGGCATTCTCGACATTGCCGACTACGACCAACTCGATATCCACATGGAAGTCGGCGATTTCGTTCTGCTTTACACGGATTCCCTGATGGAAGCTTCCGATGCCAATGGCAAATTTCTCGGGCCCGCCGGTGTTCTCAAGTTTCTCCAATCGCTTGCGACAAATAACGCAGCCATCGACGCCGCCAGTCTGATCCCCAAGCTTCTGCTGGCCATCGCTTCCGCCCATCCGAACAACCTGCATGATGACGATGTGACCACCCTGCTGATTCGCGCCAACGGCTCCGCCGAAAAAGTGTCCTTCAAGGACAAGCTCCTCGCCCCAGCCAGAGTGGTTAAAGGAATCTTCGCCTCCCTCTTGTCCGGCGGAAGAGCGATGCCGCTGCCCGAGATGTCCGTGAAAAACATCGGCGGCGCGATAATTGATCGTTTGAGTCAGCGATAGAAAAGGCTCAAGTGGCAAACCAGAGCCCCCGAACAATCTCTAGTTGAAGTTTATTCTTGTGACATCTGCTGGTTCAAAACCTATTTCTTCGACTGCAATTTATTGGATTTGAGGAGGGATTCTTCCGAAGGCGATTTTGTTGTCCATGGGATGATGAAAGCCGTGCATGGATCCAAAATAGATTGTGGCGGCGCCCCATCGCTGGTTAATATTGTCAATTGCGTGTGAGACAATACGCGGCTTCTCTATTTCGTAAAACAGCGAGTTCGGCACCTGTGCGTTCGGCACCAGGCCTGCCACCTCGACGCCCACTTTGATCGGTGAATCGCCGTGGACAATGCGCTGCTGCCAGAGTTTTTGAAATTTCCACAAAAGGGTTGGCGTGTCCTGCACGCAGGGCAGAGTGGCTTCTTTATGCCAGTATTGACCGTGGACATTTTTCAGATGCACGCGCAGAGATTGGGCAAAGTAGCCGTCCTGGCGTAGCCGTGCGCCCAATCTGCAAAGCAATCGGATGATGATGCCGTGCGCGCCTTCGTCATTTCGGAATTTCGGATCGAGCACGTTTTCATGGCTCATCGATCGACGCCGAGTTGGAAGTTCCGGTTCATCATAACCATGAAAGCCCGCCCACCAGTCACCGCCGCAAACCGATCCCCACACTTGAATCGCCTGTTGTCTATGGAGCATCCATAAATCCTGAATGGTCCGAATACCATGTGCGTGGAGCCGGGCCAGCATGCCGGGACCGATCCCGCACAGATCATCGAGTGCAAGGTGATTCAGCCTGTCGGGCAGTTCACTGGGGTCCAACACGGTTAATCCGTCCGGTTTCCTGAGTTCACTGGCGATCTTTGCCAGCAGGCGAGTCGGAGCGATGCCGATGGAGCAAGTCAGCCACGGACTAAAATCATTCAGAAGCTGCTGTTTGATGCGGTGTCCGAGCGTGACGGCGTTTTCCCGCTTTTGCTCTTCGCCGAGCAACCGAATTGTCCATTCATCGATCGAATACACCTTATGCACCGGTAAACATTGGTCAACGCTGCGCAGAATCGCATGATGTATTCTGACATAGACATCCGGCCGCGCTTTGACCAGCACGATTCCCGGACATAATCGCCGAGCGTCTCTCACGCGCGTGCCGGTTTTCACGCCGTGGGACTTGGCTTCGCAACTGGCGGCGATCACACAGGTATTTTCAGATTCAACCGGAATAACCGCGACCTGACGGCCACGCAATTCCGGACGAAGATGCTGTTCGACGGAAGCAAAGTAGCTGTTCATGTCGATCAACATCCAATTCAGGATGGAATTGGGTGACGGCGATGGCCTGGTGGATCTGTCGCTCATGTTTTGCAATCAAAATAAACTCATGAAGAAGTTGCCTTTGCTTGGTAGAGGTATACTCTGAGGTCCGCCATTTTTTCGGGCCTGCCGTATAATACCCGGCATGGCAAAACACCCAAAACGCGAGGATGCGAATCAGGCTGCCGCCAGGATCGTCGGGGCAACGTCGGCACGGCATACCGAAACACTGCCGGCGGATTTAGAGGCCGCGTGGGAGCGTTGGAGCAGGGGGATTCAAAAAGTCGATGAACGGGGAATGCTGTTGCTCAGGGCGGCGTTTGAGGCGGGGTGGGAAGCGGCAAAAAGGGCGACGATCTAATGGGCGTCTTGTGGGGCTAATGGAAACGGCATACGCTTAGGGGCTGATGCCCGACCTTCAATTCATTGAAGCACTTTTGCAGCAAGCGACGCTCAAGGGGTCGCGCACCAACGTTCTAAATCCTTTGTATTGGTTCGCAGGCATCTTTTTAACGGCCCTAATCGGAGCAATAAGATTAAACGCGCCCCATTGGATTGATGTTGTAATTGTGGGCATCTTATGCGCCTGCTGCTGCCTATTTCTGGCTGCGTATGTCTATTTTGCCATGAAAAACCCCGACGCGCTTCGGTCAGAGCGATATGGCTTATCGAAGATGGCATTGCAAATGAGCAGGCTCGGCGATACCGCGAAAGGATTTGAAATCAAAGAGGTGAAGTCGCTTCCGTCAACAACCACGCATACGGAAAGCGAACAATGAGACTGATAATCGTTATCAATTCTGCTACCGCCTCAAAAGATATCCGCGACGCGGTTACTTCTTTTCTTGAGTCAAAGGGATGGGAGATTTGGCATTGGTTCGAGGATTTGTGGCTTTCGGCGAATGCTCCAAATGATCTGGATTTGGAGAAACTGCGAGACGAGATTCGCAGTATTCCGCTGCTAGTGGCTCGCAATACGCATGTGATGGTTTTTGGGACAAACGATAAATTGCGTAGGGCTGGCTGGGTCCCAATACCATCGATTGATTGGCTTATGAAGCACTGGTAAGCGCGCCGCCCATCTCTTGCGGAGTCGGAATCCGAACATGCGTGTACTTTTGCAAGGCCGGATGTACAACGTATTCCAGATGATCGACAAGCGCGAGCCAATGCTTCCAACATCGCTCATGCGATATGTCTTTCAGGTCTTCTCTTGTTACTAATTTTCCGCCACCGGTGATGGCGCATGCTCTGCGAGAACGCGACATCAGCTGGGTCGCCGCGGATCTTGCGAGCTATCCTCGGGTTGCGGAAGTTCCCATCCAACAACAATTAGGATTGTTTGGGCTGCGCCCGATTATTGCCACCGCCGATTTCCTATATGCACGTTGGCTGGGAAAACATCGACAATTTCAGGTGCATGTTGAGGAATATTTTGATTCGACGCCTCGCGTCATATGGTGGTTTGAAAGATTAACACATGTCTTAAAAAAATATCCGAGCGTTCGTCATGTCTATGCTTTCTTTGACAACGATTTCAGTGGACATGCCCCGACTGCCGCTCGCCGATTTGCAGACAAAGTCAATCTGCCTCGTTTCTGGGAAACACCATCTGCACGCAAACAACCGAGTCTTTATCCACTTCAAAATGCTTGAAAGGCGTTTGGTTTGATATTGTTTGGAGATTTTTGTTGACATTCACTGACTCGCCAGTAACAATACATAGAAATTCTATGCATCTGACTGTTATGCTTAGAAAGAGCCCATGGATACAGAGCTGATCAAAGGAACGTTGTCGTTGTTGATCCTGTCGCTGCTGCGGCGAAAGGCGATGTACGGATATGAGATCGCGGCGACCGTGCATGAAAAAACCAAGGGGGCCTTCACCTGGAAGGAGGGGTCGCTCTATCCGAGTTTGCACAAGCTGGAAGCGGAGCGGCTCATTGAGGGCAAATGGGAAGAGAAAGACACCGGACGGAAGCGGAAATTTTATCACATCACAGCTGCGGGGAAGTCGACGCTGGAAGCCAAGCTGGAGTCGTGGAAGGAACTGGTGTGGGCGGTCAATGTGATTTTGGAGAATCGCCATGGAAAAGATTGAGCGATACGTGGAGGAAGTGTGCCGCCGTCTTGGCGGGCCACGGGAGATGCGACTGCACGTGCGGCAGGAATTGCGGGAGCATCTGCTCGATGCGGTGGAAAGCCTGCGCGCGGGAGGGATGAGCGAGCAAGAGGCGGTGAAGAAGGCTTTAGAGGATTTCGGTGCGACTGCTGAAGTGCGGGGTGCGCTGGAGGAAGCGCATGGACAGCGATTGACTGCGGTGATTGTCGAAAAAGCTATGCAATGGAAGGAGAAAACGATGAAAGCGCGATGGCTGTGGATGACGGTGGCGCAGATTGCGATCGTGACCGTGATTTTGCTGGAGGTCGCGTTTGTATATGGACTATTGATTTTTGTTTTGCCTAAATTCCACGATATGGTGATCAAGGGTTGGTTGGTTGCGCCGGATCAGGCCACGGCCAATCTGATTTCGTGGTCGAGTTCCTACCTCGGCAGATTGGCGGGATGGTTGTCGCATCCATGTTGGCTGTTTTTGGCGATTGCGGCGGTATGGACATTGTTTGAATGGCGCGTGCAAAGTGAGAATAAAGCGTGGATGCGGCTTTTCTCAATGGGGTTGGGAGCGGTAATTCTATTCGTTGTGGCGGCGGCGGCGATGATTCTGCCGTTGATGGTGGCCTGGCCGAGACGGTGAAGTTTGGCTGCTCCTATTACCGGCTCACTCCAGAATCTTCAATCCGCCATCGTCCATTTTCTGCAGGCGTTTCCAGTAGGAATATTGCGGCGTCCAGTTGTCTTCGCCGATGCCGGCGAGGCTTAGGATGTGCCAGATGGAGCAGTACAAATCGCCGGGACCGAAGACCGCAGAATTGAGTTTGAGAATCTGATCACCCTTTCGCTCGTAGCAGACCATACCAGGATAATTGGTTTCGCCGGGTGTTACGCTTTGTTCTTTGATGTAGTCACCCCCGGCGTGGGAGGCCATGCGGAATCTCCAGCCACGCGAATTGGCGAAGGCGCGCTGCGTTTCAGGCGCGTCTTTGGAAAGCAGAACCACCGCGAATTCACTTTCAAGATGCGGCAGGAAAGCGTTGATCCCATCCGCCCAGATCGTGCAGTAGCGGCAGCCCTGGCCCATGTTGTGAATGGCAAAGAGTTTGGTCTTGCCGGCAAACAGGTCCAGAAGCGATGCCTTGCCGTCGAGGGTTTTGAATTCGTAATTATTCACCAGGGTCGGCGTCGCATTCTTGCGAAGTTCGTTCAGCCGACCGACTTTTTCCTGAATCTCGTTTTCGAGTTGTTGGATTTCGTTCATATATTGGAGCGTACGCCGCAATCGGGCACGTGGCAATCGCCGGAAACTCGCCTGGGCGCTGGCTTCGAAAGAATCAATGATACCGGGTAAGCGCGTGGCGCGCGTGTTGAGGGAACTCGCCGGTCATGAGCGGCGGCCGAGCCAGACTGCGGTTATAATCGGTCCGAACCCATGAACAAGCCGCTCCAGCTTGCCGTCCTCATCACCTTCCTACCGGCACTCTTGCCGGCCCAGGCACAGAACACCCCGACCACCACCACTGGCGATGGTTTCTTCACCAGACTCTTTTCGCCAACGGCAAGAGCGGAAGCCAAAGTCACCGCAAAATCCGCATATGAGCCGGCAGCGCGCGATTTGGCGCTGCTGTGTCAGAGCGATCCGTTTTTCTTTTTGGACGAACCGCCCTTCGCGCCGGCATGGACGCCATCGGAAATTCTGAAGCTCGGTCCAACCTGGGTGCAAATCGACGCAAACAGCGCCCACGTTGAATTCGGCGGCGGATTTCATCATTTCGGTTATGACCTGAAGCGCGACCCGTCGGCCGATACCGCTATGTTGAATGGCTGGGTACTCAGCTTTTACAGCGAGGACAATCCTACACGTCAGTTGATGAACTTCACGCTCAAAAAAGCGGACCATGTGGACCGGCAGCAATTTGTCGCTCGGGCACTGGCTGATTATGAAAACCGAACCGCCGGCCAGGACGTCCGCAGCCAGTTGGTGAGCGACCGAATCGTCTTCCTGCTGAAGTTCGACGAAGTGGAAAAGGCGCGAATCTCGATTCGAAAATGTGCCGCAGCTAATCCGCACGACTGGATGGATCAACTGCTGGCGTACCTTATTGATATTCACACGGATCCGCGCGGAGCAGGCCAGCGCCTTGATGCCTGGGCCGGTAAGATCAATGACTTCACTGCCTGGATCTTCGCCGCCTATGTGTATGGGATAGCCGGGGACGAAGACGGCCTGGAGCAATGCGTTAAGACGGCGCTGAAGCTCGGTGTCGACGAGCCGATTTGGACGGAGAACAATGCCCGGTTTCGTGCAACCACCATCTGCATTCAACTGCTCAAGGCAAGGCGTTACGAAACATGCGCCGCACTCTGCGAGGCCTTGAGCGCCTACTGGGACGGCGGCGATTTCCTGCTGCCGCAACTCACAGCGATCGACAAACTAGCCAAGGCTAAACACGGCGCGGATGCGCCGCCTATTTTGCCTGAAGGTACCGTTTTCGAACCGTTCAAGGGAATCGAATTAACTCGGCTGGCATTGGCGAAACCGGCGACGCAGCCGGCTACCGTAGCAAGCCGTGATCGAATGCTGGACTATTACGATCATCGCATAGCCGCCGACCCGGCCTCGCAGGATAATTATGCCGTCAAGATTGCCTATCTGCTCAAGAACCACCGAGAGGCCGACGCATTGGCCACCTGTAGAAAGGCGAGCGAAGTGTTCCCGAATTGGTGGCGGCCGCGGATGGCGCTGGTGCTGCTTTCAAATGACGAGGATCGAAGCAAACTTGAACCGCAGTTTCGCAAATGGATAGAAGCGCATCCATCGTTCATTCATTGGTGGTATTTGTCGCGGTATCTAAAGGATACCGGCCGCGACATCGATGCGGTGGCCGCCCTGGCCAATGCGGTGAAATATCCATTGGAAAGCGTGGATCAGGATGAAATGTGGGTGCCCGCGGCGTTCGCGTTTGATGCCGCCAGTTATGCGCTGCGGCAAAAACAATTCAATCTGGTTTTGGATATCGCGCGAGTCTGGTCGAAGCCGAAGGGGATTTATAACTATTTCAGCGACGATATTTATGCGTTCCGCGCCGCCGCCGAATTATCGCTCGGCCAGTTCGCGGCAGCGAAGGATGACGCAGATAAAGTCGTTAAGGCCGCTGCCCATCACGCGATTTGGGCTGAGAATTTAAAAGAATTAAAGCAGGCCGCCGATGCCCAAGATCAACATTTTATTTACCACCCTGGAAACAGTTGCGGCGGGGATTGGTCGTTGTTTCCAGAGCAATGATTCTGGAAATGGTGAATCTAGGATATCTCGGATGAAACACCGAGGAGCGGCCCTGGGGTTTTTCGCTTCTCACGACCGTCACTTCTCTGAATCACCCGGCAATGCTTTTTCCGGAAGGTTTTTGAACCGAACCTGCCCATCGGCAAAAGTGAGTTCCCACACCCGGTCGAACTCCTCCCCCTTCCATTTATCCGGGGCATCATTGGCTCCCAGTGCCTTGGCCAGAGTGGGAATTTCACCGTGGTGCCAGCAGATGAGGATGGTCTTTCCAGAATACTTTGGGTCGGTAAGAAGTTCATGAGCGAGTTTCGCAAAATCCGCGTCGGCGTATTCATCCAGCACTTTTTCGTGAACCGCACGGGCCAGCGGCTGGACCGTTTCCAATGGTCGGGAACTATGTTTGGATGGAGCGGTGGCCCAGATGAAATCAGGAACGAAGAATTGTTGCGGGAAGGCGCGGGCGAGTGCGTCGGCTCTTTGGCAACCCTTGGATGTCAGATTCGGATCGTCCTTGGAGTCCGGCTTTTCGCCGTGCCGAATGATGCAGATCGTCGTCGGGCCATGCGGTGCATCATGCTCCTTGGCCGTTGTCGGAGAAGACGACCAGGCAAGGGCCAGCAGAGCCACGATGGGCAGGAGGCGAGGAAAATAGTGACGCAGCCGTATGAAAGCCATCGCTATGAGTATACCAAAATGAGAATCATGAGGGAGTGAACGCGAACCGCTACTCCGTGACTCTCAGGCTTCCGATAAAAGTATATCTCAACTTCCGTTACCCATGGGCATGTCTGAGATCGATGTGCGCTCAACTAACGGGGCGGCCTCAAAAGATTGGTGTTGCGCGAGGCCGTGATGTGGCCCCGGTCAGGTGCATCGCAGGTTTGGCCGCGCATCGTGCAACGCAAGCGCCAAGCCCGCCCACGAGCTTAACCCGCGCGGCGTGAACCCCAAAGTGCGCCCCGCCGCATCCCCGAACAAACACTCGATGCATGTCCGTTTGTCCTCCGCGTCGAGGTACGGGACCAACATCTCCCGCGTATAGGCGATGTCCTCTGGATCGAGAGCCGGTTCGGTACAGCCCGACAGCGCTAGGACGTATCCTTCTTGGGCAAGCATATCACGGAGCTTGCGAGCGGGTCCGTGACGGCATACGTACGCCGCCCGATAGACAGGAGCAAGGATCGCCTCGCGCGCCGCTCGCTCACTAGGAGGTTCGCTGGTCCATAGGACCCCGAAGAGCCAGAAGTGATTTAGCCACCTCGGCAAACTTTGCTCCGCACCGCCCTGACTCCGCCCGCCTCCGAAACGGTAGTCGAACTCGTTGGCATAGCGGTTCGTCCATCCACCCATCAAATCATCGGCAACCACCAGGGCGGTTTTGAAAACCCCCGGCACCCCCTCAAGTTTGGCCGAGGCGTCTGCCACAACGCGTGCCGCTGCAGCGTCGGCGTCCAGCGCAAGGAGACCATCCAGCAGAGCTTTCACGTGGTCCTTGCCCATCGGGTTCATTGCGAGCAAGGGTGCGCGGGTGCCGAGATCGTCCTGCTGAAAGATCGTATCCAGATAACGCTTGAAGCGCGTAGGACCGCGCGGAATCTCATGAAGCTCCCGCTGGATCCGCAATAACGGCACGTAATCGAGATTCATGGGCCAGCACCCTCGTCGCACTCGGATTCTTTTTGACAAGTGTCGGGACAGCAGGTCATTTCTCCTGCTTATCTCAGAAACAATAATTCTCCACCACGGTTGCGATCCGTCAAACGGATTCACCGATATGTTCCCACGAAATCGGAAACGCAGACAACCGCTCAATGCGTTGCAAGAATTCGGATGAATTTAAAAGCGAAGAGCGCCAGGCCCCACCGATCAGCCTTGCGTTTGTACCGCTGGCTGGGACAATGCTCTTGCGAAAAAAAGCGACTTTCCGGGGCGTAGCTCAGCTTGGTAGAGCGTCTGGTTTGGGACCAGAAGGCCGCAGGTTCGAATCCTGTCGCCCCGATCGCCGTATCCGCCGCCTGCGCCATCGGCAGTTTGATTACGGGGTGAGGCTTGGAGGCGAAAATGTATCGTTATTTCATCGAGCGTGGTCGCACAGCTTTTGTAATCGGCGTGGTGCTGCTCGCGATGGCGATGATGGGCATCGCGGTGTCCGCAAAGGCCGATGATGCGACGCCTCATTTTGCGGGACGGTATTCCAACCAAGCGATGACGGTCGAATTATCCGAATCCGGAGGCGGATATGTCGGCACGATCACCAAGGGTGAGAATCAATTCCCGCTCAAAACCAGTGTTACGCCGCAAGGCTTGGCGGGAGCGTTCACCGCATCGGGGACGGAATTCGCCATAACCGCGACGCTGGTAAATGATCAACTGCTACTGGTCAGCGGCGGACAGACCTACACGCTCACCCGAGCAGCGGCCCAAAGCGACAAGGGAAGTTCGACGAGCAACAATTTCGGCGGTAACGGGCTAACCTTTGGTTCCTTCAGCGTTCTTGGTTCCAACCAGGCGGGACAAACGCTGTTTCTCAAACTGCCCGGCGGATTGAAATTCGACACGGCTATCACTCAGACCGCCGACGAATTGGGCAAGGTCCTCGACGCCAAGCCGGATATCTCCGGCGCATTTGTCGACTCCAAGACCCAAACCAAGGGCGGCGCAACATTGACCGGCAAGTTCAAGGGGCAGAATATCAAGGGCACGATTCTCGTCGGCACCGCGGCGGACAGCGGTTCGGCCGACGTTATCATCGCCCGGGCAGATGCATCAAAGGAAGACACCTCCGCCTTAGCCGATTTTCTGCCCAAGCCGCTGAAGATGACGACGAACAGGTTTCCCGACAACAGCGGGAGCATCGATCTGCCCGCGGGATGGAAAACACCGACGGTGACTGCTTCCGGCCCGGTTGTCGCCATGGGTCCCTCCGGTCAGACCGTGGTGTTTTGCAGCATCACGCCGATCTATGACCCCAATTGTCGAACCGTTCGGCTGACCCGCAGCAACTACCAACTCGCACAGCAGAATTATCAGCGCCAGATGCAGGCGTACCAGCACTCGGTGGACATGAAAAAGCAGTTTCCCAACATTGCCGGGCCGGGCAACCCGCCGCAGGCGCCGGTTGCGCCAGATGCCGACCCTAACGATACCGCGATGAAAACTAATTCACCGTTGCGGTACTGCAAGTTTTGCGACGGACCGGAAGAGGTGCTCAAGGTCTGGTATCCGCTTCAGGAAAATCTGTATAAAAAATATCAACAACCATACACATCTTTGGACAAGGTTATCGCGATAATAGACAACCCGGTTGATCCCGCCTATCCCGGCACCAAATGCGGCACCGCCTACATTGCGGTCACGGACCATAATGGCGACAAAGCCACGCGCTACCGCGCTCTGAATCAGATTATTACCGGCAACGTCATGGAGGGCGAAGTCTGGCAACTTAACATGTGCGTCATGCGAGCCCCCGATGCGACGTTCGACAAGGACCTGCCGGTCATGAGCGCCATCATGAACAGTGTGAACCTGGACATGAAAGTCGTTACCAGCGAGACCGCTGCTCAAGGCGCGGCGGTCCGGAAAATGGGCCAGGATATGTTTGATTCCATGGAAAGGCAGCACACCGCCTGGCAGGATCAGCAGGCCCAGCAGTTTCACGATCACGAGGTGCAGATGGCCGCCCAGCAAAAGGCGATGCACGATTCGAGCTCGGATATGATCGAATTCGCTTTGGGTCTTCGCAATGTCTATGACACCAATACGGGTCAATGGCATCAGGTTGATTTGCTCAACGCAACCGGCATCGTGGAGGCCGAGAATGCTTTGGTCGGCGATCCGAATCGCTTTGTTGCCGTGCCGTTGCGATACACACGACAATAGTTGTCACGATTGGCCTCAAAAGCACAGGGATACATTATGAAACTTGTGTCAATCATCGCATGGAGCACCGTGCTTTTTTGTCTGGCGTGCCGAGTGCCCGTGGCGCATGCCGATGACGCCAAGACGCCGCCGGGAACCACGGTGCCAACAGCTCCTCTTAGTGCGGACGCTGACGGTGATTTTGTCGTCGGGCCTGAATATGCCAATGCTCCGGAACTCGCGGCCAGAGACGGTGTTCCGAAGGGCGTTGTCAAAACGTTCAAAATGGAATCCAAAGACAGCAAGATGTACCCTGGCATCAGCAAGACCGCGCCGGGGACGGTCCCGTATACACGCCGAGTCGCGGTCTATATTCCCAAGCAATATGTATCCGGCACGCCTGCTCCACTGATGGTTTGTCAGGATGCGAGCAATCAAAAGGAGCTGCCGACGATTCTGGATAATATGATCCACGATCGCCGTGTGCCTGTGATGATCGCGGTCTTCATCACCAGCGGCGGCGGTGACGGCAAGGGCAGCGAACGGGGATTGGAATATGACACGGTATCAGGCAAATACGCCGAGTTTGTCGAATCGGAAGTGCTGCCTAAAATCGCGGCGGATTATCACCTCACATTCACAAAGGACCCCGATGCCCGCGCAACCTACGGTTGCAGTTCCGGCGGCGCGGCGGCTTTCACCATGGCATGGTTCCATCCCGAGTTGTATCACCGAGTGTTGACATACTCCGGCACATACGTGAACCAGCAATCGCCCGAGAATACGCAGTCGCCGCATGGTGCGTGGGAATATCACGAGCATCTGATCCCCGGCTCCGACGCCAAGCCGCTGCGGGTTTGGATGGAAGTCGGCGAAAATGACAATCGCTCGACCGATCCCGAATCGACGCTGCACAATTGGGTCCTCGCCAACTTCCGCATGGCCGCCGCCCTTAAGGCCAAGGGGTATCATTATCAATTTGTGTTCGCCAAGGGGGCCAAGC
>Ga0302182_10001243_pt1 | contig 13738 bp, 10 predicted proteins | sample I_Palsa_N3_1_FD_198781 | JGI IMG/M metagenome (GOLD analysis project Ga0302182, IMG submission 198781) | Peat permafrost microbial communities from Stordalen Mire near Abisko, Sweden - I_Palsa_N3_1 | ecosystem: Environmental > Terrestrial > Soil > Palsa > Peat permafrost | place: Sweden...
TTATCGGAATTGACGAGCTTACCCTCTTTACCCTCCGCCAGTGGCAGTTCCTCACGTCACGTAACAGGTGTCCCGTGCCGGGCGCGTTTCCCTGCATGGCTGGTGCTACCAACCCCGGTAACATCGGCCATGCGTGGGTGAAGTCGCTGTGGATCGACAAACAACCCGCGTCCGGCATGGAACATCCCGAAGAATTCGACGCATCGGATTACGATTTCATTCCCGCGCGCGTGTCGGACAATCCGATTTACGCGGGCGACGAGAATTATTTGAAGACGTTGCGCGCGCTGCCTTCGCATTTGAAGCGAGCGTTTCTGGACGGCGATTGGGACGTTTTCGCCGGGCAATATTTTGACCGGTTCGATTGCTCGCGGCACGTGGTGCGGGCGGAGCAGATTGATTGGAAGCCTTGGTGGGCGCGGTGGATTTCGATCGATTGGGGATTCGAGCATCCGGCAGCGGTGTACTGGCATGCGCAAACGCCGGGGGGTGTAGCGCCGTATGGTGGAGCGGCTTCCGTCACGGATACTTTGGGGACGGTTGATGAAACGGCGGGCAGTAAGGATTTCCGGAGGATTGTCACTTACCGCGAGTTTGTGACGCATCGGACTTCGCCGCGGGATCTGGCGAAGGAGATCGTTGCGCGTAGCGTTTGTAGTGACAATGGGGCGACAGGAAAGTCTGATGCGGCGTTGAGTCTAAACAGCCGGCGGGACGCCGGCGCTACTAAAGGCAACTACGCGCACGAGAAGATTGACGCGATTTACCTTTCGCCGGATGCGTTTGCGCGGCGGACAGACGAAGCGTCGATTGCGGATCAAATGGGGGAAGTTTTCGTCGCTGCGGGAATGCCGCGTCCTGTTCCGGCGGACAACGATCGCGTGGGCGGGTGGATGCTGATGTACCAAATGCTGGACGCGGGGGAGTGGCTGCTTACGGAGAATTGCGTTGAGCTGATTCGCACGATTCCGAGTCTGGTGCGAGATCCGGCGCGGGTGGAAGACATTGAAAAAATGGATGGTGATGATCCAGCCGATGCCGCGCGGTATGGGCTGAAATCGCGCTATGGCGCACGTCGTGCGTGGGAGACGCATCCGCCGCTCGAACAGCGGGTTGCCGAGCGCGTTACGTCGACGGATCCGACAGGCCGCGCCATGCAAATGCGCAAATTTCAGATGGAAGAGAAGAGTCGGGTGCAGCCGGTGTCATTTCTTCATCATCGCCGCCGCAGGCAATAGCAAACGAGTACTAGAAGGCGTGGTGATGACTGAGAGCTGAGTCAAGCGCAAAGTAAAAGTACGCCGCCCCCGCGAATGCATAGAACAAGACCGCGTACATCAGATCCCCGGCGCTTCGTAATACTTTGTCGATTGGAGAACGAGCAAAAGAAGGTTCAAGGCTCGCTTGACAGTACAATTCGTGAAGCCTTTGAAAAATCTGGTAAATTCGGACCCACAAAAGCACCACTGCCGCCGTAGCGAACCCCAACTGCATAATGCCTGACGTACTCAACTCATTCCAATGGCGACCAAGAATAAGGGAGCCGCATGCGAGAGCCATCAACATGACCATGGTTGCGACGATGAACTGATACGATCGCAACGGGGGTCGTCTGAAGAAGTCAGACTCCGCGACGCGGGGACCATTCGATTCCGTAAGGACATCTTGGAGTGGTTGCATCGGCTTACCTCCGGATTCCTAACTTGGCCAGATGTTACCATCCACGTCACTACTACTCAATAAATGCCTATCCTTGTCAGCCATTCTACAAAGAGCTAGATCGCCCGGGTGCGGCGGCCCGCTACAAAACTTATGAATTTACACTACATTTGGAGGCGGATTACGGCGACGCGGTATACGCGGGGGCTGGAGGCGGACGTGGCGCGGTTGCGCGCGGAGAATCGGGCGCTTTTGAATTCGATACTTGGCATCGCGGGGGTCCCGCCGATTACGGTGCTGCCTGATTCGGTGTCGATAGGGGCACCCACCGCAGAGAGAGTTGCTGACGCTAGCGCCATACAAGACAAACACCGACGAACGCGACAAGCTTTCGCCGCTGTGGGCTCAACAGGAACATCCACGGCGCAAAGTGCACGATCGAGCGAGACAGCCGCCACGACAGTGCCGCCGTCGAATGGAAATGCGCAGGGCGCAAACCTCGTTATGCCAATGCGACGGCGTTCGTGGCACCAGATTTATCGCATGCTGGAGATTGATTCGGCGAGGAAGAAACCCCAAGAAGCTGTAAACATTCCGCCGGCCACGCGAGGCTAACTCTGAGCAACACGAGACTCGCCGACACTTCAGCGGGCGCAGAATGCTGTGCCCCTACGGGTGCCTGAGTTCACGCCATCTCCATTAACACAATCTAGTTTCACTTTTTCCAACACATTTCGATGCTACAAAACGGGAGGGAATATGCCGTTCATTCGAGGGCGTTACCACATTAATCCGATTGCGGGCGAAGCGCTGGAAGCGGCGCGAGCGGCCGAGGCCGCGCTGTCGGAGTTGGAGCAGGAGGCGGACGGCGCGCTGGCTGACCCGGCAGATGCGCAAGGCGACGAGGGCGGGGAAGACGACGATGAGTTTGGCGGCGCGTCGCAAGCGGGCGCCGGTCCGATCCATCGAGTAGAAATCGAAGCGGCGGAGCTGGTGCCGTCGCATTCCGGGCGCGCGCAACGCGGATTTGTGGCGCGCGTGCATCGCGAGGGATCTGGAGCGCCTGGAGTACACGCCTTCGGTGCGCCGAGTTCGCCGCTGCTGCCGGGCGAATATCCGTCGAGTGCTTACGCTCCGCGACCTGAGACGCACGTATTTGCCGGCCACCGGGACCTGGTTAGTTTCCTTCGCGACGCGTTCGCGAAAGATTGCCGGCGCTGAACCTGTTTCCGTCTCTGCGTCCCTGACGCAATCCCTCTCCGCCGCGCCCGGCGCGTGCACAGGATGGTCATCCATTATGTCGATTCAGAAGCCAATTCCGATGGCGGATCCGGCGATTGTGCCGATCGAAGGGCCGGCGAATGCGTCACGCGAAATGACGGACCGCGCGAGCCATACATCGTCGTCCAACTCCAGCGCGTATCCGTTTGGGGCGAACAACGAGCAGTTGCCGGAGAAGCTGCAGGAAGCGCTGCGGCGGCTGGTGTTTCAATTCTCGACGGAATCGGAATCCACGCGGCGGCAGGAGGTGCGACGAATCAAGCAGGCGCACCAATTCTGGCGCGGGCTGCAATATTTGTGGTGGAGCGAGCAGGACCAGAACTGGCATCTGCCGTTTGAGCAGAAAATGACGGACGGTTCGAGCATTGAGGATTTGCCGCGCTACGAGTTCGTCACGAATATTTATCAGGCGTTTGGATTGTCGCTGGTGTCCGTGCTTTCGCAAGATGTGCCGAGGGTGCGGTTTTTCCCTTCGTCGGCGCAAGCGGAAGAGGATGTGGCGGCAGCCAAGGCGGCGACGGAAGTGGCGGGGCTGGTTGAGCGCAACAATCGCGTAGGCAATTTGATTGTGGACGAAGCGTTTCAACTTTGGACGGACGGGAAAGTTGGCGCGTACGTGCGGTTCGTGGTGGATGGACAGCGGTTTGGATTTCATCCGGAGACGGAGATTGGCGCGCGGGAAGTGCGGATTGGCGGGGATGTTTACGTTTGTCCGGAGTGCAGCGCGGAGACGGCGGCGGAGGGCGGAGATCATGGAATAGGCGGGGAAAGTCCAGAGCAGATCCCTCGCTCCGCTCGGGATGACAACCGAAACAGGGTCGCGTCGGGCGATGAAAGAGGCAAAGACAACGGCGTGAGCGCGACGAGTAGGAGTAATGGCGGAGCCGGATCAGCTGATTCTGACGGACATCTAAACAGCCGGCGGGACGCCGGCGCTACGAAAGACAGCGCCGTGCCGCAGTGCAATTTTTGCGGGGCGCTGCTGACGGAGGAAGACTTTGTGGCGGCGGAGACGGTCACGGTGCCGACGGGACAGACGCGGCTGCGAGTGCCTAATGGGCAGGAAGTGATCACGATCGTTGGCGGGCTGGAGTTGAAGACTCCGCCGTGGGCCAACGAGATGCACGAGTATCCGTACTTGCAGTGGAATCTAGAGGTGCATCAGGCGCGGCTGCGCGCGGCGTATCCACACGCGGCGGACAAAATTGGTTCACCGGTGGCGCCGGGCGCACAGCAGTACGAGCGGCTGGCGCGTCTTTCGCAATCGCAAGGCGGGCCGCTGACCGAAGGCGGCGATTTCAACATTAATCTGATCACGTTTCAGCGGACATGGCTGCGGCCGTGGGCATTTTTCGCGCTGGACGATAAATCCATGCGGGACGAACTGCTGCAAATGTTTCCGGACGGGGCTTATGTGGCGTTTGCGGGCGATGCGTATTGCGAATCGCGAAATGAAAATATGGACGACCACTGGCGCGTGCTGCATGCGCTGCCTGGAGATGGCTCGAGCGGGCGTCCGGCGCTGGGCGACGCGCTGATCAGCGTGCAGGAACGCTTCAACACGCTTTCGAATTTGCAGATGGAAACATACGAGTACGGCATCCCGCCGATCTACGCCGACAGCGAAGTGCTGGATTTCGATTCGCTGCAGAATCAGACGGCCGAGCCGGGTTCGCATTATCCTGCACGCGCGAAACCGGGGCAGTCGCTGGCGGCGGGATTTTTCCAGCCGGAGCCTGCGGAAGTCCCCGGAGATCTTGCCGAACACGCTGCGAATTTAATGGGGCCGATCGCGCAGTTTCTGACCGGGGCGTTTCCTGCGCTCTTTGGCGGCGCGATGTCGAACAACGACACGGCGTCCGGGTACGCGATGGCGCGCGATCAAGCCATGGGGCGCATCGGACTAGTTTGGCGGCGGATGAAATTCTTTCATGCGGATATTATGCTGCTGGCGGTGGATTGTTTCCGGCGCAACCGGCCGAACGATGTGGAAGTGACGCTGCTGGGGGCGGGCGCGGCGTTTGAATCGCAATGGATTCGGTTGGCGGATCTGAAGGGGAATCTTTTTAGTTATCCGGAAACGGACGAGCAGTATCCGACGCTGTGGTCGCAGCAACGCGCCGTGTTGCTGCAATTGATTGGGAATCCCGATCCGCAGATTCAGGCGGTGCTGGCGCATCCGGAGAATATGGCGCTGGTGAAGAGGCTAATTGGGCTGGAAGAGTTTGTGATTCCGGACGAGGAGTCACGCACGAAGCAGTATCGCGAAATTGCGCAGCTTGTCGCCGAGCTTCCGCTGGTGAAACGGCAGGACGTGACCAGCGCGGTGAATCCGGCGTTTAAGGAAGCTGTTGCGAGCGGAGTTGACGCGGAAATCATTTTACCGAGCATTATGCCGGATGAGTTTGCGGACAATCACGCCGTGGAGCTGGAAATTTGCATGCGGTGGTTTTCGGCCGACGCGGGGCAGGTGGCGAAGATTGAAGCGCCGCTGGGCTACGCGAACGTCCGTGCCCACGCGCTCTTTCACCGTGATTACTTGCAGAAGCAGCAGGCGGCTGCGACGGCGCAACCATCGCCAATGGTACCCCCGCGGCCACGCAGGTAAGAAAGAGGATGCTGCCTCGCTGTCACCTTACTTGGAGACAGGTGATGCGCCGAAACGCTCTGACAACTGGCTAGTGACTTGCAGGGGGAATATATCGATGCCTTTCACTAACGGTAGATACTACATCAACCCGACATTTGGACGAGCGATAGAACTAGCTCGCGTGGGCGAGCAGGAACAACATGCCGCGGAATCGCGACACGAACCAGCACACAAAGGGCGGCATGGAGGTAGCGGAGACGGACACGACGCTGCCAAGACGCCTGAGGGAGTGGCAAATCAGAAATACAATGAAACTTCTGGCATGCGGACGACAGATCGCAGTGGGAATGGACCCGGAAGCGACTGGATTTGCAGCAAGCACGCTTTGCAATGGCACATGTAATTCAAAATAGGGCTACTTCGGGGATTAAGGGAGGTCTCGCCAGCGAAGAGATCAACCATCGTGAAACTAGAGCGATCGGTACGATCGGTTTTAGGGCGTACGATGCGCATGGAGAATCGGTCTACGCTACACATCGGGCTGGTAAGCAGGCCGACCCAACAGGGGGTGCCACGCATTTTTATTTTGACTACGGTCAATCTTCCACACCGTCCTGGGGCAAACAAGCTGTAGCGACCTATGGCCCTTTCACGAATGCTGCCGGTGGAGGACAAGGGTGCCAACGTAAAGATTGTCATAGCTCCCTAAGGAGACGTTCTTGGTAAAGACCCTGTTGGCGAGTTTTCTTATAGCCTTTCTTGCATTTTTTTCTTCTGGACCGCGTGAACAGGGCCCGCCCGTTACCTCCAAATACAATGGCGCTATTATCCAAGCGATTCAGGACGAAATCTATGACTACGGTTACGAGGGGTGGGGCTGGGACGCTGCTGACAAAATAGAGGGAAACACATACCAGATGCACGTTTATATTGAGCCGATGACGAAGAACTACTCCGGGCGCGTAATATACAAGTTGATGCCGTATGGGGAAGTATTGCGCTTCTACGTCGTGCAGAAGAATGGACTGATTCGCCTTGATGACAATCCCGAATTGGGATTTGGGGCGGAACGCCCGGACAGACTGACTCTCTATCTCGACGACGATGAGATTGTGAAGTTCAAACACGATTGGCCACGCATAAGTTACTCCATCGAGCTGAAGCCCAGCGAAGAACGGCTGCGGCAAGGTGCTGAACGGCAAATCAAGCGAGGCGGTCATTCTGTCTGGTTGGACCCCAGCTGGCGTGGCGTCCCTGCGGGCCGAGATCCACGTTGCAGTGCGAATTAATCAAACACCGCCTCCGGTGACACCTCCGCGCCCGCACAGATGATTGGTTTCGGTAATCAGACCTGAGGTTAGCCCTCTAACTCTGCGGACGCATGGGTTGGTTGGAAGGGCTTTTCGGAATTAAGGGCCGTTCCCCCGGCCCACGATCGATGAACTTATCAAACGCAAGCTCTATGCCGCGGCTAAGGGCGTACCACCACAAAGTGCCGGCGACGAAAATCCAGATGGTCGCAATGGCGGGGTATTTCCAGCCTAGCGCGTAAGCGACGGCTGAAATTGGAAGTTCCAACAGAAGGATGAATGTAAATGCGATGCCCCAGTGCTGCAAACTTGGTATCACGTAACCAATCATGCTTACAAGGCAGGCACAAAGATGGAGGACTGGGAGAACGTAAACCCAGCGTCTGATGCCTTGGCGAATCACTTTCATACCTTGGTGTGAGCCGACTTAGGCGCTACAGCGTGCGTTCGATGTTGCTGGCGGAGCGGGAGCTGCCGTAGGCGCTCTTGTTTTGGGGTGGCGGAGCGACCAAGCGGACGACGTGCAGCAGCCTTTCGGGCTTGAACGGCTTTGCCATGCATACAACCGCGCCAAGCTGATGGCTGGCGGCGTAGTCGGCGGGCTGCGCGGCGCGCGTGAGCAAAATTACGGGGACGTGCTGCAAGCGATCGTTGCGTTTGATGATCAGGCAGAGGTCGTGGCCGCTCATGTCCTTGCCTTCCACTTCCGCTAGGAAGCAGACCGGCACGGTGGTGCGGAGAACTTCGAGAGCTTCCTGGGCGGTAGGCACGACGATCACGGTGTAACCGTCCTGCTGAAGAACATTGCGCATGATGTCCGCGGTGCGCTGGTCGGATTCCACAGCCAACACGACGGATGGTTGCTTCCTTTGCGGCGCGGGGACAGCGGAATTCGGATCGCCGGAGGCAAAGGGATCGCCCTTTGCGGCGTTCTTTTCGTTGATTTTTTGCGCGGCTTTCGAGGCGGCGAAGTGGACAGCTACTCCGTAACTTCCGCCCTCTTGCTCGGCGACACGCACGACTTCGGCGCGCTGCGCCGTGTTCAACGCGGCTGCGGCATTGGAATACGGAAAGGTGACGTCGAGGATCTGCCCTTTCCAGTATCCGCGACCGGTGGCGGTGAAAAGCAAGCCGTCGCGCGAAACGTCGATGCTCTTGCAGACTTCTTCAAACGGCTCGGGAGAATCTACCGCGCGGACGTGAACCTGCGCGGAAATTTTCGCGCGCTTGCGGTGGCGGCGTTCTACCTCAATGGACTTCGCTGTAGCTTTTGGTTCGGCGGAAGTAATTGGCGTCGTGCTCATCCCACACCTCAGAATTTGGCGGGCGCTGGGCGCGTCCGAACGATTCAGCGGCGACCCATCAGGAAGACTCAACTCGCGCTGGCATATATAGATGTACAGGCGCGCGGCGGTGCGGGGAATAGTACCTTGGTTTCACGCGGCGAGAATTCTCGGCGTGGCGAATCGGCGGTCGAGATAAGCCATGGTCTTGCAGTAGCTTAGCCGGAGGGACAGCTGCACTCGGGATGGTTACCTGTAAGAAGCATGGTGAAAAAAAATTCCGAGGTGAAAACCCCGCGTGCGGTAAAGGATCAGAGTTGGCTGGACGAAAAATCTTTCGCGCGTTACAGCGGAAGAAGAAAAGGGCCGACGGGATACTGACGCTACGGGAAAAAAGCGCGCATCAAAGTCCTCGGGTCCAGGAGATCTAGCCTTTGCAACGGACAAATTCCAGGTTTGGGATTCCAAGTATCTCAAGGCCGAGAATCCCAAGAATATATATGGAGAAAACGCTATGGCTGTGACCCCTGCGACGATTGGCGGTTCCCAACACGGCACTGTCGAACCTCGGGTGAACTCGCCTTCAGGATCCGGCACGGAGTCCGAGCCAGTGAGCCGCGTTGCGACGGATGACGAAATTCTGGGACTGACGACGAAGGTGCGGCGAAGAGATTCGCGTGGCGTTCAAACGCCAACGGAGACTTCGCGCGGAGCCAAGGATCTCGACCAGCTCGAATTGGACCTCGCGGGCGACGGCCCGAGGCGCAGTGAAAAGAGACCGGCCGGCGAAAGTCTTGGTTCCAAGCAGAAGGGTTCGCGAAACGGCGATGCTGAAGCCAGCAATGGTCCTGCGGGCGCTGCGAATGAAGCGGCGACGTTAACAGGCGCTGCCGAACCCGCGCATCTGCGAGCGGCGCTGGAAGCGAACCCCGAATTGCGCGCGGCGTGGCGTGACGCGAAAGCTTATCGGGAAACTTTTGCGACGCCGGAGGAAGCCCGCACGGCGACCGGCATGCTTGCAGATCTGAACCGAATGGATGCGCTGTTTTTCTCGCGCCACCCGGAAGACCACGCGCAACTTGCGCGAGCTGTGGCGGAACTGGACCCGGTCGCGTTTACATCACTGGCGCGTGCAATGACGCAGGTAGCGCGGACCGCCACCGCCGCGTTTCCGGCAATCGCCGCGCGATCGGCCGCTTCGCGTCACCTCGCAGAGGAGCAGCCATCCGCAACAGATCTTCGGAATGCTGTGCCCGCTCCAGCGACCGGTAGTGCCGCAGCACAACAGGCACTTGCGAGCGCGACACCCGTGGTCACTCCCGCGCAGGAGCAATTTTTCCACTCGACGAACGCAGCCGCGGTAGAAGGCGTGGTGGAAGCGATTGAAGCGCAAGTGGAACGCCTGCTGCCGGAGGGGATCTCGAAAAGCGCGCGTAATCGTGTGGTGGGAGAAATTTATCGCGAGCTGGATTCAACGCTGCGCGCAAACCGCACACTGACGCAACAGATGCGCGACGCATTTCGCTCCGGCGGGCTGGATACGAATCACCAAAAGGCGATTGTGTCGCTGATTACTGGACGCGCGCGCCAGGCATTGCCAGGCGTGGCGAAGCGAGTGTTGAACGAGTGGACCACTACGGTTGTTTCCGCGAACCAGGAACGCCGTGCGCGACAACACACGGCTGAACGCCGCGTGGACATTGGCGGAGCAGGCGGCGCAGGCAACGAAGGCCGCCACTCGATGGGTCCGCGCCAAATAAACTACGCGCGGATGTCCGACGCCGACATTTTGAATTTGTAGCCGCGGTGGCAGCCGCTCGGATGACGGAGAAACTGGTCCAAGGGAAAGGGCGACCCGGGGTGGGACCGGCCCTAGATCAAACGTGCCGAACCATCGAGCGCGCTACTCGAATCAAAGTCAGGTACACAATTCTCGGCGCGCAATAGCGCAAATCGTCACAGTGTGGTGCGGTTGGTGGAAACTTTATAGGCGTAGATCGCTTGCGCCACTGAATTTACCAGGGTTTTTACTTGGGCGGTTGTGTGGGTGGCTGGAAGTTTCATCAGGCCGGCACTCATTAAATTATCGACGGCAGTGCTGAGATTCGAATCTACCTGGGTCCAGTTCACGGATCCATTCGCCGTACCGGTGACGATGTAAGAATCAATCATACGCAATCCGACGCCTGGCGTAAGCATCTGGAGCATGCCTTCGTTGTCATTCATGGCGGTCACCAGATCCAGCGTGAACCACTGGAGATCTTGCACCGTAGTGCCAGCCGGAGGAGTAACAAAACCGCCCGCAGATGCGGCGTTCACAATTTGCGACACGGCGAGGTCCTGCGCGGACTGATTCGCGGAGCCGTTGGCATTTGTGGGAGGCATGGCGTCCGAGATCGCGCTGGCGACTCCGGTAAGCAGGAGATAGCTGTGATGCGTTTGCACAATGAGCGAAACGGCCACGCCGTAGGCCTCGAATTGAGGCAGAGTCATGCCGTATCGTGGCGAGGTAATTTTTGTGGTGACGGCGTTAGCAACGAAACATTGCACGGCGGCGGCCTGCGATGCGGTACAGCTCTGAGCGCGCACCGAAGGCGCGGCGGAAACCGCTACTCCCAGACATATTCCCAGCAAAGCTAGCTTTCTTAGTCCCATGATAAACGACACCTCAACATAAATTTTTCCTGCGGTTTCACGGGAAGGGGGGCGGAGACGAGCGCAGCGCACTCGCCAGCTTCCAAGCAAAGACAGTGTGTCTTGTGGCCGGAAGGCGTTCAACTGGCCTGGGGGACAGGTGGGGACCAGTACCAATGGCCAGTTTCCCTCGATCCCCAGAAGTGAGCAACTCAGACTGACTTTCGGTGTGCCGCATAAACGCCTCTCGCGCCAAACAAAGTTTCTCTCGCAATCATCCGTAGAGGACACCCCCGCATTTTCAGCACTGAAGCACTAGACAAATATTTCGACGATTCCGACGCTCCGTGGATTGCCGCGCCGCGTGAAGCGTGACGTCTGCCCACGGCCGTGGGACGGGGACGGATCGTCCATTCCAAGGGAGAATTTAATCACATGGCACAAATGCAAAATGCGCAATCGGTTGCGCTGCAACTGGAAAAGGTTCGGGACAAGCTTCCGCTGCTGTACGAGCGCGACGACATCCTGCTGACCATGATCCAGCAGCGCGGCGACGTGGAACGCGTCAGCTCGCGGAACATGCGTTTGCCGCTGCAAATCCGTCCGGGAGGCAAAGCAGGTTTGGCCAACATGGACGGCGGAGACTTGGGCCGCGGTTCGGGCACGGTGTACGACGTGGCGCAAGTGACGCCGGTATTTTTCCGGCACGCGGTAGAAATCACGAAGCTGGTGGAATACGCGTCGAACGCGCCGGAAAAAGCCATCGAGAACGCAGCGAAACGCGAAGTGAAGAACGCGATGTTTCAGTTTCGAGCGTTTCTCGACAAGGTGATGCAGACCAACGGCAACGGAGTACTCGGTACGGTGGGCTCGATCACTACGACGGGGTTACCCGCCGGCGTGGCGGCACAATTCGGGATGGCCAAGCCGCCTGGGGCCCAGCTTTTCTACTATAACCAGACGGTGCAGGTTTACGATCCGACGCTGACAACGAATCGCGGCTCGGCCAACGTTTTGCTGGTCGATCCGTTTAATTCGCTGATTCAGGTGGACGCGCTGCCGACGGGAACCAGCGTCAACGATTTGATCGTTCACGACGGGCTTACCGGAGCGCAACCTACGTCGCTCTTCGGGATTCTGTATCACCAGACGAACGCGACAACTGGGACGTGGCTGAACTTGAACCGCGCAACGTATCCGGTGGAACTCGCGACGCCGGTGGTGAACGGAAACAATTCGGCGATCACGCCCGGGGCCGTGCGTCTCGCCATCAACAAAGTCCGGAAGGCCTTGGGTTCGAATCAAGTTTCGAAGCTCATCGCTTACACGGCACTCGAACAGGAACATCAGTGGGAGCAGCTCGGCGTGACGATTTCGCAGATCATCAAGGAAGGAGCGGGCGGGCGCGCGAGCGATCTCGATCTACTCTTTACCGGCGAAAAATCGATGGCGGGCGTGCCGATCAAATCGTCCATCAATGCCAACCAGACGCGCGTGGATTTCCTGGATCTTTCGCACTGGGGCCGCGCGGTGATGCAGGACATTGATTTTTACGACGTCGGCGGACAAACGGTGTTCCCGATTTACGGCGCAAGCGGCGGAATTTCGGCAGCGTACATCTTTTACTTCGTTACAGGGTTCCAGGTGTGGAACGAGTCGCCTCGCAGCGGCGCGTTCATCAACAATCTGGCGATTCCGACGGGGTATTAGCCGTAGCTTTCGGACTGCTTTTGCGTTTGAATGCTTGTCTTCGTAGCGTCGGCATCTTGGCGGCTGGTCGCAAGTCGATCGAGAGAGTTAAAAGAGCCGGCGGGACGCCGGCGCTACGAAAACCTTACGGGCATTAGGATAATTAGGGACGCACGAAATTAATAGAAGCGCAACAGACGCGTAATAATGCGCGGAATTCAGGTGGTAGGATGGCGCGTTAGCCTTTCCGTCGTGAGAACTGCGGAACAAAGGAACGACGACAACCATGATGCCACCTAAACTGATTCTCGCACCGATTGACTTCAGCGACGCCTCGCGCGCCGCGCTGGACGTAGCCGCGGACATGGCCTCGCGTTTTGGCGCGGAGTTGTTGCTGGTCTATGTGGTTCCGGCCATTCCAGACCTGCCGAAGGACGTGTCGATCTTCAAGGAAGGGGAGTACGACAAGAGCCTCGAGAACAAAGACGCACAGCGACTGAAGGACCTCGCTGCCACGGTGACGAACAAGAACGTGAAAGTGCGTACGGAACTCGGGACGGGGGATGGTGTCGGCATGGAGCTGGTACGAATCGCGGAGAACGAGCAGGCAGACTTGATTGTTATTGCCACGCATGGCATGACTGGCTGGCGCGAGTTCGCGTTCGGCACGGTGGCTGAAAAAGTTTTGAAGCAAGGTGAGTGTCCGGTGCTGCTGCTACGGGCCAAGGCAGCAGGGAATACGAACGAGAATAATAAGGCTGCTTCCGCTCTGGGTAGTTCCGCGTCCTGATCCGCGCCGTCGTTTTCTTGCGTAGTTTTCCCAAAGAAACATGTGCGGGTGCTTTAGAATAGGCAGCCTTGGCCACTGCGACGCAACTCGAGCGGGTACGGATCGTGCTGGTGTCGGTGCGCAACCCGCTGAACATCGGCGCGGCTGCTCGGGCGATGAGCAATTTTGGATTTCGCCACCTGCGCGTGGTGAACCCGTACGAACCGGCGTTTCGCGAGGCGCGATCCGCGGTGGGGGCTTCGTCTGTCCTGGCGGAGGCGGAACAATACAAGACCGTGGCCGAAGCCGTGGCGGACTGTACCTTGGTGGTGGGAACGACGGCCGTGCGTCATCGGCAATTGCATCACCCGCTGCGGCGGCTGGAAGACGGCGCTCGACTGATCCGCAAGCGGATGGGAGCGAGTTGCGTGGCGCTGCTGTTTGGCTCGGAGAAATTTGGCTTGTCGAACGAGGATCTGAGCCATTGCCACTGGCTGATGCGCGTCCCCACGCGCGAAGAAAA
>Ga0302182_10001246_pt1 | contig 13733 bp, 11 predicted proteins | sample I_Palsa_N3_1_FD_198781 | JGI IMG/M metagenome (GOLD analysis project Ga0302182, IMG submission 198781) | Peat permafrost microbial communities from Stordalen Mire near Abisko, Sweden - I_Palsa_N3_1 | ecosystem: Environmental > Terrestrial > Soil > Palsa > Peat permafrost | place: Sweden...
GCAGGAGTGGCGGAAACCTGCGGCGTTTGCGATTGCGACGGCTGTGATTGTGCTTGAGTCTGTGCCGGTGCGGATGCAACGGCAAAACCAAGTACGAAAAGGAGAAGAGAAGCTAGCTTCGAACCTGACATGAAACCCTCCGGCGACCTACGGGGTTCGCGTCCCAAGTCGCAGGCGCGCAGCTTAAACCTGCGGGGCCACACAATTCCACAATATTCTCCGCGACCCGGCGAAGAAGAAGATGGCGTGCGGAGCCGAAGGGCATTGCTAGAAATCGACGTGGAAGCGGACGGCGGGTACGAAGACCGGGCCGCGGTCCTTGTTGTAACCAGGGTTGTTAAGGTGCTGGAGATCGAAGGAGGCGAAGAAACCGCGCCAGAGATGAGCGGTGTAAAACCCTTCGAATATTTTTTCGTGGCCGTAAGTGAGTGCGCCGTCGCCCAAGAGAAATCCGCGCCCGCCAAGCGCGAGATATTCCTGGTGGGCGGCGATGATACCGTTCATTACGAACGCCGCGCCTGCGCGGTCATTACGCCGCTTCCATTTTTGACCTTTCGTGAAGACACCGACCTCGAGAGTGCGGTCGACTTCGGTATAGGCGAAAGACTCGTTACGGCCATCGCTCCAACCCAGGCGCCCAAAAACTCCCAGTTGCGAAGTAAGCTCCTGCTCAAAATTCAGGCCGAAGCCATATTTGTGGCGTCCCTGCTGCCGGGTGGAGATGATATCGGGCACGGGCGTTTCACCGTTCTTGAAATCACGGATGGCTTCTTCGTAATTCCCCATATTGGCCTGATTCAAATAACCCAGCAGGCGTACCGTGCCGGCACGATGGAGGAAGCGATTTCCAGCGGCGACAAATTCAAGATTTTCGCCGCGAGCTCGCGCGAGGTCGGCATCGAGAAAGATGCCATTGGCGACTTTGGGCATCAGTGCCACACCAAAGCGCACGGTGAACCAATGGTCGTCGTACTCCAGGATGGCGCCATCGGTGTACCCGCGGGTGTTCGCGGCATAGTCGTACGCGCCATTATTGTCTACGGTCCAATTCAGGAATTGCAGATGGCTATCGGTGCCCCAGGAATTCGCGTCAAAGAAATCGACCATGCCGAATTTGCCGATGCGAAGCTCGAGGCGGCGAGCGGGGAGCGACGTCGCCAGGCCAAATGGCCCGCGCTCTGCGGAGATACGATCGTCGCTGAGAGGAACTATCTGGCGTACCATCGCGCGCGCTAAATAAGGAACCGGACCTAATTCAGGATTGCGCACAACGTCGAGGTTGGTGAACCCGGCCAATCCAAGAGCGGAGCTAAGGCCGCGGCCTCCGGCGCTTTCAACGTCCACGAAAACTTCTGTGGTGTGGGTCAGCTCGTACCCGAGGTAAAGCGTATAAACTTTTGAGGTGGCATTTTCCGCGACGGAGCGGAAACTGTTTGGCCCACTGTATTTTGCCGGGAAAGAGGGATGCCACTGCAGAATGACGTTCGCTTGGCCCGAAATCCAAAACGGGGCGGTGTCCGAATGCGGAAAAAGCGTCAATGTGTCGCCGGAATCGGAATTCTCCTGAGCCGTGACAGAGGCGGGATCCTGAGTGCTTGGTGGATTGGGATTATCGGGTTTTGAATCTTGTGCGCTAATGATTTGCGCAGTAAGCAGAGACACAAACAGCAGACAAAATAGTGGGTAGCCGAATTGGACAAGGAGGCGGCGCACAAACAGGTGGAACCGGCGCTTCGTGCAAGTTCATTTCCACGCCGGGCAGAGTAAATCATGTTCTCATCGGAAAGCCAGTTTAAAAGATGATTAAAAAGGACTCAAGTTGTCCCATGGACTCGCGAGGCCAGGATAAAGCCAGGCATCCCAATTGCCGGATGGGGACATCTTTAGTAGTCTCTACCATTGCACTTACGCCGGTAGTTTCAGCCTATCGACACAGGGGTGAGTAATTTGCGGGGACAATTTCGACCGTCTTTCTGGTTTCTGATGTTTGTAACGTTAGTCTCGGCCTCCTGCGGTCAGACCGTAAACTTTCCTGCACCGTCTCTCACATCCGTGTCTCCGACTAGCATCACCACGGCTCAGACGAACCCATTTGTCCTGACGGTGATTGGGGGCGGTTTCGTGCAGCAATCCTTCGTTGAGTGGAATGGCACTCAGCTGACTCCAGTCTTCGTGAACACAAGCGAGTTGAAAGTGACTATTCCGCCGGCTCTCTTCCAAGCTCCCGGTACAGCGACGATCACCGTAGTCACGCCACAGCCCGGTGGCGGTACTACCCAGGGAATTCTTTTCACTATTAGCCCCACGGTGAGTCCGGTGCCGAATATCTCTTCGTTGTCCCCGTCGGGGGTACTGACAGGCGGCGCGGGAGTGCAGCTGCAGGTAATGGGCACAAATTTTGTGGCGCAATCGACAGTGGCAGTGAACGGAAGCAGGCGCACGACGATTTTTGTAAACTCCACGTTGGTTGAGACGGCGCTGACGGCCTCCGACATCGCAACCCCAGGGGTCCTGCGGATCACAGTTGTAAATCCCGTAAATCCGCCACCGGGAGGGGGTTCTTCCAACACGTTCCCGCTAAATATTCTGAATCCGTTTCCCACGATTACTGCGGTCTCCCCCACCAGCGCGCAGGCGGGCAGTACGCCGGGTACTCTAACGGTAACGGGCACCGGTTTTGTCGGCAGTCAGAATTCACAGATATCAGTGAATGGCGTGTTGCGTCCGACGACTTTTGTGAGCAGTACTTCGTTAACGACGCCTCTGACCGGTTCGGATCTTCTTGTGGCGGGAGTGGATCAAATAACGGTGGTGACCTCGATGCCAGGCGGTGGCACGTCGAACATACTGACTTTTCCGGTGACTCCGACACATTTGCTCGGACTGCCCGTGCTTTTGGATCTGGCGCCTAATGGTTCGCAAGCAAATGCAGGAATTTGCGGGGGAATGCTGAGCTGCGACGCAGGCACACCGCCGAAGTTCACGACCGTAGGTCCTTCGACCAGCACCACCGGGCAATTTGTAGCTTTTGCGTCCGTTTCCAATAACCTGATTACGAACGAAACAAACAACGGCGGTATTATTTTTATTCGCAATACCTGCGTAGATGTTGCGGCGTGCATCCCGGTAACTGCTGCCATCAGCACGGACCCCAATGGCAATCCGGCCAATGGTGCCAGTTCAGAGCCCGGGATTAATGCGGGAGCGAGCGATGCCGTATTTACTTCGGTGGCAACAAACTTGGTTACCTCAGTCGGCGTGCCGGCGAACACCAGTCAGGTCTATTGGCGGCCAACGTGCCTGACAGCGAACTGCGTCGTGACTCCCACAACATTTGTAACGCAGATCATTTCCATCTCTGCCGATGGTCTCTCTGCAGGAAACGGCGCCAGCTACAATCCGGCGATCAGTTCCGATGGCGAGTGGGTCGCCTTCATTTCGTTGGCGACGAATCTTGTTTCGAATGTGACGTTAGACGGCGTTACGCCGCAAGTATTTTTGCGCGAAACGTGCGGCGGCTTGCCATCCCAGACGTGCACGCCCACCACTTTTCTGGTATCCACGGCGGACGGGATAACTCCCGGAAACGGTCCGAGTTCAAAGCCTGCGGTATCAGAAAGCGGTTTATTCGTTTCGTTTACGTCGACAGCGTCAAATCTGGGAGCGACCGCTCCAAACCCGAGTGGAGCACAGGAAATCTTCCAGCGCAGCACGTGCGTCGAAAATACCTGCACGGCTAACACAATTCTGATCTCCACGCCAGACGGCGTCACACCGGCCGATGGCGCCAGCTCGGAGTCGTCCATTTCCAGCACGGGCCAGTTCGTGGCATTTGCCTCCACGGCGACGAATTTGGAGGCCGGCGTGGGCCCGACGCAGCAGATCTATTTGCGAGATACATGCTTGGACATCACGACGACATGCACGCCTTCGACCACGCTGATTTCGACTACGAACGGCGGCATTCAGGGAAACGGCACGAGCGAATATCCAAGCATCAGCAGCACTGGGCAGTACATCGCGTTCGCTTCGCTCTCGTCCAATTTCGCAAGCACCACGAATGGTGTGGAAAACATTTTTGTGAACAACAGCTGCGTGACGAGCACGACGGTTACGCCGGTGGAGTGTACGGTGAGCACGGCTCTGGTAACTGAAGGGGCGGGCACGCCATCGACAGCGTCTAACGGCAACAGTCTGGTGCCCTCGATCAGCCCCGACGGCACTACAGTGAGCTTCCTTTCGTTTGCCAGCAATCTGGTGCCGCGAGACAACAACGGGCTCGAAGACATATTTCTAGGTTCGACTTCTTTCCAGGCATCTACAACCGTAGACTTCACTCCGCAAGGTGCGATGCGATCTGCCGCAGCTCGGCACTCCTCGCAGTAACGAGCGTGAAGGTTAGTGATTCACGGGGAACGCTGGTGACGAAAGGTGCCACCATCCAGCCGAGGCCGGTGGGGATATCGCGCGTGAGCGAGAGCGACTGGCACTCGACATAAGTACCGCCGTCTTTTTCCTGGAATCGCCAATAAGTGTCCATGCTCCATAGAAAACCGCGGTCGTGTCCCTGCGGTTCCAAACGCTCGGTGGCCTCGCCGGAATTTTCCACCTCTTGAATTCGAGTAGTGTGAGAGCGGCTCCAGGCGTGAGTGGCATCCACCAGGTGATAATGAACCTGATGGTCGGTGTCGATGACCGTGGTGATCACCTTCTTTTTGTAAAAGCGCAGGTTGACAAGGAAATCGTCGCCATCGCGGCGCAGAATTTTGGAGCGCTGAATGTCGGGGTGAAAATAATCCTGCTTGTGATTGTAATCCTCCATAAAATCCAGTGTTTGCGCCAGAGTCGCGCCTGGAATAAATACGGTTCCGATCCAGTGATGAACTAATCCGCCAGGAATGGAGATTGTTTTGCCATGCTCCAGGGTTTCGAGCCGCTCGATTACAAGGTTGCCTTTGCGCAATTCAGCGTAATCGGCCGCGCGGCTGGGCGGAGGCAGGGTATCGATCCACAAGTATGGCTCGCCGCGCGCAAGTTCAGCATCAACGTTGGCCTCGGTTATTTGCAGGTAATGCTTATAGGCAGCAATCGTTTCCGGTTTTAGTTCGGCGGCATTCGCCGGAACTGACAGTAAGAATAATCCGGCAAGGATTATTGAGAGAATCTTGCGAGCTATACTTCTGTTTCTTCGTGCCATTGGCGGCAACGCGCTGCGCTTTCGTAGCGTGGCATTGCTCACTCGTCCAAAATCTACAGGGGTAGGTTCGAGCATAGTTGACAGTTGTTAAGACGCAAAGCGGGCGCAAAACGATGCTGGCGAAGAGAATAAACTGAGGTTCTTGGGCCAAGCGACGAGCGCCGAGCTGTGAGGTGAGGAAAGCCAGGGGGGAATTGGACGGGTTGGAAAGCGTGCCCCGGCTCCTTTTTTTGTGGAACCGTCGTCCCCGCATCGCAGCTGCCAACCCGCAACACGATGTTGGGAGACCGAGGTGGTGGCAACAATGGTCCTGATGGCTATTTATTGGGGTACGCGGGTTTTAGTACTGCCTTGCCCTCGGGAGCATTCAACGAGATATCGACGATTGCCGGAGAGAGATTCGCCCGGGATCGAGAAGATTGGCGTTACTTCGCTGTAGGGGATAAACGGAGTGTAATTTCCGTGATTTTCTTGGGGCGAACGACGACGCGTTTGGACCAATCGGAGAACAGGCTGTGCGAATAAGCGCGCACGTCGTATTGGCCGGCGTCAAAACGCGTGAATTCGAAATGCCCATTCACATCAGTATGAGCGGCGTGCGGGCTGAGACCGTCGGATGTTTGGATCGTTACACTCGCATTCGCAACGGGCTTTCCACTCTCGTCGAGCACGATCCCCGAAAGAGTTCCCAGGCCCCTGGCAAATTGAGCGTTCGCCGCCGCGGCAAAGGCCAGCGCCGCAATCACACCGAAGATCAGAAGAGTTCGTTTCATTGGGCACCTCGGGACTGCCTGGTAACGATTCTATCGTGCGGCGCAGAGCATGCCTGAACGTGGACGAGGAATTGTTCCTGGTAAGAGACTGTTCGGAAGGACAGGCTTCGCTCAGCTAGTATTTATAGTGGCGGCTGGCGGCCGCATGCGCGGGCTGATCTTGCCGGCCGGTGTCAGGATTGAGGCCACGCTCGAGCGCGACAAAATAAGTGAGAAATTGCAGCGGAACGAGGTGCACGAAAGCGGTGAGCCATTCAGGTGTTTCGGGTACTACCAATATTTTCTCTGCGGAAATATTGTGGTTTGCGGATGGACCCGCAATCGCCGCTCGCAGCATCTTTAATTCTCCGGCAGCGCTCAGGATTTGCCGTGCGCGGCCGTCCGTTTCGCGGCCGGTGAGCAATCCAATTAGCGCCGCGCGAGAATCGGTTTCTGAAAATGGTCCATGGAGTATCTCTTCGGTTTCGAACCCTTCCGCGGCGATGTAGCAGGCCTCTTTGATTTTCAGCGCTGCTTCGCAGGCCGTGGGCCAGCCCACTCCGGTGCCGAAAATCTCAATGCGGGCGAGGGGAGAGATTTGTTTCGCGAGCTCACGCACTTGCGGCTCGAGGTTGAGAGCTTCGCGGATCAGCGCAGGAACACGGGCAATTTCTTCGCCCGAATATCCGCGCGCTAACAGCTTTCTGCGTTCGGTGATGCGTACGATCAGGAGTGCCAGCGCCGCGAGAGCCGTCGTATAACTTTTTGTGTAGGCGAAGGCGACTTCCTGTTCGCACGTCTCGATTTGAAAATCAGCGCAGCGGACTCCTTCGCCGCTCATTTCGCCGGTGATAGCCAAAGTGAGCGCTCCCGCCGCGCGAGCCATGCGCAAGGCCTCGACGGACGCGGTAGTGGTGCCGGTATGAGTGATCACGATTACGGCATCGTCGGGCGTGAAGGCGATCGGGTGGTGCCCAATTTCGAAAGACTGTTCGGCATGTGCCAGAATGCGTCCCGCGGAGAACTCGCGCATCCAGCTTTCAGCCACTCGCGCGGCGTGCAAGGAAGTTCCGATACCGATAAAGAAGATGCGTTCTCTCTCCGCGACGGCGTCGGAAGCGAGTTCGATCGCGCTGCGTTTTCGCAAAGTCTTTTCGATCAATTCGGGTTGGGCTTGAATCGAATCGTAAACATAGTAGGGGTGCGCCTTTCGCATCTCGGGTGGCATTGATTTTTCTCCGGCGACAATGTATGGAGCTTATCTGATTATTGGCAGGCTATTTTAGCGGAACGGGAGACTGAATGGCTCTGTACATCTCGCAACACACTCTGGCTTGTCTGACGCGCCAAGGTGCGGAAGAACTTACGCGGCGGCTCGAGGGAGCGAAGGCGGTGAAGGCGCGTCGCGTGCTGGTGAATATGCAGGAAGGAAAGATGCTGGTTGAATTCGAGGCGCCCGGCCGGGAAGAACTCGAAAAATGGTTCGCGACCGAAAAATTTCATTATGACTGGCTTATGCGCATTGAATTCGAATCAGCCGATGGCGCGCTTCGTGCTATCTCCTAGAATTCACCAGGCGCCGACCTTCCGTCGTTTCGCTGACAATTCATCTTGGAAGCTACGGCGATGCTGAGGCGGGGGCGAGATAGGCCTGTCTATAGCTGAGGTGGTACGAGGAGGGCCTGACTTCCACTTTGAGAGAATGCAATTGACCATCCTCTGAGGGCGGAACGAATTCGAGCCGGTATTCGTTTCGGACAAATTGCGCAATTTCGGCGTAGGCTTCGGTGAATTCTTTTGCGTTCCTAGGAAAATAGGCATGTCCACCAGTCGCCCCGGTAATCTGACGCAACAATTGGTCAGCCTCGACGAATCCTTCTTTTATGCGCCTCCGCTCAGCGCGCTCAGCCGGTGAGAGTTTTTTTCGTTTAATGGGTTTTCGTAGCGCGCCCGCTGTCGAGACCGCCAAGATATCGACCTCTGAAGCGTGCAATTTTTGTTGGATGAGCTGCGGATCAATGGAAGTTGAATCGTTAACACCGCTCGAGAGGATGACAATTGTTTTCTTTCCGGGCAGCGTGCCTAGCCAGTCGAGCGTGGTTGTAACGCTAGACAGCAAATTCAGTTGGGCGAAGCCGTTCATGAAATTCAAACCCATGAGGGCTTGGCCGGCCTCCATTTTGTCTGCGGTGAAATTCATTTCCAGCATAGGGGCCCTTGAATAGGAGACGATAGCCACTCGGTCCGTGGGAGAAATGCCGCTCAAGAAAGTTTCGGCAGCCTGCAGCAGACTCGGTCTTAGGAAAAGAGCGGCGGGACCGCCTTCCACCAGCAGAACAACTTGGGCTGGTTCTTCGATCGGGAGAAAGTTCGTTAGTTCTTGCTCGACACCGTTGTCGTAGATGCGAAAATCCTCGCGGCGAAGATCCTTGATGAAATGGTGGTGAGCGCCTTCCACGGTCACACCCACAGAGACGCGGTTCGTATTGACACGAATGGTAGTGCCTGAAGCACCGGGCCTTTGAGCCTCCTGAGCAAAGATGAAACCTGGATTACTCAGCAAGGTAAGTCCGAAGATATAAGCGGCGCCTTTGGGCCATCGCACCATAGACGAATGTTAAAGGAGATGTCTCAAACCCGACCTCCGTTGGCCGGTAATGTTTCCACATCGTTCAACTGGATCTCGTCGGGAAGACTTTATTGCCAGCGGACAGTGTTTGGGTGTAGTGTCAACGGATGTCGCACCTCACCGGAGACCGGCTCACTTGTTGTTGTATGCGCTTGTCATCTGGCGGGGGTCGGCTAGCTATCTAAAAATCAGATTCTAGCTTGCAACTTCGAACCCACCGCCGGGATAAGCTGGCAGGTGGGTTTTTTATTTTTAGGTCGTTTTCAGCGCCATTGAGTCTAATCATGAGGGGGAAAAAGACATGTCAGAATACAAGCATCCCGAGAGCTTAGTGTCCACACAGTGGGCGGCAGATCATCTGAAGGATTCCAACATTCGTCTGGTGGAAGTTGACGTAGATACGACGGCCTACGACCAGGGACATATCCCCGGCGCGGTGGGTTGGAATTGGCAATCGCAGCTCCAGGATAATATTCGCCGCGATTTGATCAACCAGACAGCGCTCGAAGCGCTGCTCGGCCAATCGGGAATTTCCAACGACACAACGATTCTGCTGTACGGCGACAACAACAATTGGTTCGCGGCTTATGCTTTTTGGCAATTGAAATACTACGGGCATAAGGACGTTCGCTTGATCAACGGCGGGCGCAAGAAATGGGTGGAAGAAAAGCGTCCGTTGACCACGGAGGCGACGAAAGTGGCGGCCACGAAATATACCGCGGTGAAGCCAGACGAATCGATTCGCGCGCGCAAGGAAGATGTGTTCAGCGTTCTCGAAAAGAAGAAGGCTGGGGATCTGGTCGACGTTCGATCGGGCGACGAGTTCACGGGGAAAATTATTGCGCCGCCCGGAATGTCCGAGACGGCGCAGCGCGGCGGACACATTCCCGGGGCGGCCAATATTCCTTGGGCCCAGGCGGCGAATGAAGATGGCACGTTCAAATCGCCCGAAGCGCTGAAAGCGCTCTATGAGGGCAAGGGCATAACAGGAAAGAATGAAGTGATCGCGTACTGCCGGATTGGCGAGCGCAGTTCGCACACCTGGTTTGTCTTGAAATATCTTCTGGGCTACGGCGACGTGAAAAATTACGATGGCTCGTGGACCGAATGGGGCAACCTGGTGGGCGCGCCAATCGAAAAAGAAACAGCCGCTGCGGCACGATAGCTAAAAACTCAAACGGATTGCAATTCAGCCCCGGAGGGCAAACTTCGGGGCTTTTTTGTGCGCAGACGAAACCAAATGCGTTCCGAGGATTGTTGCATCGCAGCCTTCGAATAGGGTCGATGGAATTATGCAATCTCTAAGGCAGTTCGCTTTCGGGAACTCCGTCGTGCCGAGCTTGGTCTTCAAGGGCTGCGATTTTCGTATCGATGTCGTCGCGCTGCTTTTGATATCGAGAGAGTTCGTCATGCCAATCGTCGGGCTTCACGCCGCCATATTGACGGGTGGAATTGACGGTCTGTCCATTCAACGCGGCCTGCAATTGCGAGATCTTTTCATCGAGAGGCGGAATTTGTGATTGTAGTTTCGAAATTTGGGCGCGATACCAGCCGGCGTCCTTGCCCTTGGTGTTTGGTTTTGCCTTGTTTGCGGTGCCGGCAGGCTTGGCATTTGAGTCAGGAGAAGTGGGCTTCGCCGAGCGGATGTCGTCGTTCGTCCAAACTTTTTTCGCAGACGCAGGGGCGGCTGGAGCGGGTGAAGACGCGGGTGAAGACGACGAGTTGGGACTTTGCGCTGGGGCCGCGGAATCGTTTTGCGCAAAAGTGGTAGTCGCAGCAAATGCCACATTGATGATTAGGAAGGTGACTGCCGCGAAGAAGCTGAGCGCCCGTCGATTCATTCTCACCTCACCTGCCCGACGCTGGTTCGGTAAACACGCGGCGTGGAGAAGAGCTAGGGATCTCCGTTAACTACTTTGCCGCTGGCGATCTCGCTTTCGACCAACGCGAGCGCTTGTTTCGGAAGGCCGTCGTGGCGATACTGGCTAGCTTCAATGTACTGGTGTTCCTCGAAGGTGAACAGAAATTTCCTGCCCATGAAATCGTATTGATAACGTGCGGGCAGCCAGATGTCGGGGGTAATTTCCGTTTGCTGGAAAGAAAAAACTCCACCCCGATATAACTTTCCGAGAATGCCGCCGCCGAATGAAATATCGCGCATTACGTGAGCTTCAGCCCGCGCAAGCTGAACCTGTTCACGGTCTACCCAGAGTTTCGCGGTGATGTGCGTCATGGCATCTTGAAATATCGTATGCGGATGGAAGCTGGGGTTGGGGTCCAATTCGAAAACGTCGCAAGGTCTGCCGTTCATCATTTCGCGGCCCATCCATTTCGTCAAGAACGCTTGGCGCGTGGCGTCCACCAGGTCCGCGCGATCGGTTTTCTTTTTTTGCCATTTGGAGTAAGTCAGCTTCGCTCTTGGATCGTCCGGTTTGAGAGCTAGTTCGAGCAGCTCTTTCCAGGTCTGCAATTGCTGGCGATATAGCACCGGGTCGGTGAGCTTGTTATCCTCTTTCAGCAAGATTTTCAGGGAGCCGGTGCCGGTGGGAACCACGCGGTAAAGCTTGTCTTCCAGTACACGGGGATTTGCGCCGGCGGTACGGTCAACGTGGTGTTCGATACGCTCGTACTCATCGATGGCAGCATCGTCACGGTGCTGATTTTCGATCAGTTTCTGGGCGCGCTCGTGGATTTCGGCGTCCGAAGGAGGTTGAGACTGCGACTGCGAGCTATTTTGCTGCACGAGGTTCTGGGCTATAGGCTCGGGATTTGAGCTAGCCGCGCCCAAGGCGACGGAACGATCAACCTGGAACCCTGGCCAGATCGTTATCCCTACCAAAGCTAGCGAGGCGCCAATGGTCGAAAATGAGAAAAGACGGGACATTCGGCTCTATCTAGGACTCCAAGGCCCTGGAATCGCTTGCAAGTCCATTGTAACGGATTCTGAGGGACAAAATCCGCACCCAGGCCTGCTATAAGATGCCTATTCGGACGAAATAGTGAAATTTTTAATGGCCGTAGGCGTCTATTATAGAGAGAGTGAAGGACAAGCCTCTGCAATCTCTGACTGAAATCCGGCAAACACTGGTAGCGCTGCAGGAGACCTTCTGGATTGCGCTCGATACGCTGCGATCGCACAAGCTGCGCACTTTTCTGACCCTTCTAGGCGTAATGCTTGCGGTGACGACCCTCGTCGCGGTGATGTCCGTGTTGAACGGGCTGAACCTTTATGTGGCTGACAAGGTGGCTAACCTGGGCTCCAATGCGTTCGTAATCGATCGTGTCGGCATTGTGACGAATCTCGATCAATTTAATAAAGCTCGAAAGCGTCCGCCGCTGACAATCGATGACTTGCAAGCGTTGCGCGACGGCATGAAATTGGCGGACCACATCGCCGGGATACAGCAAGCCACAGCGGACGTTCGCTACGGAAACACGCTGAGCGCGGACGTGAGTATTATTGGAGCCACACCGGAGTATGCGGAAATCCGCGATATCGACGCCGCGAATGGCCGGTTGCTCACATCGACGGACGAAGAACATCGATCCGGCGTTTGCGTGATCGGCGCCGACGTGGCAACAAAACTTTTCGACGGAATCGATCCGATCGGAAAAGAAATTCGCGCGGGACAGGGGCAGTGCGAAATAGTGGGCGTGGCTGCGCCCAAAGGCACGGTGTTAGGACAGCCTCGGGATAATTTTGTGATGATGCCGCTGGGGACGTATAGGAAGGAGTGGCTGGTTTCGCAAGATACCGTGACAATTTTTGTGGAAGCGCGAAGCCGGCAGTCGATGTCGTCGGCGGCAGATGAAGCGCGCGTGATTCTTCGATCGCGGCGCCACGTGAGGTATCAGGACGACGACAATTTCGGGCTGGTAGAGCCTTCTTCGCTACTGGGCATATGGGATTCTCTAACTGCGAATATTTTCGGCGTAGCCGTTTGGGTGACTTCCGTGTTTCTGGTGGTCGGCGGGATTGTGATTATGAATATCATGCTAGCCAGCGTGACCGAGCGGACGCGCGAAATTGGTTTGCGAAAATCTCTGGGAGCGCGGCGACGCCATATCGTGATGCAGTTTCTCGTGGAATCGTCCCTGCTATCCGCTTCGGGTGGCTTGGTGGGGGTTGGCATTGCGCTGGGTATTGCAGGGCTGGTCCGTGCTGCAACGCCACTTCCGATCTCGACACCCGCATTCGCGGTGTTTATCGCGCTTCTTCTTTCCACGGGAGTCGGGCTTTTTTTCGGTATATACCCTGCAATTCGCGCGTCCAGGCTCGATCCCATTGAAGCTTTGCGGGCGGAGACTTAGGCGATGGAAATGCGGCAAGAATTCCGCGAGAACTTGGGTTTAGCGATCGATACCGTTCGCGAACACAAATTCCGGAGTTTTCTCGCCGTACTGGGCGTGACGATTGGGGTGATGCTGATTATTCTCGTAGTAGGGCTGGTGGAAGGTTTTCGCACTACGGTACAGGATGAAATTACCGCCAATGGCGTCAACACGGCATGGGCTTGGCGTTTCAACCAAGGTCCCACGGTCGGCCGGCGTCCAAAGGAGGAGCGCGAACGCAAACCGCTCACGCTGGAAGACGGCCAAGCTGTGCAACAGCTTTGTCCGGCGGTGAAGCAAACGACGATCGCGATCTACGAATGGACGATACCGCATAACGTCCGCTATCAAAAAAACGAAGTGCAAGGTGGGGAGTTCCGCGGCACTTTTGCCTCCTACCCGGAAGTGGATTCAAGTGAGGCGATGAAAGCGGGACGGTTCTTCACCGAGGCAGAAAACGTTCACAAAGAGAACGTGGTTGTCATCGGCGAGGACGTGGCGACCGCGCTTTTTCCTACCATTGATGCTGCGTTGGGAAAGGAAGTTCTGGTGGACGGTTCGAACTTCCTCGTTGTGGGTGTGTTTGAAAAGCCTATTGGTGGCATCGGAACGAACGATCAAGACCGCCGTGTGGTGATCCCCTACTATACGTTCACGAAAATTTATCCCGCGAGTTTCGAAGTTTTTCTGGGGATTCTATCGTATCCCGGAACTCTCGACACAGCGGTGGACCAAGCACGGGAAGTGTTGCGGCGGCGGAGAAATGTGCCGTACGAAAAACCGGACGATTTTTCGATGCAGACGAACGCGGAAGCAGTGCAGC
>Ga0302182_10001255_pt1 | contig 13673 bp, 11 predicted proteins | sample I_Palsa_N3_1_FD_198781 | JGI IMG/M metagenome (GOLD analysis project Ga0302182, IMG submission 198781) | Peat permafrost microbial communities from Stordalen Mire near Abisko, Sweden - I_Palsa_N3_1 | ecosystem: Environmental > Terrestrial > Soil > Palsa > Peat permafrost | place: Sweden...
CTGCTCGGCTCTACTCTGCGCTTCGAGCCTCTCGTGGGCGGACACTCTTCGAGTGTTCTCTAGAAACGTACGGCGGGCTCGTTTGGAAAATTTTAAAAGAGTGCTTCTTTTTGGCAACTGCTATAAAAATTTTAAAAACGTCAGCTGAACCAGTTGCACCAGCTGAACCACTAAAAACACGGAAAGCGCGTACAACGGCTTTAAGTTAACGTCCGTACTAACGGATCACAAGCTATGGATGTCCAAATCCTCGATTCTGATTGGACAGCAACAAGTACATTGTTATGACACGTTGCGATTAAAAAGTATATCGCGTTCAAACCATATTTCGCACAAAGAACGGTCGTTTTGTGCTGGATTATTGGATTTTGACAAAAACGATTTTAGTCGACGTTCTGCATCACTTGCATCAGTAAAACGTCGTTCATCCTTGTTTTGAAAATCGAGATTTTAAAAATTCAGAATCGAAAACAAGAACCTACGACTTTTTACTGATGCAAGTGATGCAGAAAAGTTTGAAAAATTAACAAGCGTGCGATATGAGCCGTTTAACTAGAATTCAATATATTTACGAGCTCTTTAAGCACCATATCCGGAAAAAACCGAGCATTTTATAGTTTCTAGAAAACAGCGTAGAGCCGAGCTTCTAGAAAAGAAGTCTGCCTGACTTTTTAACAAATCTCAAAACTCTTGGGAAGCCCCTACGGCTTGAGTAGTTACGATTCAGGAATCGTGCATCTTTTTTTGTCTTGGACTTTATTATTGTTTACAGCTACTTCTTTAGCACAATGTAGCTTTTGAGGAACACTTTCTCGGATCGGGCGCTGTGTTCTTGAAAATGCTCCATGCAAAGGGCGTACTTCCCCTCTGACCGTATTAGAATTCCCACGTGTCTTCTACAGCGGCCACCGTCCGAGGTCTGCTCCTGGCAAAGACGATGGGCGCGGCAAACTAGGTCATGTCCGCGCAGCTGAAGATACTTTTGATTGTTACACCCAAGTACGCAGCATTTAATTTGAGACGCACATTCTCCACAGTACCAGAAGCGTGTTCCAATCGACGACGGTGTCTCGGGCGAGTGTCTGTCGTTTGGTTGAAACAAGGTGCCTGTTGCGTTCTTGCACATAAAACATCGTTTATGCTTTTGGCATACGAAAATCTGCTCACTGACGCCCGAAATACAGTATATATCTTTAGATTTTCCAGACAACACCATGAAATCACAGCCCCAGGTCGCGTTAGTGCACTTTGGGTAGTGGCACTTCAATGTGGTGCTTGGCGGAAACATAAAACAGTCTTGGTGGACAAACCAGCCGATTTCAGATGTCCTTGTGATGATGAGACGCATATTGGTAACATATTATGAGTAAGAATACGGCGTTCAGTTCGCCCTTGGCGTGCATCGTTCATTAGAGGTTGTGGTTGGTTAATTAATCGCTCCATTTGCAGGCTAAGGAACTGCGCCGGTTCGCGTTCTAGCCAATCGTACTTAAAATCTTTTACCGGATTCGGTTTCTAGAAAACCAGCGGAAGACGGAGGCGCAAAGCGCCTCCTGAGCTACGCACACGGCGCTTCTCTATTGCAGGCTCAAGCATCTCTAATCGATTTGAACTAAACGTAAACCACCGCACTAGTTTTACACAATCCAATTATAGTCCAAGACAAAAGATGCAATCCTAGGATTTTTGAGATTTGTTAAAAAGTCGGACAAAACTCGCACTGCTCGGCTCTACGCTACGCTTCGAGCCTCTCGAAGGCTCGTTTTTAAAAGTTGGGAAGCCCCTACGGCTTGAGTAGTTACGATTCCTGCGGAATCGTGCTTCTTTTTGGCAACTGCTATAGAAGAAAATGTAACCCGATCACGATTTCGAGAATTACTAGTTTTTACCAGCGTTCAAATGAAATTGTTAATACATTTTGATATCTTAACCACCAGAGCTTGATAATCGACTGATGGTTTGTTTAGCCATTTTGCCAACGGAGGTAATTGTGGAAGTGTTCAAGTGGCTAGATCTGCTCACAGTTGAGGCGACGAGTCGCACATGTCGGGCGCTTAATGAAATTATGTTTTCAATGGTATAGACCTATTCAAATCCATCGACCCGTACAATTTTTTAAAGAAGGAAATATGGTCCAAAGTTATAAACTGTTTACGTTTTTTAAATAATAACAACGCATTGTCTGTTAAACGCACAAGTCCATTCGGGTCAGTGAATTTGAATAGGTCTATAATCCCCAAAAAAGTAAAGACCTCTTCGGAGCACTATGTCGCAATTCGAGAACAATCCAGATATTGCCATACGAATTGCATCGCCAAACTGTGGGATGTCTGCGCTGATGAGTGCCAAATGTTGGAATATTTTGGATAGCCACAATGTTGTCGTGTTCTATCTTGGCGAGCGTTCAAGCGACAGATGGACATCTCAAAATGTGCTGTTTCGAGGGAACCAGATGTGTGTTGTTTGTCACCTTGAGACCACCCCTCTTGTGAATTTTTACATGTGCTCAAAGTGTCGTAATTCGTGTTGTGCTCTGTGTGCAGTTTTCCAAGCCAACCGACGACACTACTTATTTGCAGGATGCCGCGATATAAATCTTAACGCGTTGTCGATAAATTCGATAGGATAAACTATCTTCTAAAACTTTCCGATGGTGCACTTGCAAAAATGATTCGTCCGGAACTTGACATTCCCAAATCGCATACTCAAAAACATGACTTCCCTATTCCCCCAATTCAGCCTCGAAAATGTGGTTGCACTCGATGTATATGCCCAGTTCGGAGAAGTTATCGAGAGAAACGACGGCCTTCTGGTGTTTTGCGCTACAGCTTCGGAATATGACCGGAACACGAATGGCGTTCAATCCCGATTCATGGCTCGATTGGCCGGGTACTTTGGGGATTTCTTTGAAGCTGCATCGAACCCGAGCAACTTTAATCGTTCGATCCCAAAGATCGACTACAGGACATATTTAAGGGTGGGCGACGTGTTATTTGGAGAACTCGATCCGGAAACCGATGAGTATTGGAGCGATGTGACAAAGGAGCGAATCTACAAGATTATTCATTGTTTTCGTGAGACGAGCGAGCCACCCGTCTTGTGGCTGTAAACTTTTTAAAATTTAGTCCAGGACAAAAAGATGCACTCTTAAAATCAAACGAGCCTTTTTCTATTTTTTAAAAAAGAGTCGAGCAGTGTTTCTTTTCTTCTAGAGAAGAAATTTCCAAAATTGGGAAGCCCCAACGGCTTCTCTAGAAAAAAATCCTGAATCGTGCATCTTTTTGGCAACCACTATTTCGACATCTGTGGAAACGGCCCACGGAATTTTTATTATTGACCGACTGAAGCCCACACAAATGTCAGGCCTCGTCTATTTTATTTAGTGATCCATTCGGATTTCAGATAGACCAATGACACTTAATGCCGAGGCATCGGAGACGCCTCTTATTGGATAAGAGACCCGTTGGGGTCTCTAAATTTATTGTAGCATTTCGTATGGCCATTAATTTTCACTGCGTAGAAATAACCAGGGACTCTCTAGTTTTAGAAACTAAAAACCCGATGCTTCGGAGTCTTTTCACCATTTGACATTTTTCTCTAGAAGAATTTTCTAGAAAAGTCTCTGGTTTTATAGCAGTTGCCAAAAAGAAGCACTCTCAAGAGAGTATATTTAAAATTTTCCAAACGAGCCCGCCGTACGTTTCTAGAGAACACTCGAAGAGTGTCCGCCCACGAGAGGCTCGAAGCGCAGCGTAGAGCCGAGCTTCTAGAAAAGAAATCCGACTTTTTAACAAATCTCAAAAATCTTGGGAAGCCCCTACGGCTTGAGTAGTTACGATTCCTGCGGAATCGTGCATCTTTCTGGCAACTACTATTTTTAGTGATCCATACGGATCTCTTATCAGCCAATAAGAGACGTTTCCGACGCCTCGGTCTTAAGTGGGATTGGTCCATCTAAAATCCGTATGGATCACTGTTTTATTCTCTCTAGAGAAGAGAGTTCAATGCACTATTTTTAAGAAACCCTATTTGAGATCCCGATCGCGCAAACATGGCCTGAAATTCCAACCAACTCAACAGTTTCCCAATTTGGCTGAGTTCGAGTTCGAAAGATTATTGGTAAATTGGTTTATCACAGAGAGTTTTGGAAAAAGCGATCTCCAATTTATTTTATAACATCTTGATTTTGCAATAGCGAGGGGTTTAGTTGTCCATGACCAAACAATGAACAAAGTTGAAGTTATCGACTCGACAGGCGGGTTTACAGTAGTTGCATTGGAAAAAATCGAACCCGGAGAATGCATTATTTGTGAAGCGCCTCTTGTTGCCTTTGATGCAAAAACTCCAAAACATCTGTTTATGAAATTTATCGATACCCTCCCAGAAACAAAACAGAAAGTATTCGCGCAACTTGGGTCTAATTTTCAAAGATACCCCCTTCACGGGCACATGCTTGGTGTGTTTCCAATAATTTCGCGACTTTCGCACCGCTGCGATCGCAACTGCATAGTTGCATGGCGACTTAACGATGCTAAAGGCGTTCTAATTGCAGTTCGCCCTATTTTTCAGGGCGAGACCGTGGGCGTAAGTGCCATCGATCCCCTCTTGACATTTAAAGAACGCATATTTATATTGAACAGACTGCGACTAAAGTGCAGATGCGCTCTCTGCTTTTCAAAGAATTCGGGACGCGATACAACTGTTTTGCAAGTCCGTGCGCTATGTAAGATTGTTTCGGGACTTCGATCACAAACTACCAAAACCGATGGTCCCGATAATGTTCTCTCGCTCCTCAACGACATTCTTCTTCGTCTCTGGATGTTGCATGTTCCGGAGCCAAGCTCGTGGATTTTGAGTGTTGGCTTTCGAGTATGTTTTGATGATTCTGACTTTGTTGCGGCATATAGATGGGCGGTTACCGCACTTGAGGCGTTCATTCCTGGCAGCGATGGAAAATGGTACGCTTCACTAAAACATTGTGTTCGAATGGCAACAAAACTACAAAAGACTAGTCTCCATCCAGCGACACCAAGACTCCGCCTGCCATTCTCTCCAATTCGCCCTTTGGAAAAAAGCTGAATATAATTCAAACATTTGCGATTGCTAAAGACAAACTGCATTGCACTGCTTTCTATTTTTTCTTTCTAGAAATCTAATAAAAAACAGGTCTTTTTTTCTAAAGGCGCAGCGTAGAGGCGAGCAGTACCTGTTTTATTTTTTGAAGGGAGTGAGAGACGAAGTCTCTTCGAGACTTCTGAACTGCGCGTTCTGCGCATCTTTCTGTCTTTGACAATATAGTAGTTGCCAGAAAGATGCACGATTCCGCAGGAATCGTAACTACTCAAGCCGTAGGGGCTTCCCAAGATTTTTGAGATTTGTTAAAAAGTCGGATTTCTTTTCTAGAAGCTCGGCTCTACGCTGCGCTTTTTTCTATAAAAGGCTCGTTTGGAAAATTTTAAAAGAGTGCTTCTTTTTGGCAACTGCTATATTTTTGAAAAATTTCAAAACAATCACGCGACTAGCCGAAATGAAACTCAAGTGCATTTTTCTATAATTCTAGAAAAGAATGTTTTTTGATCATGATTCTGAGTTCCGGACAGCGAATGCCGTTTCGCGACTGCTTTGCTTTTCTCCCGGATGCGAAGCGTGGAGACAAAAGGCTTGGTTCAAAGAATCAAATGCAAACACGCCGATTCGCGCTTGCGGGAATCACGCCAAATGCGCGATTTGTCAAATAACAGGACACCTCCGTGTGTTTGGAGACGTTTGGATGTGTTGGCCATGCTATCGCGCCCCGGAAGGTAACAGATGCTCTTTCAGCGAATGTGACACAAAGGTGAAAAAAATTTCGTCCATCGGCGCGCTCCTGTGCACGACACACAGCAAGTGTGAAGTTCCATCGAATTTAAATAAAAATAAAATGTGTTCAGCCAGTGCATCTGCACTTGTTAGATTTGACGAAAACAAGCTAATTTCGATGTGTAATAGCCACTTGTTATCGGCCAGTGTCAGTTCAATTGGCCTCTGTACGGTAAAAGCATACGGTGCCGGATGCACCTTCGCGCCGGATTCTAGGGAAACAATTTGCCCTGCCCACAAAAAAAAGGCAGAAGCCAAACAGCAGGCTGGAGTCAATAAAATGGTCAAGAAGATCCAGAAATTGGGTGTTTCTAGAAAAGTCCCAGAGTTGCCAAACGAGATATTGGATAAGATTTTTATGTGGTGCGAGCAAGAAACCCTGAAGAGTCTTTTCGACTCTTCAAAGCTCCTGCGAAAACTTGTCGACAACTTTAACAACAGAATGTTTGAAAATAATCCAGCCAAAACCATCCAAGTGCTTTACACGAAAAAAGTTTTTTACGATAGAGAAAATCCGGACCTCTACAAGAGCGTTTTCAAAGACGGGCGGACGGGCCATCTTGTATACGCGGATATGTCCAAAAATGTGGCGAAAATCCCGACATCATCAAGAGAAATCAAAAAGACCGTCAGGAGACCCCGAAACTAACAATTAGTGATTCTAACCGATTTGGTTTAAGACATTTTAATCCAATTGCATATGAGACCGATGCCTCGGTCTCTTCCAAGATTGGTTTTCTAGAAAAGATTTTAAAGTCCACTACGCGTGGGGCGGGTTAGAATCACTACTAGCAATCCAGGAACATAGATTTTTCGAACCTTGATTTCAATGCATTTCTTTTTTGGCAATATTATTTTAATAACTGTCAGCACAAGGCCTAGCTCAGGATAAAACGGCAACATTTGTTTTTCGACCGTAAGTCAAATGTACATTTTTGTAGTCCGTAAAAAGTCGAAACTCGCGGAATTTTCTTTCTAGTTGCTAGAGAAAAACTAGAAATTCACTTGAAGCACCTCGGATTCAAAATCAACGCCGTACCGCGCACTGCTTCTGGGACGAACTCTCGTTAGCGTTCTGAATTGCGGGTGCCGCTTTTGGAGCGTTAAATTAAAAAATCCTTTGAATGGATCCCAACAAGGCGTCGTTCGCAGATTTGCAAATTTCTGACCGCACTAAATTGACCGCCACAAAGCTAAAATGCGAACCAATTTAAACAAAATGCATGAAAAAATCGAATTGCGCAAATATCAAACGGAATGTATCGAAAAGTGCATTTCCGATTTTCGGATTAATAAAGTCACACGACAGCTAGTATCATTGCCAGTGGGAAGTGGAAAAACCGTGATTTTTGCAAATTTAATAAATCATATTCAGCCACCAACACCTCAAGCTACCAAAGTCTTAGTCCTTGCACATAGAGAAGAATTGTTGGAGCAAGCACGGTGCCAAATCTTCAAATTTAACAATGATTTAACAGTTACAATCGACCAAGGCTGTAGAAATGCTTTAGTAGCAACATCTGATGTTATTGTAGCCAGCGTCGCAACACTGGGGCGCAAGAATAGCGCACGGCTGCAAAATTATGATAAAAAATTGTTCAAATGTATTATTATTGATGAAGCGCATCATGCTGTCGCCGATTCATACGCTCGAATATTAACACATTTTGAAAATTCTGGAATTTTTGTTTTGGGGTTCTCGGCCACTGTTCGTAGACATGATGGGTTGAGTCTAAATGGAATATTTGACAAAATCTCATATCACAAAGATCTTCTGGAGATGATTAATGATAAATGGCTTTGTAACTTAAGGACCATATATGTTAAAACCCAAATCAAACTGCCATCAAGTGAAAAGGCTCCCGATTTCAGCCCAAAAATCCTCGCAGATATTGTGAATATCGACTCAAGGAATGCGCTCATTGTTGATTTGTTCGAAAAATATGCAAGCTCCAGGAAATCTGTTGTTGTCTTTGCAGTAAACATCGACCATGTCACCGCATTAACTGCTGCGTTTTGCGACCGAGGGGTTGTCGCCCGCGCATTGACATCGAAATCGACACAACGCGCGAGAATCATTGATGACTTTATGAAAAACGAGATTCAAGTGCTAGTAAATTGTGCGATTTTAACTGAAGGAACAGATATACCAAGTATCGACTGCATCATCATGGCAAGGCCGACAAAAAGCAATGTTCTTTATCAACAGATGATAGGTCGCGGGTTGCGGTTACATCCAAATAAAATAGACTGTCTGTTTATCGATGTTGTTGACGCCTGTAAAAGATGTACTCTCGTGACAATTCCCACATTGCTCGGCATACCGCCCGATATAACACTTGAGAAATGTCCTAAAAATTCCCAAGTTGCGTCTAACGAACACGGCGACGCGTCAATAAGTGTGGCATCAATCACTGAATTTGAAAACCCATATCAGTTAATTGAAAATAATTCGGAAAGGCTTTACCCGTTTCACATTTTTTCAAGCAACGCATGGGTGCGCGTTACGGAGGAGCTTTTTATTTTATCGTGGTTTCATTTCGGAAAAACCATCAAAATAGAACTACATTGTCGGAAAGACGCCGACGTATTAAGTAATTTTGATATTTTTTCAAGAGAAACTAAAAATGTAAATGGTCGCCGATATGACACAAAACCGATCAAAGTACCATTGGAATGCGATAAAACATTTTCGCTCCAAGATGTGATTAAGGCTATCGATTCATTCGTATCTCAAAAGTACCACTTTGCGCCTTTACGAAATTCTGAGCAAAGACAACGGCCAGCAACTGAGAAAACGCTTGCTTATTTAAAGAAACTCGGGTTCAGGCTTGAAGAGCACGCCTCCAAAATTATTACTCAGGGCGCTGCTGCCGATAGTATTGTTCGAATAACTAATGGTGCTGGAAAGGTTTGGAAAGCAACAATGCGGAACAAGCCCGCAGAAGAACCTGGGCGAATTCAGAAGTGCGATGACGGCTTGATTGCCAGATTTGATAAACTGGGTCTCGATTAGTTGCGCGTTACATTGGTTTTACGTAGAGACTTGTTTCTTTTCTTTCTAGAAAATATAACAGTTGCCAAAAAGAAGCACGAGTCCGCAGGAATTTTCTTTCTAGAGAAGCCGTTGGGGCTAGTGATTCTAACCGCCCCACGCGTAGTGGACTTTAAAATCTTTTCTAGAAAACCAATCTTGGAAGAGACCGAGGCATCGGTCTCATATGCAATTGGATTAAAATGTCTTAAACCAAATCGGTTAGAATCACTAGTTGGGGCTTCCCTTTTAGAAAATAAAAACGAGCATTTTTCTAGAAAAGCGAAGCGGAAAGGCGAGTAGTGTTTATTTTCTTCTAAAGAAGAAAGAGCTTTTGTTCCAAAACTCTTTTAGTTTTTAGAATTGTCTTGGACTTTATTTTGTCCAAAACGCCAACCAATAAGATGCAGCTAAAGTGTACCGCACTCTAGGAAAAAATACGCTTTTTTAAAAATGCTCTAGAAATTCCAATTTACCCTAATCTAAGGAATGTAGCACAACATTCTTCGTACAACACCAGATTCTAGAAAAAGGACGAGTGTTCGTTTTATTTCTTTCCAAAACGTTTCAAGAACTTTCTTGCGACCGCAATATTTGGAGGGGTTACCTAGGAGACTCATGACTGTAACACTAAAGATTGCTGACAGGAACTCCTGCGATTTGCTGTTCGATAAGGCGAATGCGATGCCTTAGATGATTCTCTTGCTGCCGTGCAGTAATAAGTTCGGAATCAAAATATGCAACACAACCCTTGCACACTTGTTCACCGTGCTCGAGCTTGGATAAATCTAGCGAAGCTTCGAGCCCAATTACGTCAACCCATGCAATATGCGCTGCACTTTCAAGTTCTTGTAACGTTTTGGAAAGATTTACTGGCATAATGATGGTTGATTTGAGACGCAATATTCGACGTCAATTGGCCGAGTTTTCTTGCAGCAAGAAAAAAACTAGAGAATCTCGATTTTAAAACATCTCACTCTTTGGACTCGTCTGAGATTTCTAAAAATCGCTCAAGAGGTATCTGAATGCTGTAACAAAACCTCTGGAGACCTGCCATTTGTGACGGGCGAATAATAGGCCAGCGCAGAATTGTAAACCCTTGAGCAAAAAGGGCGCCCATATCGCGAAGTCCTGGGCCACTAATTTCGGTACATCCATCGACTTGAAGGTTTACTAATTTAGCTTGCAACGCCTTTGGATCGCGGAACGTAACAGCACCTTCGACGACCCAATTTTGGAAAGCCGAACATAGCGAAAGATGAACTGTGAAGTGTTCAAGACTTGTATAATAGTCAGGAACTGTTATGATCATAATGTGTGTTTGAGCTTTAGTAAATTGTAGTTTTAGCACAGGGCAAGTCGATAACGTTGTTGATGAGAATCCACAGGACCAAAGGCACTTGGATAGCCCCACGACATCGTCCTCAAAGCATATAATATCGAGTCCATGGAGACAAAGAGTCGGGAACATTAACAATAAAGGAAATGCACCGCTAATCAGAACATGTTGAAACTGGTTATGAAAATCCATCGGTAGCCCTGACCATTTTAGAGCAGATGTCACTCGCCGAGACATTGTGGAATCGACAACTTCTTTGAATTGTGAATTTATACGTCTCCAACGGGCAAGATCGGCCCAAGTGGACAGGTCCAGGACCATTGAGAAGACTTCGAGCGGAAGCAAAATGTGAAACATCGGCTGGTTTGTACTTGGCCATGCCGAGCATCATGTTGATTTGTATTTATTATTGATCTGATGGCATTTCTACTACCACCGGCTAAATGGTATCCAACTCGAATGAGTGTTCGACCGGTTCGCTGACCGTGGATGAATTAGAACAATTCCAACGCTTGAAAATCACCGAATGCCAATTGGATTCGGCAAAATGTCAAATCATCTCAGTGGCTCCAAATGGCGCCCAAGTTAGCGCTCCGTCAATCGACCGATTGGTAAACTGTGTGTGGGTCGAAATTCTCAAATTCCTATCGGTTTCGGACACTGCAAGATTATCGCAGACGTCAAAATCTCTCCAATCGATTGCACAGCTGTGGATGGGCGAGTATGAGCTAAACATGTCGATTCTCCCTCGAGAGCAGCGAGCATGCTTGACCGATCAAGCATTGAACGGATTTGTTCGAAGCGTTATCAAGTTCTGCAAAGTCATCAACTTTTCGGGCACGCAAATTACCGACGCTGGAGTTTTACAACTTGCGAAGTGGGGCGTAACCCGCCTAATTATCACAGGGTGCCCAAATATCAAGCCCCTTGACGTTGCTTGGGGATTGCGCAAGTACTCGAAGACGCACGCGAGCTCTATAATTGATATCGATGTTTACATGCAATTTCGGGCTGCAACGCTTGTAACGCTGACGGCATCTGTCGTGCGAGAGTGCCACGAGTCCATACGGATCCATCGTGTTTTGTGTGAGGAACTTTCCGTCAATGTGTGCGATCCAGCTCTTGACCCTTTAGAATGTCACCACTGTGATACCGAGATCCCATGGCTACACAGATGCGCGAACTGCGTGTTTAATATCCATCAGGTTTGTTTACGTGACGGGTGCCTTGGCTGCCCAGCAAACCCGCTCTTTCGTTACAATTCGGAAAATGGCAAAGGGGTTGAATGTAGAGAGTGTGCAATCTATTTTTGTTCGTTGTGCATGCGTGGCATTACCAATACTGGAACTTGTACACTTTGCCAAATCCCGGTCCAACCAGAATGTCGAGGGATTGATAGATGCAAGTTCAACAATGACGTTTGCCCGATCTGTAAAATTGTTGTGTGCATGTCCTGTGCAACAAACCTTTCTTTATCCCAAGCCGATACACATTGTGTCCGATTCTCGCTATTTGAGTCTGCAAAGTGAGATGTGTAAACAGATGAAACCGTTGGCCAATAGAAACCGATGCCGATTTTTTCTAGAAAATTGGTTGAAATTCAGCTGTTTACACCAGTGCATTGTCACTCTCTTCTCTAGAAATCGGAGGAAATTCCAGACCTTCGGAATCTCTTTTGATTTGGTCCAAAACCAGTGCAATGCACTGGTTTACACACACTTCTAAAAGTGGGGCCGTTTTGCTGAGAATTTTAAAATAGACAAACATTCGTAGGCCTAAAACTAGAGATCCATACGGATCTCTTGTGAACCAATAAAAAGCGTCTCCGAAGCTTCGGGGTTTGAGATGATTGGTCAGATCAAAATCCGTATGGATCACTGCCTAAAACGCGCATTTTAAAAAACATTTGTGATTGATGTATTGCAGTTGCAATTGTCTAGAAATATAGTCCAAGACAAAAAGATGCGCTGAACGCGCAGTTCAGAAGTCTCGAAGAGACTTCGTCTCTCAATCCCAAGAATTTTTGGATTTGCTAAGACGGTAGACAAAACTCGCACTGCTCGGCTCTACGCTGCGCTTCGAGCCTCTCGAAGGCTCGTTTTTAAAAGTTGGGAGTTTTCTTTTTAGAAACTAGAAAAGAAACACTGCTCGCCTCTCGCTGTTTTCTAGAAACTATAAAAGCAGTGATTCTAACCCGCCCCACGCGTAGTGGACTTTAAAATCTTTTCTAGAAAACCAATCTTGGAAGAGACCGAGGCATCGGTCTCATATGCAATTGGATTAAAATGTCTTAAACCAAATCGGTTAGAATTAGGGCTCCTATTCGAATTTGTTCTGACCAATAGTATTAAAGACCGGAGGTATTTCAAAAGATCCGACTGGCTACAGAAATTCGAATGCGATGCCCTAGTTAGAATCACTATTCAGAAGTCTCTTCGAGACTTCGTCTCTCAATCCCAAGAATTTTGAGATTTGTTAAAAAGTCTGACAAAACTCGCACTGCTCGGCTCTACGCTGCGCTTTTTTCTATAAAAGGCTCGTTTGGAAAAATTTAAATCTGCTGCGCGAAGGGCGGAGTGCTTCTTTTTGGCAACTGCTATATTGTTTGGAATTGTTTAAATATAGTGGTTGCCAAGAAGATACAATCATTGGGTTTTAAGCAAGATTAGGTGGCATTTATCAAATGACGCGCCAATCGATGTCCAGTTTCGTAAATATCATCTTTCCCAAAATGTCACACGCATCGCAAATTAATATCGATTTAGCCGATGAGTTGAATGCAATCACCATAGTGAGCGATGAAACGAATCAAGTGTCCCGCAATATTCCAACGTTCGAAGGTGGCGTTAAAATGCAGCGCCATGGACAGTGTTACCCTTTCTCGCGCACCAAGGCCAATGAAGATCGAATGCCGCATGTGAACGAAATATCTGCGGGAAGTGATGCCAAAGCGCTTGAACAAAAACCGATCTAACAATGAAAATTTACCAAGTTACCGAATCGTTTTCCCGTTTCTGTGAAATGTTTAAAGGGGATAAGTTTATGGAAACATACAGATTTCCGCGCTCTGATGTGTCGAACGCGGACTTTCAAAAGCAATTCACTGATATGATTAAATCGGGACCCACGATGTCCCTTAGCAAGATCTGATACTGATTGATTGTTCCAGCGCTTAGTCTCAAGAAATAGTTGCCAGATACAATTTTCTAGTTTCTAAAACTAGAAGAAAAGAAAGAAAAGCGGGAGCGTTGAGAGTTTCTAGAAATATAGTCCAGGACAAAAAGATGCACTTTTTTAAAATTCCCAAACGAGCCTTTTATATAGTGATTCTAACCGATTTGGTTTAAGACATTTTAATCCAATTGCATATGAGACCGATGCCTCGGTCTCTTCCAAGATTGGTTTTCTAGAAAAGATTTTAAAGTCCACTACGCGTGGGGC
>Ga0302182_10001261_pt1 | contig 13638 bp, 14 predicted proteins | sample I_Palsa_N3_1_FD_198781 | JGI IMG/M metagenome (GOLD analysis project Ga0302182, IMG submission 198781) | Peat permafrost microbial communities from Stordalen Mire near Abisko, Sweden - I_Palsa_N3_1 | ecosystem: Environmental > Terrestrial > Soil > Palsa > Peat permafrost | place: Sweden...
TTTGGCCAGTACAGCCGACAACGGTTTCGCCTGCGGCACCTCCGGTGTGCTGTCTTCGGTGCGGATGCTGGCAATGGTGTTGTTCACACCGGCTTTTTTCTCAACTTCAGGGATATCGCTTCGCAGCATCACGCCGCGGCGCACGCTGATAACGTTACCTCTCAGGGAAGCTACCACCCCGCCGTTAGCACGCACATCGTCAGTCCATGCGCGGTTCTCAGCGTTTTCTTCAATGCCAGACATTTCGGTCTGACAGGCGTCAGCGGCCTTTTCCAGCGCATCGTGGTCAGCGTCTTCGGCCTCGTTCTGCTCCGATAACGCCTCCACCTGCTTATCCAGCGCATCAAACCGCGCACTTTCCTCAGCCGTCAGCTCACCGTGAGGTTCGTTGAGTAACAGATATTTTTGCGCGTCGTCGCCGTAGGTGCTGATGCCCTCAGTCCGTCCCTCTGACCACTTCCAGCCCTCGGCCTGTGCGATGCCGTCCGCGACTTCGGTGAGTTTCTGGCGGGTTAAGGTGTCGAGAAGCACGGTATCCGTGATAAACCCTTCGTCGGTGAACAGGTCATAGCGGAACCCGCCCCCCGCCTGTTCGTAGGCGTCACGTCCGACGAATTCCAGCAGGCGGTGACCTTCTGCAGAGACTTCCCCCCTGAGTACCGCCTCACGCAGCTCTTTCGGATTGCGATAATAACCATAGGCATTTTTCCAGACGTCCTGCTGACGTTCGTGGTCTTCACTGGCAGACAGTGCCTGCAGCTGGTCAACGTTGATGTTGTCTTCAGCCAGTTCAGCAAGCAACGCCGGTGCCATCCCTGCCAGTCGCAGGAATTTCTGGACGTGTTGGGTGCTGTACCCCATCAGGCCACCGATTTCTGCTGCCGTTTTGCCGCTGGCACTGATGCGGGAGAACGCCATAATCTGGTCAGCCGGATGCATGCTTTCGTGCTGGAAGTTCTCGATGGCAGAAACCACTTCTGCCACGTCATCGCTGACGGTTTTCACCGGCACGGCGTAATCCGGTGTGATCACCCCTTCGTTCAGCAGGATACTCAGCGCACGGAAACGGCGGCCACCGGCGGCGGCACCCAACTGGCCATCAGGCAGGCGGTGAACGATAAGGTTATGCAACACGCCCACGGCTTTGATGCTACCCGCCAGTTCCTGCAATTTTGCCGGATCCGGTTCTGCCTTGCGCACATTCAGCGGAGACAGAGCCAGCTGGCTGAACGGCACCATGTCCACCGACGTATTCGCCAGCGCCTGTTCGACGGCCTCGGTAACGACGGTATTTTTAGACCGTTTGGTGGATTTACTCGCTTTAGATACTGCTTTAAACTCGGTAACTGACATAATTATGATCCTTTGCTTGGTAGTGATTTTGTCTGCCGGACGACCCCATCGTCCGGCACCTTTACAGCCTGTCTTACTCTTTACTCACACCGTGACTGACGATGTACTTGTTAAGCCCCGCTCCGGCTTGCGGTTCAAAATCCCATCCCCGCCAGAGCATCTGGCCATCAATGCGGTGACGCACAACCAGACGGAAATGAGAACCCTGATCGTCCTCGATCGCGATATTCTCGTAAGCATCTGCAACGGCTTCAGCCTGTTGGCGGGTAAAGGTGCCGGACGTCAGCAGAACCGGTTTGTTGTTTTCCATCGCGCAGTACTCCATGTGGTAACCCGCTGACGCAGGGCAGAAAAAATCAGAACGGGATATAGTCCCAGTCTTCCGGCAGATCGCCTTCCTGTGGCTGCAGCGGTTGTGCCGCCTGCTGCGCGGGCTGCCCCGCTGTCGTTTTGGTGGCTTTTTTACCTTTCGCGGCGCGGCTGGCTTTTGCCGGTTTACCTTCAGCCGCTGGCGTCATCGGTGCTTCACCTGAGTGGGTTGGTGCGTTTTGCGGAGCCTGTGATTGTGGCGTTGCGCCGCCGGATGTGCGGTTGCCCTGCCCTGCGGCGCTGCCCAGCATCTGCATCGTGCCGTTAGCCTTCACCACAATTTCAGTGGTGTAACGGTCGATGCCCTGCCCGTCCTGCCATTTGCGGGTCTGCAGCTGGCCTTCGATGTAGACTTTTGCGCCCTTGGTCAGGTACTCACCGGCGATTTCAGCCAGCTTTCCGAACACCACTACGCGATGCCACTCGGTTTTTTCGCGCTGCTCGCCGGTGGCTTTGTCACGCCAGTGCTCGGAGGTGGCCAGCGTCAGGCTCGCTACCGCGCCGCCGTTCGGCATGTAGCGCAGCTCAGGTGCCTGTCCCAGATTGCCGACTAAAATGACTTTGTTAATTCCACGTTCTGCCATGATGACTCTCCTTATCTTTCAGGGCTTTTAGCCCATATCTTCGGGAAGATTCGCTTTGTCGCGACCTTGACGTTTTGTGGTTTCCGGCTGTATTTCTGGCGGGGTGTTACCACATCTCCAGTTGAGTTCCTTCGCCGCGAGGGCGTAAAAAAACACCGACGGGGGCGAACGTCCGGGGCGAACACGAAAGTTTTCGGAGGCACGAGGAAAAGTTTTGGGGGCGTTTATTTACCCTGGGCGGGCGACAGCGGCTGTGTTTTGGTCAGCCCCGGCGAAAGGAGCTTAACGGGAGAAGACACCCGTAACGGATGTAGCGGATACCACCGCAACGACGACGAGCGGCAGCGAATCGCCGTTGCCCGACAGCGGCCTGCTGCTTTACCGCAGGCCAGTGAAGCGGCGCGGCCGTTGGCCGCTGTAAGCGTGGTTTTGCGTCAGGGATGGAAGCCCGCGGGCATAGCCCGCAGGGGAGAGACAGCGCGCTGGCTCTATTTACGACAGCCCGGCCCGCAGGGGACGCGCGGGTTATCCCGCCCCTTCCACAGCGTTACCCACCGAATCTGTGGATAACTTCCACTCAAAGTATTTCCGCCGACAAAACAGGCATCTGACCAAAACCTCTAAGAGTTTTCTTGCCAACGTCCAAAAACCCCTACCATAATACTGTATATCCATACAGCGCAATCAAGGCCACTATGAAAGCAGAAATCATTTTCCCACTGACCAGCTCACGACTGCAGCTCCCGCTGTTTGCCGACACCTGCCAGGCGGGTTTCCCCAGCCCTGCCACGGACTACGTTGAAAAGACGCTGGATTTAAACGAGTTCTGCATCAGCCATCCCTCCGCCACCTTCTTCGTAAAAGCCGAGGGTGATTCGATGATCGAGTGCGGGATATTGTCGGGCGACCTGCTAATCGTGGATAAGGCAGAAAAGGCCTCCCACGGCGACATCGTCATTGCCGCCGTCGAAGGTGAGTTCACCGTGAAACGGCTCTGTACCCATCCGGTGCTGTGCCTGCAACCCATGAACCCGGCCTACTCGCCAATATTTGTTAATCCGGACGACCTGGACATTTTCGGCGTCGTCATCCACGCCATCCACACCTTCAGGTAACACGCTATGTACCTGCTCTGTGACGTCAACTCGATGTACGCCAGCGTCGAACAACTTTTCCGGCCAGACCTGAAGGGCAAACCGGTGATCGTGCTCAGCAACAATGACGGCGCGATTGTGGCCCTCAACAAAGAAGCCAAAAAGCTCGGCATTAAACGCTTTGCCCCCTACTTTCAGGCGAAGGACGTCATCAGACGTCACCAGGTAACCTGTTTCAGTTCGAACTACGCGCTGTACGGCGACATGTCAGCCCGCATCATGTCCACGCTGGAAGAAATGGCTCCGGAGCTGACGATTTACTCAATCGACGAGGCGTTTCTGAAGGTCACCGGCATCGATGCCTGCGAGTCATTTCTGGCCTTTGGCCAGCGCGTCAGGGCGACGGTGCGGCAGCGCACGGGGCTAACCTGCGGGATAGGGATTGCGCAGACGCTTACGTTGGCAAAGCTGGCCAACCACGCGGCGAAAACCTGGCCGGCCACCGGCGGCGTCGTTGACCTGAGCAACCGCGACCGTCAGCGAAAACTTATGGCTCTGCTGCCGGTGAATGAGACGTGGGGCATTGGGCGAAAATTATCTGAGAAGCTGACCGGGATGGGGATTAAGACGGTGCTGCAGCTGGCGGACGCCAACCTGAACCTGATGAAGAAGACGTTCGGGGTCGTGGTGGAGCGCACCGTGCGGGAACTTAACGGCACCGCCTGCATCTCGATAGACGCCCTGCCCGCCAAACAACAAATCATCTGCAGCCGCAGCTTCGGCGAACGCATCACGCAGCTGAAGGACATGAGACAGGCAGTTTGCCAGTACGCCGAGCGCGCCGCAGAGAAGCTTCGCCAGGAACGACAGTACTGTAAGCACGTCAGCGTTTTTTTGCGAACCAGCCCCTACGCCAACGAGCCGCAGTACGGAAACAACGCCAACCAGACGCTGATGCTGGCCACGCAGGACACCCGCGACATTGTCGCCGCAGCGATGAGAGCGTTAGACAGCATCTGGCGGGACGGCTACCGATATCAGAAAGCGGGGACCGTGCTGAACGACTTCTGTGACAAGCCCGGACAGATAGACATGTTTGACGAATCGCCGCCGCGCCCGAACAGCGACGCGCTGATGCACGCCATCGACAGGATTAATACGACCGGGATGGGCAAAGTGTGGTTTGCAGGACAGGGCATCGATAAAGGCTGGAAGATGAAACGCGACATGCTCTCCCCTGCCTACACTACAAAATGGTCAGAATTACCGGTCGCGACAATCAGATAAGATTTCGCATGCGAAATCTTATCTGTGACAAATTGCCCTGAGCGTAACGATAGATACCGATGATTTAGTCCGGTGAGATTTCGCATGCGAAATCTTCCAAACGTAGTTGCTGGAACTTTTGGAGGGATGCATAAGAGGATGATATTTCGCATGCGAAATATCATCCTAAGATTAGCAACGGCGGTATAGCTGAAGTATCGGGACTGTCAGACGATAAAAAGGCTGAGACCAGCGACCATTCCTTAATGCGGAAAGCGTTGCGCCTTCAACGCTGGTATCTAAATACAGGATATCGATCACACCGGCCTCGCAGAGTTTCTTAGCAACAGCCGAGATATTCGTTTTTTGAAGCCCAGTTTCAGCCTCAACAACCCCAGCGTCTACATCAGAGACTCCGGCATCATATGCGTCTAAGAGGCAAGCTAAGAAAGATCTACCATCACTTTTTCGTCCGGTATTCAGGATGATTTTCTCAAGTTGCATAAACTTCATTTCGTCGCCTTCTTAGTCAGACGATACCGTTCGTCTTCCTCTATAGCAGCACACAGCCAACCCGCAGCAAGCTCTGCGGAAATAGAAGCAGGCAGCGTGTCGGTTAAAACAGCGAGATCTTTCGACTTCCGTAGCTGGATATAGAGAGCCGAAAAACCGGCCCACTCTTCGTTAGACGCGGGCTTCCATCCGTTTTGAATTAGCAAAACAAAGGCTGCGAGGGCCGCCCACAAGGGAGTGATACCTGTTTTTCCCCACTCTCCGAGCGCCGAACCTGGCACAGGCTTAGTACGGCGCACGAAACCATTTTCAACGGCAATATCATTCAGATAAGCCGCTGCTTCAGCAGAACTGTGATCGGTAGACATGTGCCAGGTCTTAATAATCCGTGCACGAAATTCGCCCGACATTTGTGAAAAGGGTGTCAGTTTCATACTCATGCTTTCATTACCCCCCGGACGATAAGCTTAATGGCTTCAACACATCGTTCTTCTGACGGGAAACGCACCCAAACATGATCGGCTTGCTCTGCTAATTTAAGTAAGATATAGCCCGACTCCTGTCCCAGCGAGACCATAATACGTGCCTCTTTTTGATCTGTATTTGAGACAGACTCGCTGACTGTTTCAGGTTCCGTATGAGTGGGTTCTTCAGGGGCGACTACTTGTTTCCCTTTCTTGTTTGTCCCTTTATCCCAGCCGCGGTTTCTGATGACATCCAAAGCAGATTTCGCCTGCGAACGTGACAGTTTATCTTTGCGGGCAATCTTGACGAGGCGCTCAGCTTCTTCAGGTGCAGCATCATTGATCTGGCAGAGTGTATATACTAAATCGAGATCGGCTGTTACTTTGTCTCTTAGTAGAGAAGTAATCGACTCAGGCGCATCGATTAATCGCATATGTTTACTGACAAACGACGTCGGTTTGCCAAGGCTCTTAGCAATCTGCTCACCGGTCATGTTCCACTCGGTTTTAAGCTTAAATATGTTGTTTGCCGTGGCGAGCGGCTTTAAGCCCGATTGATGCAAGTTCTCTATGAGCTGCCCAAGGATACGTTTTCTTTCATCTGCGGGCGCTTCACCCACATACAGTTCGATGAATTCATCGCCTCTACTTAATGCAGATCTCAATCGGTTTTCACCGAGCCAGATGCGATATCCTCTTTTGTCTCGGGGGAAAGCGCGTGGCGGTGAAAGGATCCCGACTTCTTCGAAGCTACCGGTTAAGCCCTCGATGTAAGCCTCTTCAAAATCTTCTTCGGGACGTACCTGGTCAGTTGTATAAACTTCTGAAACACGGACCCGAACTATTTGGCCACTTGCTTTAAGCTCAGGACGTGCAATATCGGATAATAAACTGTGACGGTCGTTTACCGGTTGGTTGATGGCAATAGGTTCCCGTTGAATTAAATTTTCCTGCACGCCTGGCACAGCAGGCTGCTGGCCACTTTGCTTATTACGCTCAGCAATTTGTTTTTTGAAGTTCTTAGCCACGGTTTGCCCCCTGGATCAGACTGATAAGTTTTTGGGTTAACTCGTCATACTGTTTAGCTGGCAGGGAAGTTGGTGCATATTCTTTGAACGTCAGGCCCAGCTCGATGGCTTCTTTAGCCGTTGTAGAAACATAAGAAATGTAGGCCAGCACCTTGCTTTCGTCGTACCCACAGTTGTGGAGAATTTCAAACAACATACGCAGGTTCTCTGTATCCACAGCCGTAAACCGGCCTTCGAGCAAATCCTTTTTATAATTCGACACAACAGCCTGTGTGACATACACGCCCAGGAACTCAAGCGCTGGGTTGTAGTTCTTCTTAATTTTCTGCATGTACGCCAGCTGCTTGGCCACGCCGTTTCTTGATGACTTCTCGAGTAACGTCGGGACGATCAGGTAGTCTGCTGCAATGTGGCTTGCCACCATGACGTTCGAATATGACGGGTTTGAGTCGATGATGATGTAGTCATAATGACTTTTAAGCGCTTCGACCCGGTCTTTAAAATCGAAAATACAGTCGTTTGGACGGTAGTTGATTTCGTTAAGCTCATAGGTTGTGCCAATGAAATGGCGCCCATCAGGCAGCACAATTGGCTCGATAACAGTATCTGAAAAAAACAACTGATAGGTGTGCGCGCTTCCCGGCGCGAACTCATGCTTTAACGGTTCACGCTCTATTTCAAAAGGCATCCCATCAGGAAAGGTTCGCTCTGTGAATCCTGCCGTCCAGTCCATGTCGATGCACAGTGTTTTATGACCGGCTTGCTGCAAGTTGTACGAGATCTCATTTGAAGACTGTGATTTAACTACGCCACCTTTCTGATTACCTACAACGATAACAGTACCGAGTTTTGAAGGCTGATTGATGCTCATCGTGACTTCCTTTCAATATTTCGCATGCGAAATGTGTAATGTGAAAAACGGCGTAGTTAGTTCGAGTCCTGGCCATAATGGTTTACAGAGACTATCGGGGAAAAGCGTAAAATCACGGGGGGGCTATTCATATCATCTCCTGTGAGTTTGGCGTTTTGCCGGTGCAATCAGGTGGCCATCCACCTGACTGGCGAACTTAACATATAGAACAGTTACATATCAATACTGATATTTAATTATGCTGCCTGGGCAGCTTCTCTAGCATTGGCTTAACGTCGCGGTTGAACACGGCAACCGCATTCGTACTGATCCGTCGCACCCACGCGTTATTCCTAAAGCGGGAGAATTTAAACGACTTTAATACTAAATAATCCCGTGTTGCAGGATCCGGTTTATAGCCGAAATGTATTTCAATTTTACCATCATCGCTTTTACGAATTTCGATACCGTTCTCCAAAGTCTGAGCTATTTCCGGTGTCGCTTTCTGAAGCGCTTCCACTTCCTTGATGCGGCGTTCAATCCGGCGGATTTCTTGATTATTGTTAGCCAGTTGATAGGGCCAAAATGCAATGATTTTCCCCGAATAGTCATTAGGTTTTAATACCTGATGCGCGGACAGAAGATCAGTTTTCATCACGACCATCAGCTGTCTGGCACACGCGTCGCGCATCGCCTCAGTAACGCCAACTGCAGAGCCTTTTTTAAAAAACCTGGAGACAATTCTATTAGCCTCTTTCATCTCGTTTTGACACTGGATGTGCTCATTTAGCTTTGTGACCAGCATTTCTGTCGCGTTGGGTGCATTTGCGGTGATTGATTTACCATTTCCGAATGGCATGATGCGTTTGAGGAATCGGGTAGGGGAATGTTCAGCATAAGCCGCCAAGCGTGCAGATTTGTTATCTGCGGACTGATTCCGTTTACGCTGACGCTCAACGGGATATCGGGCAGGGCCGGTGATCATGGGACTGGCACAGGTGGCCATCGTAGTCAGATATCCCAGACATAATGCAATCATGCGCTGGCGGTACCTCTCGAACCACACTTCAACTTCCGCAGGCCAACCGTCAGTAATCGTGGCGCCGCGTACAATTGCCAGCTCAATTTCACTCAGCACACGGACTTTCTGTTCTGAAATGCGAAGGGCATGCTCGACCTGGATCTCAAAACCACGCTGCTCTGGTGAGAAAGAAACGTTATGGAAAGCTCTCGATGCGACTTCTTGCGGAATATCGTCCAGATAACAGGAAAAGGCAGGGTGTGAAGCGAGGAATTCTGCTTTACGGTCAGCAAGTGACTTATACATATACTGCTCCTTTGAGACTGGCGTGAATGCCGAAATTGCAGCAACGGCCTTCCGTTGCTGTTTGAGTATTATAACTCAGTTCACCTTTAATTATCAATATTGATAATTAAATATTTTCCTTTCCTAAAAAGTGTCCTACCGTATGAGGTATATTTCGCATGCGAAATATTTAACTCTGCCATCTCCAGATCTGGCCATAACCCGCACTGAAACAAAGCAGCGACCAAAGGGCATAAGGCACTTTGTGATAGCCTTCAAGCCAGCTCCTGGCGTAGTTATGGTCAACGTCCATAAGTGATGCAAATTCCTCAATACTTGAGCCCGTTTTACCCAGGACAAAAGCAATTTCTTTTGCGTTTGGCGCAACCCAACCGGAAGCATGCGGCAAGAGACATTCTCTACGTAAAGGGGTAGGGGATATTTGATACGATGCCTGAGTTTCCATTTAATGCTCCTGAAGCCGCCCTCAGGGCGGCTGTGTTTTAATTAAAGCCAGCCACGCTCAGCAAACGACACCGTACTTCCATTACCCACAACGACATGGTCGAGAACTTTAAACCCCAGCATATTCGCTGCTTTTTCAATTTGGGTCGTGACAGTTCTGTCTTCTTGGCTCGGCTCGGAGTTACCCGAAGGGTGGTTGTGGGCAAGAATAAGGGCGTTCGCATTCAGCAACATTGCAGCGCGGATAATTTCCCGAGGATGAACTTCGACGCTTTTGAGTGTGCCCATGAACATTTTCTTATATTCAATCAATTGGTTCTGAGTATTGAGAAACAAAACAGCGAAAACCTCTCTTTCTTCAGATGCTAAATCCAAAGATAAGAAGTCTTTTACTGATTCGCTGGAGTTGAAGGTCACATCTAAAGCCGTCATCCGCCCTTTAAGGATGTCTTTTGCCATTTCGATGATCGCGGTGTCAGATTCATACGAACGTGAATCAGTTTTGACTATATGCATGGGTTTCTCCTGTGAGGCTGGCGTTGCGCCGGGCAGAGATTCGGCCTTCCGTATCTCTATGGGACTTATTGTATAATGATTACTCTTTATTATCAATACTGATAATTTGATTCTTGCTGATTTCGCATGCGAAATATTTAAGTCTAAGAAGGGATAAGCTTGCTGTTCGTTGGAAACACGCCTGAGTTGAAACTGGCCCAGGCGCTTCCCAAGTCCGGATACAAGTAAATTATGCCTTTTCCCCTCCAGTAAACTGGCGAAGGTCATCGCCGTTAGCGGTAGGTAGATAAAACCACAGGTAAATGCGTTCTTTATCTACGGACACTTTAACTTTTGCGTGATTATTTTTTGCGTAGTTAAAGCCTTCACTCACATCCGTGACAATACCGGCATTTGTTGGTGCTCGCGTGTCGTTTACCAGCCAGTATTCTTTGGCAACATCCTTGCCTTTAGCGTCTTCAAAATGGGCATCTAAATGAACCCGTTTGATATCATCAGCGTCTAGGACTTCCGCAATATGGAAGTTTTTGACTTTGTATGGAACTGCCATCGTCACACCTCATGTCATATCAATATATTGTGTTTCGTAAATACATTTAACACAACATAGAGTGTCATTCAGTAGAAATGTTTATGACTTTATTGAGCATAAACAAAGATTATCGGCAACATCGACTTTTTAGCCGAAGCATCCAAACAACTGAAGAATCTTTTAGAACTTTAGGTATTTCCCAATATCATGATTTATATGAGTAATTTTCAATATATTCGCACATTGCCTTCTAGCTGTTAAGCCAGTCTTTTCTACTCGTATCATCCCGTCAAAATGAGGTCTCATTCGCAACGCGCCGTTGCGATGCAGAGGATGCAGCGACCAAAGACCAGGCTTACAGCAACCTCAGTGCAAACTTTAGCTATTTCCCATACAGCGACATCCACATATCCACAGGATATTTTTAAAACGTTTTATAGGTTTTAAGAACTTTTAAAAGCTTTTAGCACGCTGGCAGCCCTTGCTGTTACTGGGCTAGAAGGGTATGTGTATGGGAAACACCACAAGTATGTATGGGAAACAGCTATAGATACTATGGGTAACAGCCAAAGTAAGTATGGGAAATACCCCAAGTTGTTATGGGAAACACCTAAAGTTTGTTGCCATGTTTCAAAACCCTTTCTTAATGATGGATTTAGACTTGACCAACGCCTGTAAAAGGCCAATTATGGGGAATATTTTAACCTCCCATAGTTGGTGAGAATGTCTGACATCGTCACGCTACCTAAGACCAAAAGAAACGTAAAAATCTCACAGTCGAACGAGCTGACTCAGGCTGCCTATTATCTATCCTTGCAAGCAAAGCGAGTTCTTTGGCTTTGTCTCATGCAGACCTACAGAGAAGATGAGCATGATGGGGTATTCCACATAAAAGTGGCTGACTACCAGAAGTATTTTAATGTCAGCCAGGCGACCGCCAGTACCGATGTGAAAAAAGGCGTAGACGTGCTTTCAGACTCATCAGTGACGTTTTATTTCTCTGAAGGTGAATACGAACAGCGTAAGCTACCGTGGCTCGCTGAGGCTGGCCTGAAAAGAGGAAGAGGGCAGTGGTCTCTCGAGTTTAACTACAAAGTTATGCCATTTCTCCTCGGGCTTACACGTGAATTCACGACTTATAGCCTTTATGACTGTGGGAAGATCAATAGTGTCCGGGTGATCCGACTATACGAGAGCCTTTGCCAGTTCCAGAGTTCAGGGATATGGGTAACCACCCCTGACTGGCTGGCTGAGCGTTATCATTTGCCGCAATCCCAAAAAAGTAATTTTGCAGAGATGAAGAGAACCTTCATTGTGCCAGCGTTGAAAAAAATAGCTGAAAACACACCTATCAGCGCCTCGATGTCTGAATCAGATGAAGGAAAGCTGATCTTCACTATTGTTAGCAAAGCCAAACCGCTGAACTAACTTGTGCCGTTTCCCACATACACGCTGTGTAATGGCTCGTGTTGAACTTTAGGTATTTCCCATAAAATTATAGTTATAACGCCGGTGCCTTGAACTTTAGGTATTTCCCATACCCGCATTTTGAAAGTACATCTACATCTTAAAATCCAGAGAAAAGTTAAAATGGTGTTTGTTATAGGATCATGTTGGGAAATCACAGGCGGGAGCGGCCATGAAGAATAAAAATACTACCCCGACGTTGCACGATGCCGTGTTCAAGCAGTTCTTAACCCATCCAGAAACGGCTCGGGACTTTTTGGACATTCATTTGCCGCCAGCCCTTCGCGAACTTTGTGATTTAAATACGTTGCAGCTGGCGTCGGGATCTTTCATCGAAGATGATCTGCGTCCGTATTATTCCGATGTGCTGTACTCCCTGAAAGCGGGAAATAGTGATGGCTATGTGTATTGCCTTATTGAACATCAAAGCACGCCAGATAAGCACATGGCGTTTCGCCTGATGAGATATGCTATTGCGGCGATGCAACGTCATCTCGATGCAGGTCATAAAACGCTACCTTTGGTGATCCCCGTTCTCTTTTACCAGGGCAAAGTCAGCCCTTACCCGTATTCGATGCGCTGGCTGGATGAGTTTGAAATGCCAGACCACGCCCGGGCACTTTATGGTGAAAACTTCCCACTGGTGGATATCACAATCATCCCAGATGATGAAATCATGCAGCACCGTCGCATGGCCATCCTGGAGCTGCTTCAAAAACATATTCGTCAGCGTGACCTGACTGAACTGCTAGATCAGCTGACCACGTTGCTGCTTGGTGGTAACACCACGCAGGAACAACTAATATCTGTGATAAACTATATGCTCCAGGCCGGTGAGTCCCGTGACCCGGCAGCCCTGATTAATACGTTGGCATCACGTGTTCCACAACATGAGGAGACTCTTATGACCATTGCAGAAAAACTGAGAGAAGAAGGCCGTGAGAAAGGTCGTCTTGAAGGTCTGCAATTAGGTGAGCAGAAAGGGCGTGAAGAAGGCGAACGCGAAGCTGCTTTGAAAATTGCCCGCACGATGTTGGCCAGCGGTCTGGATCGCGCAATGGTCATGAAAATGACCGGTCTGACCGAAACTGAACTCGAGCAAATCCGCCACTAATACTCTCTGAGGTTGGGACTTACCCGACCTCTCTTTAATTTTATTCCCGCACTCATGGACTGAACTATTAGGCCTCGCCACATCTGACTACGAGATTGCCCTGTGACCGCCGCTTACGAAACCCGCCCCACATCCGAATTGTCCCACTTAGCCTGGTGCACGGAACGGACAGTCCTACTGCTTGCCAGGTCCGCTCTGAGCAAGAAGCAGAGATCGTGTTTACGGTAAGATCGCCGAACTCAAATGACCACTGGCCTTAAAAGGAATCTACCGTTCAAGTTGAAGTAGGTGTGTGGCAATTCCCCATCTCAGTGCTATACATTTTTCATCAAAAAAATCGAAAACAGAGTAAGTCGCATTGGGGTGAGCGTACCGGGAAAAGTTATCGATAGTCCCTTCTTTAAGTATTGCCAGCACTCCCTGACTGACATGCCCATGCGAGACGATACATATGCACTTATGTTCTGTGGTGCCTTGCAGGTTTTGTAAGAAACTTATTATCCGTTGAGTTGCCAGTGATAGTGACTCTCCCTCTGGTGGACAATACTCTGCATCAAGTTTGAATAACGCATTTACATCGTTAGGATAGTGTTGCAGGAGCTGTGCCGTTGACATGCCTTCAAACTGACCAAATGCCTGTTCTTTAAGGGCAGGTTCAGCCATCAATGAGCAACGAAAGCACTCAGCCAGGCTCTGTCCCATTTGCCAGGTACGGCC
>Ga0302182_10001267_pt1 | contig 13598 bp, 19 predicted proteins | sample I_Palsa_N3_1_FD_198781 | JGI IMG/M metagenome (GOLD analysis project Ga0302182, IMG submission 198781) | Peat permafrost microbial communities from Stordalen Mire near Abisko, Sweden - I_Palsa_N3_1 | ecosystem: Environmental > Terrestrial > Soil > Palsa > Peat permafrost | place: Sweden...
GATTCCGGAAGCCCTCCGAAATCGGTCACGTTCGCCCGGAATGGGCGGTCACGATGAACCAGAATGGTCGGTCACGTTCGTCCGGAATCATCGGTCACGATGCTCCGGAATACCCACTACAGGACCATTCAGATCAAGGTTGGTTGCATCAGAGCCTTCATTGCGGCCGTTCACATGCCTTACCGACGAGGCCAATGTTGCTTTCTGATGGCATTTAACACGCGCATTGAAATCCTGACAACAACTTGTGTGAACTTGTACTGCTGTCTTGGTATCTCCCCCGGTTACTGACAGTCTTTAGCGCGGGTAGGTAACGCCTTGCAAACGTACTGGCAGTAACCCGGGCGGTAACGCCTAGCGAGATACCGTTAAAGGCGGTGATGTTCACGGGGAGGGGCAGGGAAAAGGACACCGGTTGCCATTGCGTGGAGCAGGCGAGTGCTGAACGATCGCGTAGCAGAAATAATTCTACGAATGTGTTCGTGAGAATAATAACCAACAATAACGTATTCGCAAGATTAGTACGATTGCTCCTCGAAGGCCCGCGTGGCTTGGACTTCGAGGAGCCGACATTGAAGCGAAAGGCGCACGGCGCGCCGAAGGAGATTGGCCACAATAAAATCCTGCGAACGATTTCGAACATGTTCGTAGAATTACTGGAATGGGTGCAACTTGCTGCGAACGGTGGTTGCGTGGCGAGTTGGCAGAGCCTGGGGGTTGGGCAAGGAAGGAGGTGTCTTTTGAGCCTCGGATGATCCACGCGGAAGCGTCTGTCAAAGACGAAATTGCTAATCGGGTAGTTCGTGACAATAAAGTTGAGAACTGCCGCCCTTGTGGTAAAGGGCTCGCGTCGATTTAAGTATCGCAGCATCTTGCTTTAAAGTTGCGAACAGCGCAGGTTCAATCTGCTCCATCTGCTGGCCTGAAACAATAAAGTTGAGAACAAGATGCCGCAGGCTTGCGGCATGGGCACGACTCGTGGCGAGTGGATGTGATTGTTGCTTCGCGGACCCTGAGCGGACAGCCGACATGCCGACCCGCCGATGACTCTTCACAGAGTTGAGCGGACGTTCATCCTGACCGTCGGGCACTACGTCGTTGTACCGGCTTCCGCTGCGCTCCGATTGGATCGTCGAGGGATGGATTATGTCTTCGGCGTGAAGCGGCCCATCAATACACCCAAATTTTTTGGTCCCTGTTTGCGGACGTGAACAGAGGGTCTGACGACATGGAGCGATTCCGCCAATTCGATCGGTCTAGGTCCTGCGCTGACCGCCCACGTGAACTTCCTGATCAAGCTGCTAACCAGATCAAAATGATACTCGCAATACGTGTACGTCAACCGCTTTAGCGACTGACCTATGATGAGCCCGCTTAAAGGCGGCAGAACTCGCCTCCAGCCGTTTCGCCCCGCATGGCACGTATGAGGGCGATTTTCGGTTTTCCGAGTTCAGCACGTTCCGCCGCGCGGGGTAAGCTGCTATGGGAAGCCAACAGGCTGTATCCCGGGCATGGTGTTTTGCACCGTATGGATAAGTCGGATGCCGCCACCGCTCGGGCAGGGCGATTTTTGACTTACCCACACTCGAACCTGACGCGCCTAAAGGCCTGCATTGATGAGATTGAGGGGCAAACCCCCCATTGAAACCAGCGAGCAATGACAGGTTTCGCTTTCAATGTCTGGTCGAAAACCTTGGGCCACGCCGGTTAAGTGCTCAACTCGGAAAAGTTGTTTCCGGTGCGGCGGTCGGCGTTTCTTCGTCGTGCCGTGGCGCGTTGAGCATGGCCCCGGAGCGCCGGAGCGGGTTGAGGCCTTCTAGAGCGAACATGACCAGATCGACGGCACTACGTTCGCGATTGAAATTTTCGACGCGGCCGGTGCGTACGAACGAGCCGCCGTCACGGTCGAATGTCGTCAGCTGCGTGTCATAGTGGCCGTTCAAGGGCGTACCGGTGTCGTCGTTCGCAATCGTCAGTTGACCCAACGAGTGGGCCGCTTCTTCATCTCCATCGGGCAGCAGTTCAATCGTAATTCTCAGCATGGTGGCTTCGCATGGTGTAACAGTCGGCACGGCTTCGGACAATGCATGAGCCGCTGGTCATGCGCTTAAGGTGTTGAAAAGATAGAGGTTTCGGTCCAATTTGAAAAACAAAAAAATGGAAGGAAATCGCACTCACCGTCAATATCGAAACAGCGCCAGACAGTGATATCGACGCCGCCTGTGCTTTATCCGCTGGGAAGAAGGCAACATGCATATCGATTCGCGCGCGCGTCGCCCAGCGCGTGATGACGGCCACCGTGCTCACGGTAATAGCTCTCTGAACGTTTGGGATCGAGGCAGGCGTTGACCTGTTCGGCCAAACAATTCTCCGGTAGCTCGCCCACCAGATCCATCAGCAATTCCCAATCACCGCCGTAATCGAAACTGAGCGTTAGTGTTTCCTCGAGCGCGAGCTGATCGAGCCATGCGCGCAGTTCCACGGCTAGCGCGTCGCGCGTGAACACGCGGTCCACATACTGGCCAAGTTGTGGCAACACCGCTGCCCTCACGAACTCACTGCACGCGCGCATATCGAAGTCCGATCGCTCACCGTAAAACTCGCGGCCGTCCTCGGCTGCCAGCCCTACGCTGATGAGATCGCAATCAATGAAATCCGTAAATTCAGTGTCGACGAAAATGCGCATAAAGCTCTCCGGACCCAAAGACCGTTCGTTACCCTGTTGCGAGCGATGGTCAAATTGACCATTGTTCATAAACAATAGCTTACGGTAAAAGTTAGTGTCACCCATCAATGCTCAAATTTAGCATCGCTTAAAAACGACCACTTACGGTAAGAGTTGGTGCCGAGACGGATGTTCGAATCGAACATCGCTTATAAATAACCACTACGAGAAAAGTTGGCGACGCCAACGATGTTCAAGTTGAACATCGCTTAAAAACACCACTTACGAGAGAGTTGGCGTCGACTCGATGTTCGAGTCAAACATCGCTTAAAAACAATCACTTACGAGAAAAGCTGACGCCGGCAAGCCGCCGCTTGGTTTCGATCGGCTGAAAGGGCGGTGGACTATCGGTCTCGACACGTCACGAATTATCAAGATTTCACGCATACGCACCGCTTTGCGTATCGCCAGCAGCTGGGAAATCAACGCACGACCTTCGGCGGTATCCATGTACTCGGCGGGGCGTTTGCCGCCCAAGGCCGGCACTGAGCGCTCCATCCACGCAGCGAGCCACTGCCCCGCGTCGAATCCCTCCGGATTACCCGACTCCGTCACTATCTTTTCGACCTGGTGCACGAGATCCGCAAAGCTGTTTTCGCGCACGGCTTCCTGGGTGTGCGGCCATGCGCGGGCGGAGGGCGCGGAGGAGTCAAGCTGCAAGAGCGGATCGGCGAGTGTCGTCTTTTTGCGGGTCATGGGGGACTCGATAACAACGGGGTCGTAGTGCGTATAGCGAGTCTAAGCCGACAAGCAGACTTACACTCGTTTCATGCCGGCTGACACCACCAATTTTGAGCGAAGCCGACCGAGCCTTCGAGTTGCAGCCCGGACAGGACAAACCCATGCGTGCCCATGTAGGACAGTCGACAGTCATACAGTTCGGGCAGCAGTGCATCTTTGTTGCCTTGCCCCCGTGGGCGCTCGCCACGTCCGAATAACGCCCCAACGCCGTTACGCTTTGGTGCGAAATGATGATGTTGGCCCGTACCGCTTCGGCCGAGCGGATTTGATGCTGATCGAGGGCTTTGCCGTGAAAGCGCATTAGGGTGACTTGAAATAGCATCGCGGTCGTTCGAAAACACTGTATAAAAAAACAGTATATTCCAGCGTCATGCGACTGGGCCGCCGCGTTGGGGCCGCTAGTTCTCGTGTTGAGCGTCATAGGCGATTTCCAGAGCGTGCACCGCTTCGCCGAGGCTGTCTTGAACCCAGCTGATGAACGCCTCCCAGCCGTCCCACGTGAGCGCGGCTCGCCCGCTGTCGCCGTAGCGGGCTTCCGCCGGTGCAGTGGCATCGAGCCAGTGATGCAGCGCGGGGCGAAACTCTACGGGCGCCGCATCGAGAAACAGCACCTCTTCGCCGTGCAAATCGCACCGGGGCACGCCAGCGGCCGTGCCGTCATGCAGCGCGAACGCGGATGCACCGCCGGCTTCACCCGAGGCCCCTTGCGAGCCGCCCTGCCCCTCGCTGCCGATTTCGATATGGCCGCTCATCCAGTCGAGGAACTGGCCCCACACGGGCCATGTCACGGCCACCCGGCCCCGTTCATCGAAGCGCAGCGCGCACGCGGGCGAATCGTTATGCACCAGCTCATCATGCAGCATGAGCCAGCGCGGCAACGCGTCCGACAGCTCCAGTGGCGCGCCATGCAGCAACAACACCTTTTCACCTGCCAGCTCGCACGCCGGCACCCCGAGCGGGAGGCCAAACTGAAACGCTCGAAACTTGTCCTGAAATGCCATGCTGCGCCCCGTTTATTTACCCGTGCGGAAAACGTCCCCGCAGCCAGTCGGACCAGTCCCACGCCCACGCGCAATCGTCCTCGCCCTGAATTAAAGGTGCGGCCGAGCCGCGCAGTGCGTTACGAAATGTGTCCTGCCACGGCGGCGGAATGTCGCTCAACCGGATATAGCTCGGGCGGCCATCGCGCTCGCGTACGGGCACGACGCGGCATGTCTGCCTGCGTGCGAGCGCTTCGAATTCCACCTCGCTCAGGTCGGTGCGCAGGGTCTCCGGTGGCTGAAGGCGATGTCCATCCTGTTTCATTGCGAGTCCGTGTCATCCTTTGAGCGCAGTAGCCCAAGTTGTCGCGCGGTGCCCTCAGGTAGCTGCGCGCGAATGGGGATGAGATGCGCCCGATGATCTCAATCGATTGGGTGACAAACCGTCTTTCACCCCATGCGATGAGGATCTACAGATCCTGTGTGATAAACCGTTTATCACTTGGTCGCGCAGCGCCGACACTTCCGCCAGCGCTGCGCGATAGTCATCTTCATTGTGCAGTGGTCGAATGTCCATCTTGCCCCGAGGCGTTGGAGGAACCTAGTAGGGCTGGCGCCCCTTTCCTCCTGCCTCGGCCATGTTGCGGCTCAGGTCGTGATTAGAGTCGCTGGACAGCGTTAGTAATTTCCGCTTGCTGCCTGTCGGCTCGACACCCATTGCGGCGGGTTATTTTCATTGCCAAATGCACCTTTGTTGGTCACGCACACTTGACCATCGTGTTTTGCGCCGAGCGAGTAAATCTTGTTTTCGTAGATACAGTATGCATGGTTGTCTTGCATTTGGCTGGACGCTTGCTGCTGGGTAAGCTGCGCATCCGACTGAGTTTGAGCCATCGCACCAAAGGTCCTCGTCAATGCAGCAGCGATGAAAAGAATCTTCTTCATTGCAATTTTCCTCGATTCGGCTACCGGCCGATAACAGGGCGTGTCACGCCATTATTGATTTGTCAGATGATTATCTTATCCGGTCCGTCCGCATATAAAAAACAGTACATTCGGGAAAAAAAGACGAGAACAGTTTTTATGTCAATTTCGCCCGGTCAGCCCCGCCCTGCAATGGCCTGCCCTCCCCTGATAAACTCATTTTGATGCGGACACCACGTAATATAGTATTGGGTTAAATCCATTGCTATACTGAGTGAGATTTCCCAAGCGGGTTTTTTCCGGAGTGACCATGCATCCCGAACAGATGACGCCCATCGAGAAACACGCCCTTGAAAACCTCCTGCAGCACGCGCGGGGCGACACTGGCCAGAGCCGGCGCATCGCCGATTTCCTGCTCGCGTGGTGGAACCCCAGCGCGTGTGGCGCGTACGACATGACGACCGGCTGGGGTCTTGATGAGGCCATCGTCGAGGATCTGTGCGCGGTGTTCCGGCTCGCGACCCGCGCGAACAGCTACCCCGACACGCTGGGCTACGGTCCGCAGTTTGAGGCGGTGGTGCGCGCGTGGCGGCCCGAGCTGATCGAACAGAAGGAGTCCTAATGCGTCGAGCAAGTTTTGATCTGGCCCAAGCGAGCGCAGCCGTTAAGGCAGGCGGTGTGCTCTCCGCGATCCTGCGCGCTGAAAAAGGGTCTTTCTATATCGAACTGGAAACGCGTGAAGCGGGCGTGGCCGAACTGGTGACCTCGAACGGCCGCGAGCGCCGTACGTTCCGCGAACCGGGCGCGGCGCTCAAGGTCGTGCGCGAGCTGGGCGTGGCCACCGGCCGCTTTGCCCTCGAAGAATGGGACACGCACGCGCCAAAGGCCAAGGCATGGAGTCGGCCCGATCAGTCAGCCGACATGAAGGCGCGACACCAGCGCGCCGAGGAAGCTGCCGCGTTCGAGGCCGACATCCTGCAGGCGCTCGCGGAAGCGGACGACCCGCGCGTCGAGAAGATCCCGCATGCCGAGGCGATGGCCATGCTCGATGCCAAGGTCGCTGAGATCCGCAAGAAGGTGAAACGCAAGGCCGGTGCATGAGCGCGGTGGACGTGGTCTGGTTGCCTCGTGCCATCGAGCAGTTGTTGTCGATCATCGACTACGTCAGCGAGGACAGCCCGAGCGCGGCCGTCGACCTGGCGGTGACGATTCGCGCGGCGGCCGATACCCTCGCCACTTATCCGAATCGTTATCGGACCGGGCGCGTCAAAGGCACGCGTGAGCTCGTTGTGAAGCCGAACTACATCGTGGTCTATCGCGTCACCGAGCGCGTCGAGGTCCTGCGCGTGCGGCATGCGCGCAAGCAGGATCGCTAGTTGTGATTGGCCCCCGTCTGCTTTCCCTGTGAATTCACAGCCGGGAAAAAGGCCGATCACCGTGTACCACCCATTTGCGGACATTCGCCAAATCGAGAACGGTGAGCTTGCAGCCGTACACGGTCCCCGTGTCGATGTTAATCACGTTGCCCCGCTGGGCAGTTTCTCGGGTTGGCGTGTGTCCAACGATCACGGCCGTTACACCCTCAATCTGAGTGGACACTTCACGCCTTCTCCAGCGTCGCCGATCCCACAAGATCTGCTCGCGAACTGGATGGTCGAGCGGCCCATTTTCAAGTACGCGTATCAGCTCAGACCATTGCGCACAGGGTACGTCGGCATGCACTACCCCGATCACCCCATGTGCGGTTTCAATTTCGATCGCCCACGGCAAGGCGGAAAAATAGTCGACGATTCCCCGTCCTAGCTGCGACGCCGCGTCGACATCTGAGCTATAGAGTTCGACGAACCACTCGCCACCGTTGTGGAGTAGTGCACTGGTCAAACCGTGACGATAGGCAACATGGGCGAGCATACTGTCCACATCAGCATGGGGATCTGCCAGAGAAGCCTTGTATGCCTTGATCTGTTCGAGACCACCGTTTAGAGCCCAGTCCAAGATCATTTCCTCATGATTGCCCCGCACGGCCTTGATTTGGTGGCGATGCACAGCATCGAGCACCGCCGGCGATTCCTCGCCCCGGTCCACCAGATCGCCCACGCTGAAGAGCCGGTCACGCGCTGGATCGAACCCTTGAGCAGCCAATTCGGCATCGAGCAGCGCGAAGCAACCATGGATGTCACCGACCACGAAATCTCGGCCACGGGTATTGAGTGGGTAACGATGGACCGGAGGACCCGAACTCGAATTACGCCTTTCGCTGACCATTCCCTGTGCGGGTCGAGGCTGCGGCAGAGGCGCCATATCGCGCCGTCTACGGACGAGGACAAGCGCTCCCTCAGCATCTGGTGAAGGCTGAGCTTGGAGCCCGAAAATGCTGGCGATGCGGTTCAGAGACTCGACGTCCGCTTGCCCCCTGCCAAGCTCAAGATCCTGAACAGTTTGCTCGCTGACGCGACGATGTGCTGCAAACTCAGCCTGCGTCATGTCAAATATCGCGCGCATTGCCCTGACGGCATCCGGAATCGTCGGGTTGCCGAGGTCGATCCTTTCATAGAAATTCTTGCGGAGGGCGTTAACCTCTTCGAGTGAGCGTGAACGGCGGGTCATGGCATTCAATAGTTGGCTTCCCTGCTTCCCTGCTTCGCGCGGTTTGTCTAAAAAATACTTACGCGGCAACAAAAACGCTTACTTTTCGACGTTTTACCGAAAAAACGCTTAAAAAGGCGGGCGGAGGCCAGTGCCGGGCCTTCCGCATGAAAACAGAATTAGTCGCTCTTCACGATCAGACTTGCGGCGGTCCTTCATATGGACGATCAAATCGAATGGGCTCGGCGCCCTTCATGACTGGATTGCCGTCATTGAATTCCTTCCAGACTGATTTTGCCTTATGGTTCGGCCATAGATGATTGATGAGGTGGAGGTGCGGGCCGCGTTTGTAGTGGTTTTTGTATTGCCACACGTCGCGACTGTCGAAATAAAAGAACTGCCAATTCAAAAGGTCAGGTAGATAGAAAATGTGCCCAAAAAGGTATCGAGCTTCGTACACTACATGGGTCTTCGTTTCGTGCTGCCCGTTCATTTTGACAAACTGAACCCCTTCGAGGCCGTACTGGGTTCCAAGATGGTGGGGGCTATATGGGGGGCTGCATTTCTCATTGAGCTTCCGCTTTCCGATCACGACGGCAACGACCGTCATCGGAATCTCCTCGATGATTGTGGTCAGGGTTTCCAGGAAAGTCTCTCACAGCTCCTTGCTTAACATCGAAAAGGCGCCACGCTTTCTGCGAATGTCCGCCTCATGGAGTACCACGCAATCGTGACTAAAGGCCTCGATTGTGAGCGTTTTGATCCGCCGAACTACCGTATTTACGTAGTCACTCATTCTTAATGATGCAGAAGCACAGGACGAGTAACGGATAGGCGTCGTCAATCGAGGTGAGACTGTGGTCTCCACTCTCATCGACAAAGACTAGGTAGTCACTGTGCACTGCTGGTTCCCGATATGTCGATCAAAATGCTACCTTACCTGAGCTTACGTCTTTCGCGGTCGCAAAAAAATGCGCGTGTTGGACGCTGGCGGAAACGCAGAATCCGGTTCGTATCGGCGATATGGTCTCTCCTACTCCGGGGTACGACATCACTACCTGCCGCATGAGCTTCGTTCTGGTCGCGTGCAAACTGTTAGCGGACTGAATTCGCGCCCGTGCGGTGGAGGGATAGCGGAGAGATCGTTAGTTGCAAATAGTACCAGCAGAAGGAATACATCACGTCATAAGGCGCTGCGACCGTTTGCAGGATGTGCGAATGACGAGCGCATAAATGCCGTGTTAGTACATGGTTTGGCGCTACCGACACTGAAACGACGTCATGCAAGCTCGTTTATACGGGTGTCGGCTAGTCGAATCAAAACGAGTAGATCGCTGTTCTTAAGGAGCTGAGCTGCCAACGGAAGTGCTGATTGCCCGCACGGCAACCGCATCGCTAAAACCGTTCGGCGTATCATTTCAAGAATCGCGGAACCGCCAGATCGTGCATTGTGAAAAGTGTTGCTGCACTCCCATCGAATAACAAAACAGACGTAGATAAATGACCCAGGCAGTATCCACGTTTCATCTTAGTCATGGACCCAAAAACCGACCGACCCTCGTCTTCTTGCCGGGCGCCCTCATTCCGCCAAACGCTATCGCGCCCGTCACAAGAATCGTTAAACTTCACGCGATTGGCGTGGGCTGGCTCGAGGGTGCGGGCCCACACGACCTTCAATCAGTTGCAACGCGTGTAGCCAATCTACTAAGAGAGCTCGGGCCAACCGTGTTGATAGGGCATTCGGTCGGTACACCGATCGCGGCGCTCGCCGCTTCGATTGACTTACGCTCGATGAAAAACAACGTGGTTGGTCTCGTGCTGAGCAATAGCGGAGCGAACACAAAGGGACATGGCGACGTCGAATCAGTCATCGAGCGTGTCCTTCAGACATGGGGGCCACCGCTGTGGAGAGCAATGACCGAACGCTCGCTCGGAAGCGTCTGCCCCGCCGAGCTTGTGGACTCGTTTATGACGTATCCGCGCCGAATTACCGCTGAAGCGACCGTCCAGAGCCTGCGCAGTTTGCGACAGACGGATCTTACAAGCATGCTCAGCGAACTATCGTCCATTCCCACTACGGTGGTCCATGGAAATCGTGACCCGGCTCGCACCTTGTCCCATGCGCAAAGCCTGAGCGACGGCATTCGGGGCTCGAAACTCGTGGTGCTCGAAACGGGACATACGTCGTGCGTCGAAGCACCCGACGAGTTCGCCAGAGTAATACACGCCGTCGTTGAGGAAGGCCTAAGAGCCCCCACCGGAAGAACAGGTTAGCAGTTGCTCTTTCGAAGTTAGAGAATATGTGTGCGCGGCACTACAGATTCAGATCAATGAGCGCCCTCCCCTCTTGCTGCTTCGCACTCGCCTGGCTTCGCAGACCGTCTAATAGTTTTCCTTTGCAGAAAACCCGCGAGCGGCAACTGTATAAGCTTGCGTCGGGACGCAAAGCCCAATCTATTCAATAGACCTTCAGAAACGCTCAAGGCGTAAACGAAGCAATCCTACCAAAAATTGGAAGCACAACTCTCGAGTTGAGCCTTCGGTGACATTCGTTTGCAAGCCAAGGCGGCCAGCCTGACCATGACCTCGACCAGCGGCCGATTCTGATCGTTTCGGCGCGAATGCCCTCTTCGATTGAGTTTTGCTTCGGCGCGCGCAAGCCGCTGTGCCATCATCAACGCGTCCCTCTTGGGTCGATGTGCCTGGGCACGCGCCGCATTGCGATCCCGACGAAGACTCTCCACCTCCTTTTCGAGAGCTGCCAAACGGTCATTCATGCTGTGCACGTGAATGACAAGTGGCGCGAACATACTTTCCCTTACCGTTCGGAAAATAGGCGATCTCGTTTGCGTTGTCGATATGGCGCTTGGCGTTACTGAATGCATCGGGCTTTCGAGGTCGACCTCGCCCGCGGGGGCCCCGCGAACATCCCCTCCTCTGTTTTCCTTTCCTCTGCGTAGCTCACGATTGCCTCCTGGCGATCTTCGATTTTTCGTTATCTGTATCAACTAATGAAACCGCATTTGGTCGGATGTAAATCGATGGTGTCCCGTGGAATGAAAGATGTGCATCCTGATATAGCGCAAGGTATGTCGCCTCTCTTTCATCTGACAAGCCTGAGGGCCACTGCCTTGAGCGCGACGATACGGTTGGCCGCAACCTGGTGTAACGGTCGATGACGTTCTCGATCGACGCTACCTGGGCTTGTGCGGCATTGCACGAGCTGGATCTGTTTGCGTGCCAGATCAGGTGCGGCCCGTTGCTCACGGAGATAAATATAACTTTCGTGCAAGAACCCCAAGAGTAGCGGTCGAGCCAGATACGCTGCACCGCCCGCATTTCGCTGTATTTCAGTCCTTTGTATCGCTTGTGGGTAACGTCAAGCAGCATGTCCGGCCAAGATGAATGTCGCTGCACCGGACTTAACCATTGTCGCCGCCCAGGCTTGCCTTTCTCGCTGCGAAGCTCAGGGCCCTACAGGCACATCAGGCCGATGTACGAGACGAATTCATGCGCCCGAACACAAATTGTCCCAGGTACCAAACTAGGTCTGCGTTCGCGAGGATGTCCTCCTCCGTAACTGTTGAAGCCTCAAGTTTCATACGGCGGAGCATGAGTTTGCCTTGGCTCGACGTGATCCATGAGCGCACCAAATCTTTACGGGTTTTTAAGTCCACAGAATTGAAGTGTTCACGTCCTTTAAGCGATTCTTCGTTCATGCGTGCACGGACTTCTTCCTCACGCGACGCCATGGTGCGTGCGACCGAACTCCGGGTTTCATTTTTTGCGACCTCTGCTTCTGTTTCGTTGCTAAGCAGCTTGGCCTGAACGTCGACCATCGTCCGTTCGGCTTCGGACATTTTCCAGTTATCGCGGAGAGCTCTCATCAAGTAGCCAGCTGGACTCCTTTTCACCTGTCCGCGATTAATCTTGAATCGAGTGTATTCGACAGCTTGCTGAATGTGTGTATCGGTCCAGACCTCACGGTTCTCGGAAATCTCGGTGAACTGTTGGGTCGACAAGTTGAATTCATCCTTGAGAATCTTGTACAGGTGGCTGGCGTCAGCCAAGCTGGCCAAAACAGCGTCGGCGGTATCCTTGCGCTTGAGCAGAAACCTTATCCGGTCGATTTTTTTCGATGTGCTGGACTCGGTCCTAGTTTCGTAAGTCAGATCGATGTCCGATACCTCATTGATTTCACGCACTGCCGGCTCAAGCCAGTCGCGTTTGAAGTATTTGAAGATGGCCGCGTTTGCACCCATTTTTCCGGGCCAATTTCGCATGTCTTCAAGCGGTATCCATTCCGTTCGGCCATCGGGGACATTCGGCAGTATCTGGTCATAAATCGCGCGCGCCAGACTGCGCGTAAAAGCCGTCGAAATGCGCAGGCTGAGCCAGTGTGACTTTTTTGGGTCACGGATGTGCGGGACTAATCTCGGATGCACGTCGAATCGGACCCGCCCTCTGTGGAACCCCACCATCCCCAGCAGTTGGACGGAGACCCATAGGTCGTCTTCATTGGGGTCGCGGTCGAGCGGCGTATCCGTCACCTGGATTTTCGCGTCTTGCGCTTCCTCTGCGATTGTGCGCAGGTGCTTGAGATTGCGGCTGTCATAGCGCATCAGCCACTTGAAGTAGTTCAGTTCAACGTCATACTGATCTCGTGCTTCTTGTTCCTGTGCGACGATGAAATACGCGGCGTCAAGAAATCGCCGCGCCGGCAGGCCCATGTTGACGATTTGGGTGAAGAAGTTGTTCCGCTGGTAGCCGATTTCACGGGTGGCTTCACTGATGGGCATGCCTAGGTCGAACAGGTCCTCGAACAGCGCGAGCGCCATCTGGCGAGGTGTTACCCTCGACTTGCCTGCTTCAGGATTGTCCGCCGCCATAAGCTCATCAGCTGATCGTTTGAATTGTTTGCGAATGTAGCATGCGTGGGTGAGCTGTCAACACATACAACCTCACCCTCCTCCAGCCAGACAGGGCTGTTTGCATTACCTTTGTCGGTTACGCACAATTAACCTCACCTCGGCACAATCAACCTCACCACGTTGAACCTGCGCCCAGCAGTCACGCGTTATCTCGTGCCGCTGGCAGCGACGCCTACCCGGTACTGCACAGCCAACCTCACCTTTGCTAAAGCAGTTTTTCCCCCGCACACCAAACCTAACCTTGGTGTGGAACGAACCTCACCCTCCGCACACATCGAACCTCACCTCTGTGCACAGTTAACCTCACCCCTGACACAAGAAACCTCACTTTTCCAAGGTTAAGCTGTTGAAACTAAACGTAGTCGTGGGTCGCTGTTGGTAAGTGGGTTGGTTTAATTCTTTAAAAAACAAACCAACTAGTCTTCAATACGTTGATATGTGATCTGCTGTCGACGGTGAGGTTTATTGTGCAATGCTCAAAAAACTGACGGTGCGCGGACTGGTGAGCAAAACTTATGGTGAGGTTGATTGTGCAGATTTACTCGTGAGGATCTTTCCACACCTTTTACGTGAGGTCTTTCCTGATACCTGACTATGAAGGTGAGGTCCATTGTGCAATATGGATATGGTCAAACGCTGCGGGCGTAATAGCAGCACAATTGACCTCACCTTGAAGTCTGAGCAGTGATTGAAGGTCGATCTAACGGTATG